>Ga0102934_1000567_pt1 | contig 25001 bp, 26 predicted proteins | sample SalPonR2_A_D1_MG_FD_78175 | JGI IMG/M metagenome (GOLD analysis project Ga0102934, IMG submission 78175) | Salt pond soil microbial communities from South San Francisco under conditions of wetland restoration - Salt Pond MetaG R2_A_D1_MG | ecosystem: Environmental > Aquatic > Marine > Intertidal... | reverse complement strand
TAAAAAAAATAATACCTTAATCGTGGGAGAGGAAAAAGATTTATATAAAAACGAATTAATTGCCAATAACTTATCATGGATTTGTAAAAAGGATTTTAATTTACCCTTAAAAGTGGATCTTAAGATTAGATATGAAACTCCAAGTTTTAAAGCAAAAATTATTTCTATAAATAAAGATAGTTTAAAATTAGAATTTGAAAAGTCACAAAAGTCTATTTCGCCCGGTCAATCAGTTGTCTTTTATGTTAAAGAAAAAGTTTTGGGTGGTGGTGTTATAAAATCTTATTGACAAAAACGTCTTTTTTTGCTATATTTAATATAATTAAAAGATGTTTAAAATTAAAAAAGGAGGTTAAGATGGATAAGAAAATTTATTATCCCCATTTGGTTTACACCCTATTGACTTTAGTGTTTTTTGCCCTTTATTATGGGTTGTTGCGGGGAATAATCCAGGTGGCAGGTTATTTTTCCGAGGTTGATTTTACTATTATAGTTGCTGTATTAACAGGCTTGACTATAATAGCTATTTCAAGGAAATGGAAAGCTACTTTGCCTGCGTTGGTTAGCATTGTTTCACTTTCTAGCCTTTACTGGCTTTTAAAAGATTTTTCTTATGGATACGTAGGAGTACTTATTTTTGTCTTACTCCTAACAAGTGCTATTGTTTATTTTAGGAATGATGTTAGCGCATTTTGTGAAGCTTTTATATTTTCTTTAATGCAGGCTGGATTGATTATAGGGCTTATTGTCCTTGGATCGGTTTTAGTCTGGATCGGGGTTATAATTGGTTTAACAACCTTAGCCCTAGTCGGAATTGAATAAAACAAAAAAGGGAACTTAATAAAAGTTCCCTTTTCTTTTTTTATAATGATATTATAAAAAAAGTATTTTATAAAAAAGTGCCGTGGGAGAGACTCGAACTCTCAACCCAAATAATTGGGACATGGTCCTAAGCCATGCGCGTATACCAATTCCGCCACCACGGCCTATATTTATTATATAATTATTTTTAAAAAAAATCAAGCTAGGAAAATGAATATTTTTTATCAAGGCTTAGTAATATTTTCAAAATTTTATTTATGATTTTTATAAAAAAAGAATGCCGGGAGTGGGACTCGAACCCACACGGGCAAAAGCCCAACGGATTTTAAGTCCGTATCGTCTACCAATTCCGACATCCCGGCATAAATTTAATTTATACTATATGTTATTGTAACATTAGTTTCAATTTTGTTTTCTCCTGCTTGAATATTAGCAGAAGAACTACTTCCAGCAGCATCTTTTTCTAGTCTAGCGTAATTATCGTATTGGAGCATAGGAGCATAGCCACCTTCATTAAAGCTCTTTATGTTAACTAAAGTAATGCCCAATTGATTAGCAAGTGTTTCTGCTTTTTCTTTGGCTTTATCAATAGCTTGTTTTCTAACTTGTTCTTGATACTCATCTTTATTTTCAACCTCAAAGCTAATATTTCCTACTTGATTGGCCCCATTTGAGGTGGCGGTTTCTATGATAGCGCCTATCTTATCAAGGTCTCTAATTTTAACTTCCAAGGATTGGTTAACCCTATAACCTACAAGTACTCTTTTACCAGAAGGAGGGTAAATTTTTTCATCTCTCCATTCATATCTTGGGTTTAATCTAAAATTAGTAGTTTTTAAGTCTTTTTCTTTTACGCCTTGCTCTTTTACCTTTTCAATAACAGCATTCATTTTCTTGGTGTTTGTTTCCATTGCCTTGTCAACAGTTTTAGCTTCATTTTCAACTGATAGGGCAATTCTGGCTAAATCTGGCTTTACAAACATTTCGCTTTGACCAGAAACTGAGAGTGTATTTTTTGTTTCAATTTCAGCCCCAATATATTTACCCTGTTTAATACTATTTTGAATATAGACTATCGTAAGTATGGTTAGGGTAATAACAAAAAGAGTTAAAAAAGCAATTAAAATACCTTTAGTTGTTTTTATGTTTTTTTCTTTAATCATTTTTTTAAAATTTATTTATTAATTGATTTTTATTGTAAGGCATAAAAAATTATATGTCTAGTCCATTAAGTTTATGATGACTACTTATTATTATCACAAAGTTTTTAAAAAAATTCAAGTCCAAGGCTTTATTTATTTAATAGTTTTTAGCCCCTTGAAAAGATAAAAGTTTATGCTATACTAATTTTATAAGCCTGGATAGCTCAGTGGAAGAGCAACGCTCTTGTAAAGCGTAGGTCGTCGGTTCGAATCCGACTCCAGGCTCTTCTAAATAGTAATTAATGTAAAAAAATATAATAAATAGAGTTTTATGACAAAAGAAAACATGGTTAAGATGGAGTGTAGTAAGTGTCACAGGATAAATTATTATACTCGTAAAAATAAAAAAAATACCAAAGACCGTTTAGAATTAAAGAAATTCTGTAAACATTGTCGTGAGCATACCGTTCATAAGGAGACTAAATAAGCTTAGGGTCCGTAGTTTAATTGGTAAAATGTCGGTCTCCAAAACCGAAGCTTCCCGTTCGAGTCGGGACGGACCTGCCAGTAAAATTTTTAAATTATAATTTTATGGCAAACAAAGATTATTATAAAATACTAGGTGTTGATAAAAATGCTTCTAAATCTGATATTAGAAAAGCTTTTAGGCGATTAGCTCAAAAGCATCACCCTGATAAAAAAGAGGGAAATACTGAAAAATTTAAAAAGATTAATGAAGCTTATCGAACCCTTTCTAATGATAAAAAAAGAAGAATGTATGATCAGTTCGGATCTTCTTACCAACAAGCCAGTGGACAAACTGGTGGTTTTGGTAATTTTGGTGGTTTTGGTAATTTTTCTGACTTTGCCAGACAAGGAGGTGGTCAAGCGGGAGTAGATTTTGAAGATCTTGATTTTGGAGATTTATTTTCTAGTTTTTTTGGTGGGGGCAGGCAACAGTCAGGAGCAAGGCAAAGAGCTAAGGGTAAAGATTTGGTAGCTGAGCAAGAGATTGAATTTAAAGAGGCTATATTTGGGACAGAAAAGAAAATTATTTTAGATCATTTAGTCACTTGTGATAAATGCAAAGGCTCTGGGGCTGATCTTGAAAAGGGTATGAAAAAGTGTGATGAGTGTAAGGGTAAGGGTAAGGTTTTTACTACTCATTCAACAATTTTTGGTAGAGTTCAAAATGCTAGAGTTTGCCCTAAATGTAGAGGTAAGGGCGAAGTTCCTAAGGTTGAATGTGATAATTGTCATGGCGAGGGAAGGGTGAGGAAAAGAGAAGAAATTAAAGTAAAGGTGCCAGCTGGAATTTCAGATGGCAGTGTTATTAAACTATCTGGTAAGGGAGAAGCTGCTCCAAGGGGAGGTGTTTCTGGGGACCTTTATATTACCATTAGGGTTAAATCTGATTCAGAATTTAAAAGAGACGGCCAAACAATATTTTATACAAAGAAGATTCCTTTAACTACAGCCCTTTTAGGCGGTGAAGTAAAGGTAAAAACTGTAGATGGCAACGTTAAGTTAAAGGTTCCTTCTAAAACTTCACCAGGTAAAAAAATACGATTAAAAGGAAAAGGCGCTCCTCATCTTGTTAATGGTAGACCAAGTGCTCGAGGTGATCAAATTGTTAATATACGTCTTGATATGCCAAAAAAAATTACTAAAGAACAAAAAAGACTTATTAAAAAATTAAAAGATCAAGGTCTTTAAGCTTTTATTTTAAGGTTAAAAGATTTTAGTATAAAAAATTTATGAATATAGTTATTGATCTTGGAGAATTAGAATGGTTAGTATCCTTAATCCCTAGTATTTTATTTTGGGCTGGGGTTTTATTATTTTTTTGGTATATATTAAGGTTAGTTAACTTTTATCTTAAAGATAAGGCTAAGGCTAAAAAAAAGAAAAAGGCTTCTTATGTTTGTTTAAGCATTGATGTTTCTAAAAATAATAAACAAGGCCCAGAAGCAGTGGAAAGAATGTTTGCTCATTTAGCCGGGATTGGTGAAAAAGAAAATTTATCACTTGAAATTGCCGGGATTGAAGGAGAGATACAATTTTTTATTTATGCCCCAACTAAATTTAGAGATTTAGTTGAAGCAGCAGTTTATACTGCCTATCCTTCAGCAGAAATTTTTGCTGTTGAAGATTATACTAAAGATGTACCAGAAGAATTTCCTAATGACAAGATGGATGTTTGGGCAGCTGACCTAAAGCTAAGCAATCCAAGCCCTTATCCAATTAGAACCTATCCCGAATTTGAACATAAATTTTCCAAGGAATTAAAAGATCCAATGATAGATCTTTTAGAATTTTTTGGACAATTAAGGCATGGGGAACAGGTTTGGATGCAGTTTATAATCAAACCAATTGGAAAAAAATTAAAAAAGAAAGGTGATAAATTAATTAAAACCATTCAAAAGGGAGGAAGTTCTAAAAAGGGTAAAAATATTTTTGAAGTATTTTTAGGTTGGTTTCTTTATCCTTTTCAGGAATTTATTAAGCTTTTTGTAGATATAGAAGCAGGAGGCAAGGATAAAGACAAGGATAAAAAAACAATAGAGCCAGCAGATAATAAAAAGTCTATTAAAAAAATTCAAGAAAAAATTTCTAAAATTGCCTTTGACACAAAAATTAGTTTAATTTATGTAGCTGATAAACAGGTTTTTAATAAAGAAAGAGGCATGGTTGGTATTTTAAGCGCCCTTAATGCCTTTAACACTCTAGATTTAAATGGTTTTGAAATAGATAAAAAAGCAGTTATTAAGGATAAGAACTTTAGGCCAAAAAAGTGGAAAAATGCACAAAAAGCTGCTAGCATTATATCTTATAAAAAAAGGTCTCGAGCATGGAAAATTGATTCTCGTTGGAAAAGGTTTTTAAATTATTTTACTAAAATTACTACTATTAAGTTTAAACCTCCAAAAGTAAAGAAAAATTATTTAAATATTGAGGAGCTTGCCACCCTTTATCATCTTCCAACTGATAATGTTAATGCTCCTTTAGTTAGGAAAACAGGTAGTAAAAGAGGTCAGCCTCCTGTTGGCTTACCTACTAAATAAATTATTTTATGCTTTATATTGTAGCTACGCCAATTGGCAATTTAAAAGATATTACTTTACGTGCTTTAGAGGTTTTTAAAAAAGTAGATTATATTTTGGCTGAAGATACAAGAAATACTGCTCGTCTTTTAAAGCATTATGACATTAAAACTGCTACTTTAAGTTTTCATCAACACTCTAATGATAAAAAAATTGATTTGGTTTTAAGAAAATTAAAAAATGGAAAAAACTTAGCTCTAGTTTCTGATGCTGGTACTCCTACTATTGCTGATCCTGGGGGCAAGCTGGTTGCTAAAGTTAAAAAGGAAGCGCCAAATATAAAAATTGTCCCTATTCCCGGGGCCTCCGCTCTTTTAGCAGGATTAAGTGTTTCTGGTTTTAAGGCTGATAGTTTTACTTTTTTTGGCTTTCCTCCTAAAAAAAGAAAAAGAAATAAGTTTTTTAAAATGGTAGCAAAAAGTGATAAAACATCTGTTTTATATGAATCTCCCCATAGGATAATTAAAACATTAGATGATTTAAATTCATTTAAGGAAATTCGAGTCAAAGATATATGTGTTTTTAGAGAGCTTACTAAAATTTATGAAAGTTCCTATTGTGGAACTATAAGAGAGGTTTTAAAATCTTTAAAAAGTGATAAAATAAAAGGTGAGTTTACAATTGTAATTTCTGGTTAATTATTATATTTTTATGAAAAAAAAGTTTTATGTTACAACTCCTATTTATTATGTAAATGCTGCTCCTCATATTGGCAGTGCTTACACTACTATTGCCGCTGATATTTTAGCAAGATGGCATCGCTTAAAAGGTGAGGACACCTTTTTTCTTACTGGAACTGATGAGCATGGACAAAAGGTGGCTAATAGGGCAGAAAAACAAGGGGTAGAACCAATTGAGGTTTGTAATAAAAATTCTGCTAAATTTAAAGAAGTTTTTGATTCTATGAGCATTTCTTATAATAGATTTATTAGAACAACAGAAGTTTCTCATGGAAATGTAGTGGCAGAAGTTTTAAAAACTTTAAAAGATAAAAATTTAATTTATAAAGGAGAGTATAAGGGTCTATATTGCGTAGCTTGCGAAAGATACTTTACTCCTAAAGAATTAGAAAATGGCAAATGTCCTTATCATGGCACAGAACCAGTTCAGTTATCTGAGGATTGTTACTTTTTCAAGCTTTCTAAATTTAGAGAGCCTTTAATTGAACTTTTAAAGTCAGGCGACTGGGTTGTTGAGCCAGAAGAAAGAAAAAACGAACTTATGGGGTTTTTGCTTTCAGAAGAGTTAGAAGATTTAGCTATTTCAAGAAAAAATGTTTCTTGGGGTGTTTCTATTCCTTGGGATAGATCTCAAACCGCTTATGTTTGGCTAGATGCTTTGAGTAATTATTTATCTGGTATTGGCTGGGATGGTAGTTCTAAGGTTAAAAGTAAATTTTGGCCCCCAGAAGTTCAATTAATTGGTAAAGATATTTTAAGATTTCATGGTATAATTTGGCCTGCTCTTTTATTGGCCTTAGGTATTGAATTGCCTAAAAAGCTATTTGCTCATGGATTTTTTACAGTTAATGGCAAAAAAATGAGTAAATCTTTAAATAATATTTTAGATCCAGAAGAATTAGGCCAAACATTTGGGGTAGATCCATTGCGTTGGCTTTTAATATCTTCTTTTCCTTTTGGGGCTGATGGTGATGTTTCTGTTTCAAAATTATATGATTCTTATAATAGTGAGCTTTCAAATGGAATAGGTAATTTATTAAGAAGGGTTGTAGCTATGGCCTTAAAAAAAGACTTGGATTATCAAATTAATAAGTCTAAAGAAAAAATACAAAATAAAATAACAAAAACTTGGCAAGAATATGAAAGCCATTTAGACAAGCTTCAATTTCAAAAAGCAAAGAACACTATTTTAGATTTAGCTGGCTTTGCTGACAAATATATAGAAAAGAAAAAACCCTGGACTATTAAAGATGAAAAAAAATATCAGGAAATTATAAGTCATCTTTTAGAAATTATTCGACATTTAAGTTGGATGATTTATCCTTTTATGCCAGATAAGGCAATTGAAATTTTTAAATCTCTTGGCATTGAATCTAATGAAAAGAAAAAATCTTTAACTGAAAGCAAAAAAATAGGCAAGGTTAAATTTAATAATATTTCACAAATTAAGGTTTTGTTTCCAAAACTATAAATTTTAAATTTATGACTTTTTTTGATCTAATTTTAATATTAATCCTTTTTGGTTTTATTTGGTTTGGATTTTGGAATGGATTTGTCCAAGCAATAGGGGGCATTGTTAGTATTGTTATTGCTCTTTTTGTTGCTAGTCGTTGGTATGAGATTATTTCAGTAAGAATTCTACCATTTTTAGGGGACAATATGAACCTAGCTCGATTATTGGGGTTTATTGGAGTTTTTATTATTGCTAAGGTGGTTATGTTTTTGCTGTTGAAAATTATAGACAAGTTTTTTAGTTTACCAATTTTAAATATTTTTAATAAATTAGGTGGAGCTGTATTTGGTCTTATAGAAGGAGGTCTTGTAATAGGAGTTATTTTATATTTTTCCACTAAATTTCCATTAGGTGAAACTTGGCTTGTTTTGCTGCAAACTTCTATAATCGCTCCTACTTTAATTGGTTTTGCAAAAATGCTTACCCCTCTTATTCCAGATGCTTTAAAGGAAATTAAGTCTTTATTAATAAAATAATTAATAAGTTTTTAACTTAAGATTATATGTCAAAACAAAATTGTAAAAATACTATAATTATTACGATTTTGATCAGTGTAATTTTGTCAGGTATTGTTGGTGGCTTAGCTGGATTTTATAGTGCTAATTATATAAAGGGTGAAACAACCCCTTATTTATTTTCGTTTTTATATCAAAAATTTTTAAAAAAAGATGAACCAGTAATAGAAAAAGACCCATTATTGTCTCAGGAAAAAGATAATCAGGCAGCAGAAAAAAAAGAAATACAAAAACAAATTATAGGGACAGAGGAAAAAACTATTCAAGCAGTTAAGAAAACAAGTCCTTCTGTGGTTAGTATAGTAGTTAGTAAATATATTCCTCAATATTATGGTTATAAGGACTTGCCTTCAGACGAGTTTTTTAATGAGTTTTTTAATTCACCCTTTTTTGAATTTAAAGATTTCCATGTTGCTATGCCTTATCCTGGTCCTAGCATTCCTACCCCAGTACCAAACCCAGAGCCAGAAGAGCCTAAAGAAGATCTTCCTAAGCAAAAAGTTGGTGGAGGAACCGGCTTTGTTGTTTTAAGGGATAAGGGTTTAATTTTAACCAATAAGCATGTAGTTTCTGATAAAGATGCAGATTATACTGTTGTGACCAATAATGGAAATGAATTTAAGGCAAAAGTATTAGCCAGAGATCCTTTTAATGATATAGCAATATTAAAAATAGAAAATAAAGATTTTGATTTGCCAGCTCTTGATTTAGGCGACTCAGATAAACTAAAAATAGGTCAAACTGTTATTGCTATAGGAAATGCGTTGGGTGAATATAGAAATACTGTTACTAAAGGAGTTGTTAGTGGTATTGGAAGGAAGGTTATTGCTGGGGGAGTATTGGGACAATCTGAAACTTTAGAAGGAGTTATTCAAACTGATGCTGCTATAAATTCAGGCAACTCAGGGGGACCTTTAATTGATTTAAATGCTAGGGTGGTAGGTATTAATACTGCCATAAGTCGCCAAGGTCAATTAATAGGTTTTTCTATTCCCATAAATCAAGCTAAAAATGTTATTGAAAGCGTAGAAAAGCATGGTCGTATTGTAAGACCATTTTTGGGAGTTCGTTATACTTTAATTAATGAAAAAATAGCAGAAACTAATAATTTAGAAGTAGATTATGGAGCCTTAATTATTAAAGGCTCAGCCCAAGAAGAGCTAGCAGTTATACCAGGCTCTCCAGCTGATAAGGCTGGCTTGGTTGAAAATGATATTATTTTAAAAGTTAATGGTAATAAGGTTGGTCAAGAAAATTCTTTATCTAAGTTAATACAAAAGCATCAACCTGGCGATGTAATAGATCTTTTGGTTTATCATAAAGGCGAAGAAAAGGAACTTCAAGCTACTTTAGAAGAATATAATAAGTAGTGTTTATGGAAATGCAAGAATTAATTAATAATTTAAAAGATTTTAGGGTCCGGCTTAATAAAGTCAGGGCCCATATTTGACTTAGATGAAAAAATAAAAAAAATTAATGAAATAGAAAAGGAAATGAGCTTGCCTGAGTTTTGGCAAAATCAAGAAAAGGCTCGTAAAAAATCTAAGAAACATGCTGATTTAAAAGAAATTGTTAATAAATGGCAAGATCTTAATCATTTAATAAATGATGCTTTGAAGGTTGCTAGGGAAGATAAAAAAGACAAAGAGGTTAATTTAAGAAAAGACTTAGAAAAATTATTTAAAAAAATAAAAGAAAAACTAATAGATTTAGAAGTTCAAGAATTTTTAGGAGGTGACTATGATAAAAGAGATGCTTATCTTTCAATTCATTCTGGGGTAGGGGGTAAAGATGCAGAAGACTGGGTAAAAATGCTTTCACGTATGTATTTTAGATTTGCTGAAAAAAGAGGCTGGAAAGTAGAAGTAATAGAAAAAAATAAAGGGGCTGAAGATGGTTTAAAAGGTATTACACTTTTTATAAAAGGTAGTTATTCATACGGTTTTTTAAAGGCTGAAACAGGTGTTCATAGGTTGGTTAGAATTTCTCCTTTTGATTCTGAAAAATTAAGACACACTTCATTTGCCTTAGTCGAAGTGTTGCCTGAAATGGAAGAAGTAGAGGTTGATATTAATGAAAAAGATTTAAGGGTAGATACTTTTTTGTCTTCTGGGCCTGGTGGCCAACATATGCAAAAAACAGAGTCTGCTGTAAGAGTTGTTCATATTCCCACTGGCATTGTGGCGACTTGTGAATCAGAAAGATCTCAGAATAAAAATAAAGAAAAGGCTTTAAAAATTTTAAGAACCAAGTTGCATAAATATTTAAATACTGAGAAGCAAGAAGAAAAAGATAGAATTTTAGGTAAATACAAGCCAGCTGTTTGGGGCAATCAAACCCGTTCTTATGTTTTAGATCCTTATAAAATGGTTAAAGATTATAAAAGTGGCTTTGAAACAAATCAAGTAGAAAGTATTTTAAATGGAGAATTGGGAGAGTTAATTGATATATTATTAAAATCTAAAAAGGTTTAAATTTAATTAATTTAAATAAAAAAAATGAAAATAAAAAAACTTTTAAAACTATTTTTTTGCATTTTGATTTGTCAGGGAGCAGGATTTATAGGTTCAATTGCCACTAGATCTTCTGTTAATTCTTGGTATGCTGGTTTAGAAAAAACTCCAATTTCTCCTCCTAATTGGCTATTTGCTCCTGCTTGGACAATTATTTTTGTTTTAATGGGAATTGCTTTATTCTTGGTTTGGGAGAAAAAGGGGAAAAGCAAAAAAAGAGCAGTTAAAATTTTTATTGCTCAGCTAATCTTTAATATTTTATGGAGTTTTATATTCTTTGGTTTTCAAATGCCTTTTTTGGCTTTTTTGGAAATAATAATTTTATGGATATTAATTATATTAATGATAAAAGAATTTGCTAAAATAGAAAAAAAGACAAAATGGCTTCTTTTGCCCTATATTCTTTGGACAAGTTTTGCAGCTATTTTAAATTTTTTGATTTGGTATATTAATTATTAATTATAATATTTTTAGATAGTAAAGATAAAAGCCTGCTCTTAAAAGAGGAGGCTTTTGTTTGAAGGAAAAATAATTAGTGCTATAATAAAAATATTAAATATTTAATAAAAATTTATATTTATGCATTTTAAGGCATCTGATGAAAAAAGAGATAAAAGGGCCCTTACTATACTTGCTATTTTTTTAATAATTTTTATCCCTATTTTTATTATTGTTAACAATGACGGAGAGGTTTTCCCCTCAAAAGAGATCCTGGAGCAAGAAAAAGAAGAGGAAACAATAAATGATAAAGATTTTAAAAAAGAATAATAAGGTTTTTTAAATTTAGTAAATTAATTATTTTATGGAGAATGAACAAAAGCTTAATATAAGTTGGAGTTTTATTGTTAAAGTAATTGTTTTGGTTATTACTCTTTATTTTTTATATACCATACAAGAGCTCATTATTTGGTTTATTTTTGCCTTGATTTTATCTATACTTTTTAATTTTGCTATAGATTTTTTAGAAAAATTAAAAATTCCTAGAGTTATTGCTACTTTATTTGTTTATATTGGTGTTTTAGCCTTATTAGCGACATTTTTATATTTTAGTGTACCTGCCTTTATTACTCAGCTAAAAGATTTTGTAGCAAATATACCTTATTATTTTAAACAAATTTCACCAGTTTTAGACAAACTGGGTATTACTGCTTTTGAAAAAGCTAGTTCAGGTATAAGTTTTTTAGAAGATAGTATAGGTAAGGCTGGCCAAGGCATTTTTAATGCCTTATTGGTTGTATTTGGGGGCTTAAAAGCAGCTCTTTTTATTATATTTTTATCCTTTTTCCTTTCTTTGGAAACAAGGTTTTTAGAAAGATTTTTAGCTAAATTTTCTCCTAGACGCTATAAAACAAGGCTTTTTAATTTTTTGCCTAAGATTAAGAAAAAAATTAGTGGCTGGTTTTTATCGCGAGTAGCGGGAATGGTTTTTGTTGGTTTTTTAAGTTTTGTTTTATTTCATGTTGCTGGGATTAAATATGCTTTTATATTAGCTCTTGTTTTTGCTTTTTTTGATTTTATACCAATCTTAGGACCAATTGTAGGAACCTTGCTTATTTTTATTATTATTGCAATAGAGTCGTTTCCTCAAGCAATTTTTATTTTAATTGGACTTTTTATCATTCAACAATTAGAAGGCAATCTTTTATTTCCTTTTTTGTTTAATAAGATTATAGGAGTGCCACCATTTTTAGTTTTAATATCTTTGGTAATTGGGGGAGAACTTTGGGGTATTTTCGGAGCCATTTTAGCTGTTCCCTTGGCTGGTATTATTTTTGAATTTGTTAAGGATGTTCAAAATTTTAAAAATAAAAGTTTTGAGATTAGTCAATAATGGTAAATTATTTTATATTATTTTTTTCCTTTTATTAAGCCTTAGAAATAGGTATAAATTTTTAAAAAAATATAAAAAATTTTCTATTTTTTAAAATTTCTTTTTGTTGTCAATAATTATTTTTTGAAATTTGCCGTTTTAAAATAAATGATTTAAAATAAAGATAAATGTTATTTTAAACTCAAATTTCTGAATTAGGGGGAGAGGAGGAAAGTATAAAAATATTTGTAAGCCAGATTCAAAGATTATCAGATTCTTTTTTCTGGTTTTTTCTTTTTTATTTTATAAACTAACCTTATTTTAATGGAAACTATAAAAAAAATTAAAAAAAGAGACGGATCAATTCAAAAATTTGATCCTCAAAAAATTACTAAAGCTATTTGGTCAGCAGCTCAAGCAGTTGGTGGCACAAATAAAGACTTGGCCAAAGATTTAACAAAAAAGGTAATTCAAAGGTTAAAAAATAAAACTGATAAAGGCCAAATTCCTACTGTTGAAACAGTTCAAGACATTGTAGAGAGTCGTTTGGTTGAAAGTGGTCATTATAAAACAGCCAAGGCTTATATTCTTTATCGTTCTCAGCATAATAGGTTAAGAGAATTTGATGGAGCTTTGTCTGACACTTCTTTGATAGATAATTATATAAAAGAAAAAGATTGGCGAGTTAAAGAAAACTCTAATATGAGTTATTCTCTTCAAGGATTAAATGTTCATATTGCTGACAAGGTTGTGAAAAAATATTGGCTTGAAAAAATATATCCTCCAGAAGTAAGAAAAGAACATAATAATAATTTTTTACATATCCACGACTTGGGTACACTTGGCGTATATTGCGTAGGTTGGGACTTAGAAGATATTTTATCATCTGGATTTAAAGGGGTAAGAGGTAAAATAGAATCTGGTCCAGCAAAACATTTTAATGTAGCCCTTTTACAAGTGGTAAATTATATTTATACTTTGCAAGGAGAATCAGCTGGGGCCCAGGCTCTTTCTAATTTTGATACCTTGCTTGCTCCTTTTATAAGATATGATGATTTATCTTATAAAGAAGCAAAGCAATGCATGCAAGAGTTTTTATATAATATGAATGTTCCAACAAGGGTGGGTTTTCAAACTCCTTTTTCAAATGTCACCATGGATCTAAAGGTACCTTCTTATTTAAAAGATCAATCAGTTATAATAGGGGGCAAACCCCAAGATGAAACTTACGGTGAGTTTCAAGAGGAGGTTGATATCTTAAATAGAATTTTTGCAGAATTAATGCTTGAAGGTGATGCCAAAGATAGACCCTTTACCTTTCCCATCCCTACCTATAACATAACTAAAGATTTTGAATGGGATAATGAAACTCTAGATCCTTTATGGGAGATGACTTCAAAGTATGGTACTCCTTATTTTTCTAATTTTATTAATTCTGACATGAAACCAGAAGATGCTCGTTCTATGTGTTGTCGACTTAGGTTAGACAACAAAGAACTTAGAAAAAGAGGTGGTGGCCTTTTTGGTTCCAATCCTTTAACTGGTTCAATTGGAGTTGTTACTCTAAACATGCCTCGAATTGCTTATTTATCTAGTAGTGAAAAACAATTTTTTAATAGAGTTGGTGACTTAATGGAAAAAGCCAAAAAAAGCTTGGAAATAAAAAGAGAGGTTTTGGAGGACTTAACTGAAAAGGGGATGTATCCATATTCCAAATTTTATTTAAGAAAAGTAAAAGAATCACAAGGTCAGTATTGGAAAAATCATTTTTCTACCATTGGTTTAATTGGGGTAAATGATGCTTTAATGAATTTAAAGGATACTAATATTAGCACAAAGAAAGGTTCTAGTTTTGCTAAAAAGATTTTAGATTTTATGAGAGACAAGCTTGGTGACTTTCAAAAAGAAACAGGTGACATATTTAATTTAGAAGCTACTCCGGCCGAAGGTTCAAGCTATCGTTTAGCTAGAAATGATAAAAAAGAATTTGGTGATATTAAGATTTATAATATTGATACTTTGGGGAAAAAAGAGCCTGTTTATACTAATTCAACTCAACTTCCCTTTGGTTTAACAGATGACATCTTTGAAGCCTTAGACCTACAAGATCCACTTCAGAGTAAATATACAGGAGGTTGTATTGAAAAAGGGAATAAGGTTTTGACTAATAAGGGAGCGATAAATATAGAAAATATAGTTAATAATTTTGATGATTTAAAACCTATTAAGGTTTTGAGTTATAATCCAGATAAGGGTGTGAGTGAATGGGATAAGGTTAAAGATGCGATGAGGGTAAATGTAGAAAAGTATGACAAGGTTAGAATAAAGGCAGAAAGAGGTTTAGATATAACTACTTCTGATTGGCACCCATTTTTTATTAAGAAAAAAATTAAACCTACAAAAACTTGCCCAATATGCAATAAAAATGTTAAAGGAATCAAGGGATTTGCTAACCATATCAAAAATAATTCTAAATGCAGAAAAAAGTATGAAAATTCACCAAATTATAAAATAGTTGAGAAAAGGGCAGACGAATTAAAAAAAGGAGATTATATTTTGCAAAATTCACAAAATTTATATCCAGATAAAGATACTAAAATCGGAAAAGATTTAATGTGGCTTATTGGGTTTTTTGTGGGAGATGGTTGTATATCAAGATATGTTGACGATAGAGGAGGAAACAAGTTAGAAAAGTATAAGATAAGATTTTTTAGTGAGCATAAAAAACCCCTTGAGAAGACAAGGGATATATTAAAAAAGCATTTTGGCTGTAAGGCGCATATTATTTCTAATGACAAAAGAAGTAATAGATTGTTAGAAATATCTACTTCTAAAAAAGAAGCTTTGAAGTTTTTCTTTGATATAGGCTTCTCAGATGGAGAAAAGGTTTATGATGTATTAATACCAAAAAAAGTTAAAAAGAATCTTAATAAAAATAACGTTTTTGATTTATTATCTGGTTTAGCAGATAGTGATGGGCATATAGATAAAAAACAAGGTGATTTTGAATATTACACTATTTCTAAAAGCCTAGCCGACGATCTTGTTCCTATCTTTAGTAAAGCTGGTTTAATGGTAGGAAGAAGCTTGGAAAAGGTAAAAAGAGATAATGAAAAAAATATATACAGAATTAGAATTCCTAATTATGAATTTGCTAGAATAAAAGACCAATTAACTATCACAGTAAATAAATCAAGAATAAATGAAAATATATCCAATAGGGTTAAAAGGCATTTTTCTGTAGTAAGGGTCCAAGATGTTTCTAAGGTAGACGTTGAAGATAATAATTTTTATGATTTAACCACCCAAAAAAATCATAATTATTTAGCCGGGAAAAACACAATGGTTTTTATTCATAATACTGTTTTCCATACTTGGCTAGGAGAAAAAATGCCCTCAATTAAAGCAACAAAAAATTTAGTAAAAAAAATTGCTAAAAATTATTCTCTTCCTTATTATACCTTAACTCCTACTTTTTCAATTTGCCCAAATCATGGTTACATTAATGGAGAAGAAAAATATTGTCCTAAATGTAAAAATGAAGGTAAAACTACTAAATGCGAGGTTTATTCAAGGGTAGTAGGTTATTTAAGGCCAGTTGAACAATGGAACGAAGGTAAACAGGAAGAATTTAAAGATAGAGCTAATTTTTCTAAAAGTGCAAAATAATGTCTATTTCAATTGGAGGATTACAAAAAAATAGCTTACTTGATTATCCAGGTCTTGTTTCTTGTATTATTTTTACCAATGGTTGTAATTTTAAATGTGGTTTTTGTCATAATAAGAGCTTATTATTAGCTGAGGAAAGAAGAGAAATAAAACAAGAAAAGATTTTTAATTTTTTAAGAAAAAGGCAGGGTCTTATTGAAGCGGTTGTTGTGACTGGGGGAGAACCAACAATTTATAAAAGTTTGCCTGATTTTTTAAAAAAGATTAAAGATTTGGGCTACTTAATAAAACTTGATACCAATGGAACAAATCCAGATATGATAAAAGAGTTAATTAAAAAAGATTTGCTTGATTTTATTGCTATGGATATTAAGGCTAGTTTTGAAAATTATTCAAAAGCAGCTGGGGTTGATAATTGTAATGTTGAAGATATTAAAAAAAGTGTTGAAATTATTAAAAATTTTAAAAATTATGAGTTTAGAACAACTGTAGTCCCAGGCATTATTGACAAACAAGAAATTAAAAAAATTGGAGACATTGTTAAGGGTGCTAAAAAGCACGCCCTGCAACAATTTAGGCCTAAAAATACCTTAAAAAAAGAGTTTTCTAAATTAAAGCCATTAAAAGAGGAAAAACTAAAAGAATTTAAAAGTATTTTAGAAAAAAAAGTTCAAGAGACTGAGTTAAGGGGTGTTTAGCTTGACGAAAATTAAAAATTATTTTATATTTAAAACAAATCGTTAATTAAAAAAAGGGGGGAAAATGAAACGGGAAACTAAAAAAGTGTCTGTTTGCAAGTTATCTGATTTAAAAATAGGCGATCTTTTTATCGTTGTTAGTGACGATAAAAATTATTCTTTGGACGGCCCAAACGTTATTTGGGCAAAAAGAGATGAAGGAAAGGGGATTAGACCCAAAGCTTCGGTTATGAGGCTAGGTCAAGAAGGGTTTATCTCTATTGTCGAAGTTATGCCGTCTGATACAAGAATAATCCCGGTTATAATGTAGTGTTATGCCTGCGCTAATATTGGTGCAGGCTTTTTTTATATAGAAAATAATTTGGTTTTGCGCTTATGTTTATTTATGATATAATATTATTTATAATAAATAGTTTAAATTATTAATTATGGCTGATAAAAAATTATATCGTTCCAATGAAGATAAAATTATTGCTGGCGTTTGTGGAGGATTGGGGGTTTATTTTGACGTTGATCCTCTTTTAATTCGCTTAATTTTTATATTATCTGGCCTTTTTGGTGGAACTGGCATTTTAATTTATGTTTTATTTTGGATTTTAGTTCCTAAGGAAAAAGAAGAATCTATCTTAAATAAAGATAAGGTTAAAGATTTGGGCAATGATTTAAAACAAGGTGCCAAAGAATTAAAAGATAATTTTAATCAAGCTGAAAAGAAAAAAAGAAGAAGACTTTTTATTGCATGGTTTTTAATAGTATTGGGGATAATTTACATTGCCAATCAATTAGCCTTGCCCAATGTTGTAAAAATTATATTTGGTTGGCCTATTATTCTTATTTTTATTGGATTATTTTTATTAATAAGAAACAAAAAGTAGTTTTTTGGGTTGACAAAATAAAGAAAATGTGATATTTTAATAAAAATTACAAAGGAGGAATTATGAGAATTAGCACCGTTAGGTTGGAGCATTTAAAACCAGGCGAGGCATTTATTATGCCCCCAAGCGTATTTTCAGACGAGATCAGTAGCCACATTTATGTTAAGACAGAGGAGGATTTTGCTCCTTGTGAAACAGCAAGGGCAAGAACCTTAGTAGTTAAACTTGGAGGAAAGGGAAGGTTTTCTCTTTTCTCGGACAAGGAGGTGATTAAGGTTAAACTATAAACTGATTACAAAAGCCTATATCAAAACGATATAGGCTTTTTCTTTTTAAATTTTTAAAAAATATGTTAAAATATAACCAATAAATAGCAAGAAAAATAATATATGAAATTTTCTTTATCACGATCTATATTTATTTCCTTATTATTTTTTGTTCTCGGTATTGGAATCGGTACTTTTCTCCCGGTTCCTTTTTTTGTTTATATGCCTTTTTGTTTTTTAATTGTAATATTTTTATTTTTTTATTTAAAAAAAGATTTTAAAAATATTTTTTTAATATATACCTTGTTTTTACTATTTGGAATTTTTTGGTACCAAATTAGCATTCCTAGTGTTAACCCCAATCATATTAGTTTTTATAAAAATAAAGAAATTACTTTTCAGGGGCGAGTGGTGAAAGAAAAAGAGCAAAGATTAAAAAACGATAAATTAACCCTTGGTAACATAAAGATAAGTGATAAAAATATTAAAGGAAGGGTTTTAGTTAATGCCAGCAATTATAGTAAATATAGATATGGTGATTTTTTAAATGTAACTTGCTATCTTAAAATTCCAGAAAAATTTAATAATTTTGATTATAAAATGTATTTAGCCCGTTATGGGATTTATTCTCTTTGCTATTATCCTAAAATTAAAAAAGTGGGGGAAAGTAGTTCTTTTTTTTATAAAAATATCTTAAAGATTAGGCAAAATTCAAAAAAAATTATTAATAAATTTTTACCTGAGCCCCAAAGTAGTATTTTAAATGCTTTGATCCTAGGATATAAAAAAAGCTTTCCGGATGATTTAAGGGAAAATTTTGCTAAAGCTGGTCTTAGTCATGTTTTGGCAATTTCAGGCCTTCATATCGCGGTTTTAATAAGTATTTTAATGGTTTTGTTTTCCAGGGTATTGGGTTTTAATACTAATCTTAGTTTTATTTTAAATTTAATTTTTATTATTATTTTTGTAATTTTGGTAGGTATGCCTGCTTCAGCGGTTAGGGCTGCTATTATGGGCTTTGCCTTACTTTTATCGCAAAAGCTAAATCGTAATCATGAATCTTTGCGGGTATTATTATTAACTGCTTGTTTAATGCTTTTTATAAATCCAAAACTTTTGGGTTGGGATATAGGTTTTCAATTTTCATTTTTAGCTGTTTTGGGAATTTATTTTTTAACCCCCTTATTCCAAAGAATATTGAAAAAAATACCAGACCTAAGTTTTTTTCCAATTCGCTCTTTTTTAAGTATTAGCTTGGGGGCTCAATTAATGGTTTTGCCCTTGGTTCTTTTTTATTTTGGCCACTTATCTTTAATTGCTCCCTTATCAAATATTTTAGTTTTATTTATGGTTCCCATATTAATGATTTTCGGTTTTTTGTTTTTAATGTTTAGTTTTATATTTATTGGATTGGGAAATATTTTTGTTTGGCCAGTATTTATATTATTAACTTATGTTGTTTTAGTAGTAAATATTGCTTGTAAGATGCCATATTTTTCTTTTACAATTTCGAATTTTCCTTTATTTTTGGCAATTATCTTTTATCTTATTTTAATATTTATTATTATTAAAAACTTTAAACTTATAAGAAAAAAATAAATGAAAAATAGATTTAATAAAAAATATTATTTAGTTTGTTTAGTAGCCTTTTTCTTGTTTTTTAGTTTAGTTGGGCTGGGCTACCTTACTATTTTAACTGATTTGCCTGAATTTGGCTCATTAAGAGTTAATTTTTTAAATGTAGGCCAAGGGGACAGTATATTAATTCAAACCCCAAAACAAAAAAACATTTTAATAGATGGGGGGCCTGACAAATCTCTTGTTTTTAAATTAGATAATTATATTCCCTTTTATAAAAGAAAGATTAATTATATTATTTTAACTCACCCTGACAAAGATCACCTTGTCGGCTTAGTTGAGGTTTTAAAAAGATATAAAGTGGATAAGGTTTTTTTAAATGGGGACAAAAATAGTATTCCTGCATTTAAAGAATTTGAAAAAACTTTAAAAGAAAAAAGGATTGATTTTAAGGTTATTAAATCTCTTTATAGTTTAAGTCTAGAAAAGGATTTAAAATTAAGATTTTTATGGCCTGTTAAGGAATATCAAGATTTTAAAGAAAGGAACTCACTTTCAATAGTATGTTTGCTTGATTACAGGGATCATGAATTTTTATTTACTGGAGATGCCAATAAAAAAGTAGAAGAATTTATAATAAAAAATAATAAGGCTTTAAGAGCTGATGTTTTAAAGGCCGGACATCATGGATCTAAATTTTCTTCTAGTCTAAGTTTTTTAAAAAGGCTAAAGCCTGAATTTTTTATTATTTCAGCTGGTAAAAATAATTTTGGCCATCCTCACTTTAGGGTTTTGGATAATGCCAAGAAAATAAATGCTAAAATTTTGCAAACAAGTAAAATAGGTGATATAATATTTTTTACAAAAGATAATAAATTATTTTTAAAATCAAATTAATTATGGAAAAAACATTAGTTTTATTAAAACCAGATGCAATTCAAAGAAATTTTTTAGGAGAGGTTATTTCTCGCTTTGAAAGAAAAGGTCTTAAGATTATTGGTTTAAAGATGATGAGGCTCAGTGATGAAACCTTAGAAAAACATTACAGTCAGCATAAAGGTAAGGGATTTTTTAAAGACTTGGTTGAGTTTATGAAAGATGCCCCAGTAGTAGCAATTGTTTTAGAAGGAAGAGGAGCTATTCAAGCCGTAAGAAATCTTTGTGGTCCAACAGTTGGGCGAGAGGCTGAAGCTGGTACTATAAGAGGAGATTTTTCTATGAGTCATCAACATAATATTGTTCATGCTTCTGATTCACTGGAAACAGCCAAGAAAGAAATAAGAAGGTTTTTCAATGATAATGAGGTCTTTGGCTATAAAAAGCAAGATTTATCATCTATTTACGCTAGTGATGAGTTGGAGTAACTAATTTCTTAGCCTTATTTATGGTATAATTTTATTTATTTTAGGATATATATAAAAGGGCTTGACATATTAAAATAGATTCTGTTATAATTGTTGATAACTTGTAATATAAAAAAGTTGCACATAAAATTTTTTTTGATATAATAATAAAAAAGGTCTAGAGTATATCTTATTTAAAATTTATACCCTAAATTAAAACTTTAATTTACATTAAATAATAAGAATTTATGGCAGGAAAAGAAAAATTTCAAAGAGGAAAGCCACATCTTAATGTGGGTACCATTGGTCACGTAGATCATGGTAAAACTACTTTAACAGCAGCCATACTTAAAAATCTATTAGCTGCTGGCTATCACGTTGATGATAAAAGCGTAGAGCAAATTGATAATGCTCCTGAAGAAAAAGAAAGAGGTATTACTATTGCCTTGGCCCATGTTGAGTATGAAACTGATAAACGTCACTATGCTCATATTGATTGTCCTGGTCATGCTGACTATGTTAAAAATATGGTAACTGGTGCTGCTCAAATGGATGGAGCAATTTTAGTTATATCTGCAACTGATGGTCCAATGCCACAAACTAGAGAGCATCTTTTGCTTGCTCGTCAGGTTGGAGTTCCTAGAATAGTAGTATTTTTAAACAAGACAGACATGGTTGAAGATGAAGAATTAGTAGAGTTAGTGGAAGAGGAGGTTAAAGATCTTCTTAAAGAATATGAATATGATGGTGAAAATACTCCCATTATTAGAGGTTCTGCTCTTAAGGCTTTAGAAAAATCTTCTGGCGACAAAGAAGATGAAGTCTGCAAACCCATATTCGATCTAGTTGAAGCTATGGACAATCACTTTCCTAAACCAGAAAGAGATGTAGATAAACCATTTCTTATGCCTATTGAAGATATCTTTACTATTGAAGGTAGAGGTACGGTTGCCACTGGTAGAATTGAAAGAGGGGTCGTTAATATTAAAGATGAAATAGAAATTGTTGGTTTACGCGACACTCAAAAAACAGTAGTAACTGGTATTGAAATGTTTAGGAAATCTCTTGACGAAGGTCAAGCTGGTGATAATGCCGGTATACTTTTACGTGGTATTAAAAAAGATGACATTGAAAGAGGTCAGGTCATTGCTAAGCCAGGAACAGTTACTCCTCACAAGGAGTTTGAAGCTCAAATTTATATTCTTTCTAAAGAAGAGGGTGGAAGACACACGCCTTTCTTTACTGGATATAAGCCTCAATTTTACATTAGAACAACTGATGTAACTGGTGAAGTAGAGCTTCCAAAAGGTACTGAAATGGCTATGCCAGGTGACACTGTTAACGCTAAAGTAAAACTTTATAAGTCTATTGCCTTAGAAGAAAAGCAAAAATTTGCTATTAGAGAAGGTGGTCAGACTGTAGGGGCTGGAGTAGTTAGCAAGATTGACAAATAAAATAATTTATCTTATAATTTATTTTGTGGCTCGCCTCTTGATTTGTTTTAAAGCTTAATTGCTTAAACAAAAGAGACGAGCCATGATCTATCTAATTTATAGTTATTAGTCTAAACTTAATAAGTTATCAAGTTCTTTATTAAAAGTAATGGCTGAAAAGAAAAACAAAAAAAAGAAAATTAAAAATAAAACCCCAAAACCTCGTATTAGAATTAAGGTCAAATCTTATGATCATAGGGTTATTGATGAAGCTTTAAAAAATATTATTGAGTCTTTGTCTAGAACAGAGGCTAATATTATTGGGCCGATTTTTTTACCAACCAAGATAAGAAAATATACGGTAACTAGATCACCCTTTGTCCACGAAGCTTCCAAGGATCAATATGAAAAAAGAGTTCATAAGCGCCTTATAGACATTGTTGACTTTAATGAAAAAACTCTAGAAATTCTGCGAGGGCTGCATTTGCCAGCAGGCGTAGATGTAGAAATTAAAATGTAGCTCATTTATTTAGGTTTAATAAATATTAATTATTGGCTTAAAAATGCCATATTTACATTTATTTATTTTTTGGAGATTTTATGATTAAGGGCTAGTGTAATTAACCTTTATTTCCGGTTGGATTTTGGAGGTGACTAGGCCAATCGGATTTTTATTTTATAACAAATTTATGAAATTTATACTTGGAAAAAAATTAGAAATGACTCAAATATTTGAAAACGATAAAAGAGTTCCAGTAACCAAAATAAAGGCTGGTCCTTGTCTTGTTAGTCAGGTAAAAACTAAAGAAGGAACAGATGGTTATAATGCTGTTCAGATTGGCTTTGAAAAAAGAACTAAAAATATTAAAAACTATAATAAGAAAAAACCTTTTAAACATTTAACCGAATTTAGATTTGAAAATACTCCTAAATTAAAAAATGGAGAAAAATTAACAGTTGATCAATTTGAAAAAGGCGATCACTTAAAAATAACTGGTGTTTCTAAGGGAAAAGGGTTTCAAGGTGTTATGAAAAGGCATGGCTTTTCTGGTTTTCCTAGAAGCCATGGTCATAATAAAGGCCATACTCGTTTTCCTGGTTCAATTGGTGCTACTGACCCAGAAAGAGTTTTCCCAAACAAAAAAATGGCAGGTAGAACTGGGGGAGACACAATTACAACTTCTAATCTAGAACTGTTAAAAGTTGATTCTGACAAAAATATTCTCTTTATAAAAGGATCAGTGCCAGGAAGTAGAGGCACTTTTTTAAAGATTAAAGCCTAAATTTTATGTCTCAAGTTCAAGTATATAATCAAAAAGGAGAAAAGTTAAAAAAGAAGAATTTGTCTTCTGATATCTTTGGGGTTAAAATTGATCCTAGTGTGATTCATTTAGTGGTAACTGCCCTTCAATCAAATAAAAGGCAAGTTTTGGCTCATACTAAAACAAGATCAGAAAAAAGAGGTGGTGGAAAAAAGCCTTGGCGTCAAAAAGGAACTGGCAGAGCAAGGGCTGGTTCAAGCCGTTCTCCTATTTGGATTGGTGGAGGAATTACTTTTGGGCCTAGAAAAAATCGTAATTTTAAGAAAAAAGTTAATAAAAAAGTAAAAAGAAAAGCCTTATTTATGGCTTTAACTGATAAGGTTAAGGCTAAAAAGCTTATTTTAATAAATAAATTTAATTTATCTGAGGCTAAAACAAAGATCTTTTATTCTATTTTAAAAAATATTATTGATATTAAATCAAAATCTAAGAAATATAAAAATAAAAAAGTCCTTCTCGGTTTACCAGAGAAGGATTTAAAAATAATCAGGGCGGCCAAAAATATAGCTGGCCTTAAAATAAAGCCTATTTCTGATATTAATGTTTTAGATGTTTTGGATACAAATTATTTAGTTACTACAGTAGATGGCATTAAAAAATTAGAAAACCAATATAAATAAATTTTATGACTATAGTAGATAAAGTATTAGGTAAAGACGAAAAAAATACAAAAAAAGAAAATAAGACTAAAAAAGAAGATAAAGCTAAGAAAGAGAAAAAAACAAAAAAAGAAGATAAAGCTAAGAAAGAGAAAAATATAAAAAAAGAAGATAAAGCCAAGAAAGAGAAAAATACAAAAAAGAAAAGTGTTGCTAGTAAGGAAAAGTCTAAACCTAAAACACAAAAGAACAAAAAGAAAAAAGCAGCTTTAAAGAACTTATCCTTTAGAAATATTGCTCATAGGGTTTTGGTTAAGCCGGTTATAACAGAAAAAGCTACCCAGCTTCAAGCAAAGGGGGTTTATAGCTTTTATGTTTATCCAAAGGCTAATAAAATTGAAATCAAAAAAGCAATTAAAGAGGTTTTTAATGTTATGCCAGAAAAGGTAAGAACTATTAAAGTACCTGGTAAAAGTGTTCGTTATGGACGTCAAATGGGAAGAACAAAAAAAAGAAAAAAAGCCTTGGTATTTTTAAAACAAGGTGATAAAATTGAACTGACAAGTAAAAAATAATTTATGTTAAAAAAATATAAACCAACAACTCCCGGTAGAAGAAAAGCTAGTATAATAGATACTAGAGCCATACAAGGTAAACCCCTTAAGTCTTTGACTAAAATAAGAAAACAAAAAGCTGGTCGAAGTAAGGGACGAATTACCGTTCGTCACCAGGGTGGAGGCCATAAAAGGTTTATAAGAATAGTTGATTTTAAAAGAATAAAATATGATATTCCGGGCATTGTTAAGTCAATAGAATATGATCCAAATAGAACTGCCAATATTGCTTTAATTTTTTATAAAGATGGTGCAAAGTCTTATATCATAGCACCCAAAAATTTAAAAAAGGGAGATACGGTTTTATCTTCTAAAAAATCTGTTAAAATAGAGCCAGCTAATAGAATGCCCTTAAAAGAGATACCTACTGGCACTCAAATTTATAATATAGAATTTATATCTGGTCAGGGTGGTAAAATGATTCGTTCTGCTGGGGCAGCTGCTACTTTGATGTCAAAGGGAGAAGATTATGCCCAGGTAAAGCTACCTTCTAGCGAAATAAGGC
>Ga0102934_1000566_pt1 | contig 25002 bp, 22 predicted proteins | sample SalPonR2_A_D1_MG_FD_78175 | JGI IMG/M metagenome (GOLD analysis project Ga0102934, IMG submission 78175) | Salt pond soil microbial communities from South San Francisco under conditions of wetland restoration - Salt Pond MetaG R2_A_D1_MG | ecosystem: Environmental > Aquatic > Marine > Intertidal... | reverse complement strand
GTCGGTTAGTGAGTTCCAACGTCCAAAGGTTCCCGAAAAACGGATCGTAAGACAAGCGGCTGTGGAACGTGGAGCGGCCGAGCCGGGGAGCGGAACGGCCACCACGCGGCATCGCGATTCGAGTTGGGTGTGCTTACCATTTAATCGTCCGCACTGAATTTGCTGGTTTTTCCAGCCCGCTGTTTAGCTTTCGCTGATGACTAAATGGCTCTCCGTATTCCTGAATTCCTTCGTTTCATTGTTTCGGTCCTGTCGTGACCTCGCATTAGAAAACCTGCTGTTGCGGCAGCAACTGGCGGTCTTGTGTTGAGTGGCGCCCAATACTGAGCCGAATTCACCGAATAATTGCATGTCAATTGACCGGATGGCGCGCCGAACAGGCGTTCTGCCTCAGTCTCTTGGAGCAGATGACCCGGGCGAAGACTCAATGCAAATCCCGGGTCAGTTTTCTCTACAAATCAATAGTTTGACGTCCATCGCGGGTGAAACGCCGACGGCTCCGCCAGGCACTTCCTATTCTGGAGTGACTGGAGACCCTGAGCCGAGGCCCTCCTCTATCCACGCTAGGAAGAACGCTTCAGGATCCACCACCGTGGCGCCGCGTTTACGGGCTCGTCGGGCGAGCTTGATGTCGCGGGTCACGACGGTGACCGGCGGGCGTCCGCCGGCGCTATCGCGTTCGGCCAGATCGTGGAGGATCGCCCTGTCGGCGCGTTGATCGCCGTCACCGCCGGGATAGACGACCTCGACCTGTGTTGAACGCTGTTCTCTGTGTGGCAGGTTGCCGTCGAAGTAAATGCGCACGACGCGGACCGGCGCAGTGAAAACGTCCACCATCGCCTCGACCAGCGCCTCCCTGGCCGCGGTGCCGGGATGGCCGTCCACCAGGTGCGCCGCGAAGCGAGCGCGCAGGGCGAAGAGAAGGTTGTGCCCGTCGACGAGGAAGAGGTGCGTTCTACTCGACAGACTCAGTTGTGCCCCCCGACAGGATCTCGTCCAGCATCTCGACGAGCTCGTCACGGCTGTGGCTGTAGGGTCCCCACTGATTCAACTGGACGAGTTCGGTGAGTTTCGTGCGGATCGTTGCGACGTGTTCTTCCTCGTCGGGAGTGACCACGTAGCGGCGCAGCGGTTTCTCGCTGAACAGCGCATGCATGAAGGCTTCCGACACCTCGTCGGGCTCCTTGTAGGAGAGTTCCCGCTCGACGGTCGCCTCCTTGAACTGCTGCATGTCCTCGGTGATCTCGCCGCCGGCGGCCTCGACCTGCGCGAAGGCCCGCGATACGGCGCTGCGACGGATGCGCGACTTGAAGTTGCCCGGCTCCACGACGCTGACATGCACCCCCAGCGGCTCCATCTCCGCGGCGAGCGCATCGGTAAATGCCTCGATCCAGTGCTTGCTGCCGCTGTAGGCGTTGCCGCCCGCCCAGGACATGGTACCGGCGATGGAGCCGGTGGTGACGATGCGGCCGTTCTGCTCGGCGACCAGCGGCGCGAAGGCCTTGGTCGTCCGGTAGACACCCTCGACGTTGACCCGGTATACGAAGGTCTGGCCGGCGACCGGCGTCTCCAGCACCTTGCCGCCGCCGCCTACGCCGGCGTTGTTGACGAGGCCGTAGAGGCCGGTGCCGCTTTTCTGGATCATGTCGACGGCGGCATCGACCTGATCCTGTTTCGTCACATCGAGCCGCACCGCCGTAATGTTGTCGATGGCATCGAGCGCCTCGAGGTCCTCGTCCGACCGCGCTCCCGCGTAGACGTGATAGCCGCTCTCCGCGAGGGTCTCGGCCAGGTTGCGACCGATGCCGGTACTCGCGCCCGTCACCAGTACCCATTGTTCGCTTTCGGCGGTCGCCGTCTGTGGCGCCGCGAAGCCGAGGAGCAGGACCGCGGCAATCGCTGCAGATAGCAGAAACCGGTGCATGGCTGTTTCCTTGTTCTTGTCCGGACGGCAGAGAAGATACCACGGTTCGCGGCGTGCGGACGGACGGCTGGCCGCCCGCCGCGGTTCACTCCTCGACGAAGGCCCGATGGGCGAGGAACTGCATCCAGCGGACGTACTCCTTGGTGGACCAGCCGCATTCGAGAGTGAGACTCTCCCAGTTCGGCACGAGGAGCATCGTCCACAGTGCTTCGACGGCCTTCGGTCGCGTCCAGCCCCGGGCCAGCGTGCCGTCGGCGTGTAACGCATCGATCGCGGCACGGCATCCGTCCTTCATCGCGATCATGCGGTCCCTCCAGGCGGCGGCCGCCGCTTTGTCGGAGTCCTGCGCGACCATCAGGGCCTTGCCGACGCCATAGATCTCCGGGATGAAGTTGCCCCAGAACTCGATGTAGAGACGCAGGCGTTCCACGCCGGTCTCCGCAGCCCGTGAGGGGGCGAGTCGGGCCTCCACGTCGAGCAATTCGTCACGGTAGAGCGTCGCGGCAATCAGCAGCTCGGTGCGCGATGTGAAATGCAGGTAGACCGCCTGGCGCGAGATCCCCGCCGCCTTCGCGATGTCACCCATTCGCGTCCCGTGGCCGCCGGCCTGCTCGAGCAACCTGATCGTGGCTTCGAGGATTCTGGTACGCGTTTCCGGTTGGTTACTTGACATGATGTAAAGCATGGCCTAGAGTTGACGCAGTGTCAATTGACGCTGTGTCAAGCTAACCGAAACTGAAACACCCGAGGAGAGAACGATGAAAAACAACGAGCAGATCAAGACTGCCGGCGGGCTGACGCTGCTGACCGGCGGTAATGGCAAAGTGGGCCGCCGTGTAGCGCGACGCCTGGATTCCCGCGGCGTGAAGCTCCGCATCGGGTCCCGATCCGGTTCACCCGCCTTCGACTGGGAGGACGCCGGCACGTGGAACGCAGCCCTGGAGGGAGTGACGGCCGCCTATATCGCCTATGTTCCCGATCTGGCAGTACCCGGTGCGGCAGACACGATCCGCGCTTTCGTGGCCCGGGCGGTCGATGCCGGCGTCCGGCGCCTGGTACTGCTGTCCGGCCGCGGCGAAGCAGAGGCGCAGGCCTGCGAACGGATCGTGCAGGAGTCCGGCGTGGACTGGACGATTGTTCGCGCCGGCTGGTTCATGCAGAACTTCTCCGAGGGCGAGTTCCTGCCGATGGTCCTGGACGGCGCCATCACGCTGCCGGCGAGGGATATTCCCGAGCCCTTCATCGACGTGAACGACATCGCGGACGTGGCTGCGGCGGCGCTCAGCGAGGACGGTCATGCCGGCGAAGTGTACGAGGTCACCGGCCCGCGGGCCCTGACCTTCACCGAGCTGGCCCGGGAGATCTCGGCAGCGGCCGGCCGCGAGGTGACGTTCGTGCGGATCCCGCAGGAAGCGTTCACGGCCGCGCTGGCGGGCGCTGGCGTCCCGGAGGACGTGGCCTGGCTGCTGGATTACCTCTTCGACACGGTGCTCGACGGCCGCAACACCGGTGTCTGCGACGGCGTGCAACGCGCGCTCGGCCGCAAACCTGCGGACTTCGCCGACTTCGTGCGCCGGGTTGCTGCCCGCGGCACCTGGGATGCGGGCAGCGCAGAGGCGGTGGCATGAGCGGGGTGACGGAAGTGGCGGTGATGGCAGCGTTGCTCGGCTCGGCGCTGATCGCCGGGGTCTTCTTCGCCTTCTCCAGCTTCGTCATGGGCGCGCTGGCGCGCCTGCCCGCCGCGGAGGGCATCGCGGCGATGCAGTCGATCAACGTCGTCGTCCTGAACCGGTCTTTTCTCGGCAGCTTCGTGGGTACCGCGGTGGTGTCGCTGGTGGTCGCGGGTCTGGCCATCGCCGGCTGGGGAGCCCCGCAGGCGCCCTGGTTCCTGGGCGGGGCGCTGTCTTACCTGGCCGGCACGTTTCTGGTGACGGGACTCGGTAACGTGCCGCTCAACAACCGGCTCGCGGCGGCCTCCGCGGCAGATCCGGCGGCCGTTCCGCTGTGGGAGCGGTACCTCGAACGCTGGACCCGCCTGAACACCTTGCGCACCGCCGCTGCCGCCGCGGCCGCGCTTTTGTTCCTCGTGGGTCTGCGGCACTAGGACGAGCCGCGTCCGCTGCAGTTTTTCCCCCGCCGATTAATCGGTTACGAATGGCCGGCCTGCGATCGTTTTCCCGGGGCACAGTGTCCCAAAAATTGAATCGCATGCGGGCTCTTTATCCGGTTTAATTGATGGCCGTGACGCTTCGATTTAATGAAGAGGGGATGTGAAATGCGTAAACAACCGATACTACTACTCGCTGCCATGGCGGTAACGATATCGCCCGCAGTGGGCTCCGAGATGTCGCCCGTGGTGTCATCCGAGCAGGCCTTCGGCCAGAGCGATGCCAAGCCGAACAGCTTCTGGTGGCCGGAGCAGCTGGACCTCACGCCGCTGCGCCAGCACGACGCCGAGTCCAATCCCTACGGGGAAGATTTCGACTACGCCGAGGCATTCGCCGCCCTCGACCTGGATCAGGTCAAGGCCGACATCGAAACTCTTCTGACCGATTCCCAGGACTGGTGGCCCGCCGACTGGGGTCACTATGGTCCTCTGATGATCCGCATGGCCTGGCATAGCGCTGGAACCTACCGTGTACACGACGGCCGCGGCGGCGCCGGCGGCGGTCAGCAGCGTTTCGACCCGCTGAACAGCTGGCCGGATAACGCCAACCTGGACAAGGCTCGCCGGCTGCTTTGGCCCATCAAGCAGAAATATGGCCGCAGTCTGTCCTGGGCCGACCTGATGATCCTGGCCGGCAACGTCTCGCTGGAGTCGATGGGCTTCAAGACCTTCGGCTTCGCCGGCGGACGCGAGGACGACTGGGAGCCGGAGATCGTGAACTGGGGTCCCGAGGCAGAGATGCTGGGACGCGACCGTTTCGACGAGAAGGGCGACCTGGCAGGTCCGCTCGCCGCTACCCAGATGGGTCTCATCTACGTGAATCCGGAAGGTCCGGGCGGTAACCCCGATCCGATCGCCTCGGCCAAGCAGATTCGCCACAGCTTCGGCCGCATGGCCATGAACGACGAGGAGACCGTCGCGCTGATCGCCGGCGGCCACACCTTCGGCAAGGTGCACGGCGCGGCCAAGCCCGACGGTTGCGTCGGTGCGGAGCCCGCTGCCGCGGGTATCGAGGAGCAGGGTCTCGGCTGGAAGAACAAGTGCGGCAAGGGCAACGCCGAGGACACCATCACCAGCGGACTGGAAGGACCCTGGACCGCAGCCCCCACGCGCTGGTCGATGATGTACTTGCAGAACCTGTTCAACTTCGAGTGGGAGCAGACCCGCAGCCCGGCCGGTGCCATCCAGTGGGTGCCGAAGGGTAATCCCGCCGCCGCCATGGCGCCCGATGCGCATGTCGAGGGCAAGACGCAGTCGGTCATGATGCTGACGACTGATCTGGCACTGAAAGAAGATCCGGCCTACCGTAAGATCGCCAAGCGCTTCCTGGAGAACCCGACCGAGTTCGAGGACGCGTTTGCCCGTGCCTGGTTCAAGCTGACGCATCGCGACATGGGCCCGCGTGCCCGCTACGTCGGCGCCGAGGTACCCGAGGAGGCGCTGCTCTGGCAGGATCCCATCCCCGCCGTCGATCACGAGCTGATCGATGCCGGCGACATCGCCGAGCTGAAGGCGGAGATCCTGGATTCCGGTCTGAGCAGCTCCGAGCTCGTGCGCACGGCCTGGGCGTCTGCGTCCACGTTCCGCGGCACCGACATGCGCGGTGGCGCCAACGGGGCGCGCATCCGCCTTGCACCGCAGCGGGACTGGCCGGTGAACAACCCGAAGGAACTCGACCGGGTCCTGAAGAAGCTCACCAGCATTCAGAAGGACTTCAACAAGTCCCTGTCGGGTGACAAGCAAGTCTCGCTGGCCGACGTGATCGTGCTCGGCGGTGCCGCCGCGATCGAGCAGGCCGCCAAGAAGGCCGGCTACGATGTGCAGGTGCCCTTCGTGCCCGGTCGCATGGACGCGAGCCAGAAGCAGACCGACGTCGAGTCCTTCGCCGTGCTGAAGCCGACCGCCGACGCTTTCCGCAACTACTACGGTGAGAACAACTACAGCTCGCCGGCGGAGATGATGGTGGAGAAGGCCGACCTGCTGACGCTGACGGTGCCGGAGATGACGGTGCTGGTCGGCGGCATGCGGGCCCTGGACGCCAACACCGGCGGCGCCGACCACGGCGTATTCACCGATCGGCCGGGAGCGCTGAGCAACGACTTCTTCGTGAATCTGCTCGACATGTCCACCCAGTGGCAGAAGGCCTCGACGGAGGGTATTTACGAGGGTCGCGACCGTGCAACGGGCGAAGTGAAGTGGACCGCCACGCCGGTGGACCTGATCTTCGGCTCCAACTCGGAGCTGCGTTCGATCGCCGAAGCCTATGCGGCGGATGATGCAAGCGAGAAGTTCGTGCGCGACTTCGTCAATGCGTGGGCCAAGGTGATGACCCTGGACCGCTTCGACATCGAGGAAGTCCCGTCTGCCGGCATGGTGCCAGCCGCTGACACGCGGCGCGCGCCAGAACGGGTTACGGCGCCGCAATCCGCGGTTCCGTGACCGGCGAAGATGGAACGGCGGCGCAGGGATGCGCCGCCGTTTTTTATGGATATCTCGCCGTGTAGCGTCGGGCAACATGGCACCTGGACAATTTCTCAAGGTGACAAAGCATTCGCCACTCACACGTAATGTGGTATTTTTCGAACACTTTCGTCACTCTTTTCCGCATGATTCGCTGTCCTGTCCTGTCTGCCGCCATTCTCCTGATCACCGTGGCAACTGCGCACGCCGATTCCAGGGCAGAGGAATGCCATGCGGCGTTGTCGAAGATCTCGGCTGAGCATCGCCGGGAATCGACTGAACTGCAGAGGCACTTCGCCGACCGGCTTGCCGATCTCACCCGGGACCACCTGCAGAATCTCGCGGGGGATAACGAGGCAACTGCGGGTTTTCGCAGTACCGTCGACCGGGTCGTGGAGCAGGGGGGGCTGGACAAGGTTCGCGCAGCTAACTTTGAGCATGTCCTGAGCTACCTTTCGGAAGTCGGTGATCCCGAGAGCTACCATCCGGACTGTGCACACATCGAGACGATCGAGGCGTGGGCAAGAGAAGCGCGGGTGAAATACGAGCGAGCTTTCGGCGGTGTCATTGCCGACGTCGAGGAGCGCATTGAAATCGACAAGCTCGGCGACGGCGAGGGATTGGTTGTAATTGCCGCCTATGCTTTCGGTTACGCGGAGACGATCAAGGTGAATCGCCTCGGCAGTCTCTTCGGCGGTTTCACGATCGGTCCGCTCTTCAACGCCCAGCACTTCCGTGTGCATCGTCTGCAAGCAGGTAACTACAGCTGGGATGAAGTCACCCGCAGCGTGCCCCGAGGTCGTGTATTCCACGATTTTTCCGAAGACGAGCTGGTGTTTGGTGTGGAGGCGGGCAAGCTCAACTACACGGGTGTCTTTGTCTACGATGTGCGCGGGGACTACGCCGGGGCAGAGATCGAGGATCGAGCCGCGATCGTGCTAACGATCCTGGAGCAGCGCTATCCGGAATTGCTCGAGAACTACGAGATTGCCAATGGGCTCGTCCCGGAAGACGACTTCATCGACTTCTATCTGACCGAGAAGCGGGCACTGGAAGTCGGCGGAGGCCCGGGATGAGCCTAATCAGTACGACAACCGTTTTGCTTGTCGCCCTCGCGGCCGGCAGCCTGCCAGCCGCCGACAATGAGACCGGCATGGTGGATAATGCCCCTGAAGCAGAGACTTCGATCGGCGTCCAGGATTTCTTCCGCGCCGGGGAGCTCAGCAACCCTGTGATCTCGCCCGACGGGCAGATCATCGCCTACCTGGCACGCGCCCGGATCTTTGTCGGTAACCCGCAGGCTGGCCACAGTCCACTCACGAGGGAGCTATGGCGTCACGAGCTGCTGGATCTTGACTGGATCTCGAACCACGAACTGCTCCTGCATCGGCGTGCCAGAGATTCCGGCGCCCTCTCGTTCGTCGCTTTCGAACTTGCCAGGGACGGCGATGGTTACCGAATCGAGCGGGAGAACGAGTTGGCCATCCACGGTTATCTCTTCGATGCCATGCCGCAGTCTCCCGGTCGCGTGCTGATAGCTGCATACGTTCAGGAAGACGGGCGTACGAGCGCTGATCTCTTCTACATCGATGTCTACGGTTCTGCCTATCAGCAGACAAAGAGCCGTCGCCGACTGAATGACCGCACACGACATCTGCTGCATTATGTGCGCGGACAGGATCTGAGCCTGCACTTCGGTGTTACTTACAACGAGCGTCGTCCGGAGATCTGGCAGCGGGATGGTGATCGCAGAGCCTGGGAGCTCACCTGGGCCGGGCCACGCCCTTCGACCTTTCTGCCCATCAGCGTCTCCGCCGACGGAGGCGTGGTTTGGGCGCTCAGCGACGCCGTGACGGACAAGGTTGCAGCAGTCGCTTTCGACGTCGCCGACGCCTCGATCAGTCAGGTGCTCTACGAGCACGATCGAGCCGACCTGAACGGGATCATCATGTCGCCCGATGGCACGACCCCGATCGGCGTTACATTCATGGACCGAGGGCTCGTTCGGTTTGAGGCGCTGACACCGGAAGCAGAGCGCCTCTACGATTTCGCGCGAGGCGAATTCCCGGGCTCCGACGTTGCAATTATCGATATGTCGGCCGATCAGGCGACGCAACTGGTGGCGGTCAGTGGTTCGGAAAATCCCGGCACCGTTTACCGCTGTGATCGGCTAGCGGGTGAGTGCAATCTCGTAAGTCCGCTGTATCCCTGGCTGGAAGACATCGGACTGGCGCCAGTAAGGGCGGAGACCTTGACCACGGACGACGGCTTCGAGCTGGATTTCTTCCTGACACTGCCCAACAAGGTCGCGGGCCCTGGCTCGGTTCCATTGATCGTGATGCCACATGGCGGGCCGATCGGCGTCAGCGACAATCGGTATTTTTCCGGTGACGTGCAGTGGTTGGCCTGGAACGGCTATGGGGTGTTGCAAGTGAATTACCGAGGCTCGGGAGGGTATGGACGGGAATTCCGCTCCGCCGGTTTACGTGAGTGGGGCCGTGGCATCGAAGACGACATCGAGACCGCGCTCGAGTATGTACTGAACAATGAAGACGTGCTGGATGCCGGGCGCGTGTGCACCTTTGGCGCGAGCTATGGTGGCTACTCGGCCCTGATGAGTGTGATCGACCGCCCCGAACGCTATCGTTGTGCGGCGTCTTTTGCCGGTGTGACCGACCTGACGCTGCTCTTCAACGGCAGCCGGTTCCGTCACAACGCGAAGCTGCGCGATCGGCTGATCGAGATGATCGGCGACCCTGACGTGGACATGCCGGAACTCATGGAGTACTCGCCAGTGTACCAATATCAGGACGTTTCGCGTCCTGTCTATCTGGCCCACGGCAGTAAAGACCAGGTGGTAGATGTCGAACACAGCTGGCGGCTGCGCAAGATGCTCACGCTCGCCGACGGCGCCGTCGAGCTACATGTGCTGGACGATGTGGGTCACGGGTTTGCGCTCACAAGCCAGGTGGAGGCTTTCTATGATCCGCTGATGGACTTTTTCGCCCGGCATCTACAGGGTGTTGGAGCGAAGCAGGATGCCGCTGCAGAGACAGGATCTGCCGCGACCGGTGCCGGCCGGGCCCCATCGAACTGAAGGCATTGAACAGCTTACGCTGCAGACTTGGCGTCGTCGCGGAACTTGCCCGCCCTCTTGTAGCGCCCGGCATCATGTGTCGCCGCCTTTTTCTCTGCCAGCTGCGTGGATTACGGCAGCATGCAACTGTCATGCGTGATGCCCACGGTCTGCTGTTGCCACTGCTTTTCCTTTCCGCGTGTGGCGGCGGTGGCGGCGGGAGCGCGCAGCCGGCAGAGTCGCCAGGAGGGATCTGGTTCGGGAGCGATTCCGCCTCCGAGCCGGTGGTCGTCTATATTGCGGAGACCGGAGACCTCAAGGCGCAGCTGACCCTCCCGGGCGAGATCAGGACGTCTTTCGGCACGGGCCTGGTGGGTGTCTCTTCCGGTGATGCACTGGCCGGTTCCTTCGAGCTTCGCGGACCGGCGCCCCCGGGCGCGACGCAGCAGCAGGATCTGGGATGTGCCATATCGGGCACGGTGGACGAGCGCCGATTGCTCTCTGCGGCCATCAGCTGTTCCGATGATAACGGGGTCGTGTACGACGAGTCGCTAGAGCTGACCTACGACGCTCTCCGCTACGAAGCAGGCTCGTCGCTGGACGCGATCGCCGGCAACTACACGCTCTCTCTCAGTCCGGACACGAACATGCTGAACGTGGTGGGCGACGGCACGTTGTTCGGCATGTACGACAACGGCGCCCGTTGTACGGTCAACGGTCAGGCTACGATCATCGACGAGGCCTACGCACTGATCGCCATCGATTGGTCTTTTTCGGGCTGTACCGATGCCCTCGACCTGTTCGAGGGCGTGGAAATGTCGGGTTTCGCGATGCCGAATCCGCCGTCCAACTTCACGCTGGAGGGTTACTATTTCCTTCTGACCGGCAGGACCAGCCGGGGGCTGCACGTCATCAGCGTGCTCTACGAGCCGGTCTGAAGCACCCGGTCTTGTCTCAGTCGGCGGCTTTGAGTCCGCCGCGGTAACTGCCTTCCCGTTTGTATCGCGCCACCAGCCGGTCCGCCAGTCGCGTCGGTTCCGGCAGTCGGTAGCCGGCGCCGCAGGACAGCACCCACTCGACACTCGATTCGAGGTCGGTCAGATGCCCGGGGCTGACGTACAGCGGCTTCACACCGTCACGGGTGCGCAGCACCGAGCCGATGCGCTCGTCCTCGTCCATCAACGGCGCGACCGAGCCGCGCCGCTGCCCGGGCTCCCGATGGGTGCCGCACAGCCGCGATTTGGCGCAGCCGACGGCGGGCAGGCCGACGATGAGCCCCAAATGCGTGGCGAGGCCCATCCGGCGCGGGTGCGCGATGCCCTGGCCGTCACAGAGGATGCCGCCCACCGGCGTCTGCAGCCGGCGCAGTACGTGCAGAAGAACCGGTACCTCGCGGAAGGAGAGCAGACCCGGCACGTAGGGGAAGCGCAGCGGCGCCCGCGCGGCCCGGGTCTCCACCACCGTCTTTCCGGCCGAGTCCCAGACGACGCCGACCGCGATGACGGAATCATCCAGGAATGCGCAGTCCAGCCCGGCGATGCGACCGGGCAGCGGTGCAGGCCGCAGCTGGATGCGGTGCCGAAGCCGTCGCTGCACGGCCACCGCCTGCTTCGGCGTGAGGTTCCACGGGTGGGGAGACCTCGGGATCTTCATGTCGCTCCCGGGCCCGGGCTATCACTGGTAAGCAATCCCATCTCGATCGCCTTCAGGACCGCGCGGGTACGGTCCCGCACACCCAGTTTGCCGAGGATACTGGATACCTGGTTCTTGATAGTGCCTTCGGATCTGTTGAGGGCGGTGGCGATTTCCCGGTTGCTGTAGCCGCCGGCCATGAGACGGAGGATCTCCGTCTCGCGGGGCGTCAGACGTTCGGGTGCCGCCGCCGCATTGGCATCTGCGCGCCCGGTGAGTCCGCGCAGCAGCGACTCGGTGATGCCGGGCTGGATCATGGTCTTGCCGGCGGCGACGGACTCGATGGCTTCGATCAGGCTCTCGAGCGAGACGTCCTTCAGCAGGTAACCCTTGGCCCCGGCCTGGATGCCGGCCAGCACCTGGTTGTGGTCGTCGAAGGTCGTGAGGATGATGACGGGCATAGTCAGGCCGGCATCGGCGAGCGCTCGAGTCGCCTCCGCGCCGTCCATGCGCGGCATGCGCATGTCCATGAGGATGACGTCCGGTCCGTGGACGAGCGCGAGTTCTACCGCCTGGTCGCCGTCGCTGCCTTCGGCCACCACCGCGACGCGGTCGGATAATTCGAGCAGGCCGCGGATGCCCTGGCGCACCAGGGTCTGATCGTCGATGAGCAGGAGGCGGATGGCCACGGTACTCAGCCGGGCAGCGGTACGGTGGCGTGCAGCCGCAGCGCCTGTCCTGCGCGGTCCAGCTGCAAAGTGCCCCGCAGTGCCTGCAGCCGCTCGCGCATGCCGGCCAGCCCGTTGCCCTCGGTGACTTCACCCTGCACGCGGCCGTCGTCGCTCACCTCGAGGTGGATGGCGCGATCCGCCTGCCAGATCCGGATGCGGCACTCGCTGGCGTCGGCGTGGCGCAGCGTATTGGTCACCGCCTCCTGCACGCAGCGAAGCAGGGTTTGCGCGATGCCGACGTCGTCGATCTCCAGGGCGTCCTCGATATCGACGCGCATGTCGAGGCGCGGTGTGCTGCCCACGATCAGCCGGATCGCGGCTTCGAGGTCGAGGCCCTGGTCGTCCCGCAGTGTGCTGACGGCTTCCCGGATGTCGCTCAGCAGCAGCCGTGCCAGGGCCCGGCACTCGCCGATCTTCTCCCGGGTCTCGCCATCGGAGGTGCGCTCGGCGATCTGCAGGTTGATCGACAGCGCGGTGAGGTGATGCCCCAGCAGGTCGTGCAATTCGCGGGCAATGCGGGTGCGTTCTCCCTGGCGGGAAGCCTGCGCGAGCAGGCGCTGCGTGGCCATCAGTTCCCGGTTCAGCGATTCCACTTCCCGGCGGGCGGCATCGGCCTCGACCGCGCTGCGTGCGGTCAGGAGGGCGAAGAGGTGGAAAGTGGCGAACAACGTCGTCTGGATGGCCGCATTCACGTAGCCGTCTGCCGGAACATAGACCGCGAACCACGCGAGCATGAGACCGGCCAGCAGCCACCACAGCGTGCGCGGAGAGTAGAAGTCCGTGGCCATTACGATCCAGATGATCGTGTAGATCGGTACGAAGCTGACGTTCGTGAGCGCGCCGATGGCGAGTGCGCTGGCGGCCTGCGTCCACAGGGCGGCGAGCCGCAGCATCCGCGGTGCGGAATCGTGTCCCGCAAGCAAAGTGCCGCCGAGATTGAGGAGCGCCAGGATGGCAGCGGCCCAGAACAGGAGCGACGGCTCGCCGGCCCTGCCCGCGATGACGAACAGCGCGAATCCCGTGACCGCCCCCCACGTGATCCAGGCGGCTACTGCCGGCAGCGTATCTCCCCGATCGTCGCTCATGGCCCGATTGTGGCGCGGCCGGGCGGCATCCGCCATAGGCCGAAAGTCACGGTGCATATTCCTGACCGATGGCACTTAGCGCGCGAGGCTGCGGTGGCTACCGTTGCAGGCCAGCAAGGAGGAGAGTCCCATGAGTACACTGCACGGCCTGTTCGTCGACGCCCACGTCGCCATCGCCAGCATCGCGCTGCTTCTGTTCTGGGTGCCCGCATTCGCCCGCAAGGGGAGCCCGCTCCACATCGGGGCCGGACGCGTCTACGCCATCTGCATGTATGCCGTGACGGTCAGCGCGTTCGTCGTCTCGCTGATGGTAATCGCCGACCCGCTGGGCATCCGCTACCCTGATGGTCTTCCTGCAGGTGCGGATGCCGCCCACGTTGCCGCCGGCAACCGGGCCGGCAGCCTGTTCCTGCTGATGCTCTCGGTACTCGTATTCGCCAGCGTCCGGCACGGGATGGCCGCCCTGCGCGAGCGGACCCGGCCGGGTACGCTGTCGCAGCCACAGCACCGCGGGATGCTCGTTGCGCTCGCCGTGCTGGGCGTGATCTCCATCGGGTTGGGCCTCTATTTCCGGCATCTGTTGCTGATCATCTTCGGCGGTGTCGGCCTGCTCGCTGCCATCGGCATGTTCCGGGAGACACGGAAGCCCGGGATGAGCCACCGCGAACTGGTGGTCGTGCACCTGAACGGGATGATCGGCAGCGGCATCGGTGCCTATACGGCGTTCTTCGCTTTCGGCGGCAGGAGTTTCCTGGGCGAGCTGCTGCCGGGGCAGTGGCAGGTGATCCCGTGGGTGCTGCCGACGGTGATCGGCGTGATCACCGCCAGCCGCGTCAGCCGGCGCTGGCTCGGTCGGCGCGGCGCGGCTCCCTAGGCCTCTTGCCCCCGTTCATCGAGCAATTCGTCACGCCACTCGTGAACATTCATCTCGATGGCGGCGAACCCGGCGATCCAGACGAACGTATCCCAGGTATAGATCCAGTGGCCGAGATACGCCCACCAGCCCGCGAGCACGAACAGGATGGCGTAGCCGACCAGCTTCAGGGTCTTTGCACTGGTCATGAGCACGCCGCCGATGACTCCGCGGCCCTGTTGCCGGACGACGAATTCGATGGCGAATATGATGACCAGCCAGGTGATCGCCTCTATCACGTCGCCCCAAGCCAGGCGCCTCTCGAGCTCCAGGCCGGCTTCCGTGCTGACCAGCGGGTTGTCGCCGAGATAGTAGAACTCCGCGGCGTTGGACAGCATCGCACAGTTGTCTTCGGTGACGGGCGTGTACTCGAGGTTGTAGACGAAGGTCACGTCGTCATCGGCGAGATCGCAGAGGGAGGCGGCGTCGGCGACCGGCCTGGTCGATGAGTAGTCGACGGCCGTAACGGCGTAGGCGAATACGGTGTGCGCGATTATCAGATAACACAGAATCCGGATCCCGTGCACGGTCTTCGCCGTCCACTCTCGCCACTGCCGGTCCTCGAGCGTGTAGGTCTCGATCTCGAACATGGCCAGCAGGATCAGCCAGGCGGTGGTATCCAGGGTGGTCGCGAATTCCCCGCTCCAGTCCAGCAGCGTAGACGCTCCGGTCAGGGTATGCAGGGCCCGGTCCACGTCCTCGTAGATGTAGACGCCGAAGTTCGCGATGAGCAGCGCGTAGACGATCCACTTGACGGTCTGCTGGATCTTGTGGAGGTCCGCCGTCGCGAGGCCTTCCCTCACAGGCGGTCCTTCACCTGATGGTAGAGCACCCCCAGCGCGACCAGCGGCTTGCGCAGGAGATAGCCGCCGGGCACGCGCAATGGCTTTACCGCGGCGAACAGATCGAACCGCTCCATGACGCCGGCGACGGCGTCCGCCATGATCTGGCCGGCCAGGTGCGTCACGTTCACGCCGTGACCCGAATAACCCTGACAGTAATAGACGTCGGGTGAGACCCGGCCCAGCTGGGGCACGCGATTCAGCGGCACCCCGATGGTGCCTCCCCAGGCGTAGTCGATGCGCACGTCGGCGAGTTCCGGGTAGATCCTCGCCATCTTCGCCCGGTGGCTGCGTTTAATACGCTCCGGATCTTCGCCGGAGTAGCCGCTGCGGCCGCCGAACAAGAGGCGCTTGTCCGCGCTCAGGCGGTAGTACTCGACCAGGTAGTTGGGGTCGCACACGGCGAGATCGTGGGGATTGATCTTCGCGACCACCGGCGCGGGCAGCGGCTCCGTGGCGATGATGTAGCTCCTGACGGGGAACAGCGTGCCCCTCAGTTCCGGTGCCGTGTCGTGGTAGGCATTGCCGGCGATGACGACGGCATCGGCCGTCACCGAGCCCTCCGCGGTGACCACCCTCGGCCTGCCGCCCTCTTCGATCCGCAGCACGGGCGAGTTCTCATAGATGGTCGCGCCCCGGGACACGGCGGCACGGGCCTCGCCGATGCACAGATTCAGCGGATGCAGATGGCCGTTGGCCATGTTCAGCAGCGCGCCGATATAGGCCTCGGTGCCGACGGTCTGCGCGGTCTCCGCGCGCGAGAGGAGCCTGAACTCGTGCGGGAAGTTCGCTTTCTCGAGGCGCTCGTAGTCCGCTTCGAGTGCGCGCAGGTGACGTTCCCGGATCGCGACGTCGACATAGCCGGATTTCAGGTCGCACTGGATGCCGTAGCGCTCGACCCGGTCGCGGATGATCTCGTGCCCGGCCCAGCGTAGCTCGCCGAACAGCTCCTCCGTATCCCGGCCCCAGTGCCGGGCGATCGCGTCCTCTCCGGAGATGCCGCCTATCATCTGGCCGCCGTTGCGCCCGGAGGCGCCCCAGCCGACCCGGTTGGCCTCGACCACGTGGACGTCATAGCCGCGTTCCGCCAGGTGCAGTGCCGTCGAGATGCCGGTGAACCCGGCGCCGACGACGCACACGTCCGCGCTCTGCGCGCCTCGCAGCGGCGCGAAGTCGGTGACGTCGTTGACGGTCGCCGCGTAATAGGAGCCGGTGTGGTCCTGCAGCCCGGTCATGGCGTTCTCCGTGCCTTCGTGCGGCTGCGGTGCGGGCGGGTATTCATGCGATCGGGTGGCGGCGGGTCAGTGGTCCGTCCGCGAGCGACGGTAGCGAGCCGGGGTCTGGCCGACGAACTTCCGGAACGCAGCGTAGAAAGCGGAGTTCGAATTGAAGCCGGCCGCGAAAGCGATATTCAGTATCGCGCCCTCGTCGCCGCTCGTTTCCGCGAGCATCCGCTGTGCATGCTTCACCCGGTAGCGGTTCACGTAGTCGAAGAAACTCATGCCGAAACCGGCGTTGATCACCTGGGACAGGTGATTCACGGAGCAATCGACGAGCCCGGCCAACTGCGGCAACGTCAGGTCGGGCCGGAGCCAGGCCTGCCGGGAGACCATGACCGTCTCGAGCCGTTGTCGGTACTCGGAGAGCTGTGCTGCCGTCAGACCGGACTTGGCGTACTTGGGCCCACCGGGTGCACCCGGCTCCGGCTGCGTTGCGCCGGGCGTTCGCGCTGCGGTCGGCAGCTCGTAATAGTCGTGGATCGTCACGGCGGCATCGCCGTGCAGGGTGATGAATTCCGCGCCCTGTATCGGCTGCGCCGCGCCGCGGCGGCCGAGGGGGCACATGCGGTACTGGAAGGCGACGGTCTCCGGCCCCTCGACGATCTCGCCGATCAGCTCGTAGCGGTGCGGATAGGCGGAGAAGAACTCCCGCAGTGCCACGACCAGCTCGTCGTGGGAGCTGCGCCGGTTCTCCGGCACGTCCCAGTACAGACCATCGCAGGCCAGGTGGTCGGCCACGGCGACCGGGTCGCGGTGGTTCCAGGCGTCGAAATAACTGCTCACGAACTCGGTAGCACGCATCTTCATCCCCCTGCCGCAGGAAAACAGAAGCTACCACAGCCGTGTGGGTCAGTAGTCCGGCGGCGGCGTGGCCCGGGCCCGGGCCGGCGTCCAGAAGGGCTTGTCGCGGCGCATACAGCGCGCCACGCGGCTGTACTGGCGCAGTTCCTTCTCGTAGTAGATCTCCGCCCACAGGGGTCCGTCCAGGTACTCGGTCCGGATCATCGCCAGCGCGATATTCGCCTTGACCGCCGGCGACCACATCGCGGATGTGACGTAGCCGACCTCCCGCGTGCAACGCCGGTTCGCGTAGATGTACGACCCATCCGCCGGCCGATTCCCTTCGACGTCGAGCTTCGTCAGCGTGTACTTCGGCCCCCGGCGCTTCTCCTCCAGCAGCGCGCTGCGGCCGTTGAAATGGGGTTTGCGGAAGTCGACCAGCCAGCCGAGATTGAGCTCGAACGGGGTCTGGTCGTGCTCGAAATGCACCGTGCGCAACGCCTCGTTGAACTCCATCGCCGGCATGATGAAGCCCGCCTCGAGGCGGGCCATGTTGGTCGCGGCCTCGCCGTAGGGCTGTATCCCGTAGTCGGCGCCGGCGGCATACAGGTCGTCCCACATCTGCAGGCCGAGGTGCCGGGGTATCCAGAGTTCGTAGCCGAGATCGCCGGTGAAGCCCGTGCGCGAGACCATCAGCGACTCGCCGCGATAGGGGAAGTGCCGGATGTCGAAGGGCTTCGCCTGCTCGATTCCCTCGAGCCCCATCTTCTTCAGCACGGCGCAGGAGGTGGGACCCTGCAGCGATAGCGCCGCGAGGTCGTCGGTGATGTCCGTGACCGTGACGTCGTCGTAGCCGAATGCGCTCCTCGCCAGCCAGGCCGTGCAGGGGGCGCCGCAGGTCAGCATGAAGCGGTCCTCGGCCAACCGGAATATCGTACCGTCGTCGATCATGCGGCCCTCGTCCGTGCACCACACGGAATAGGCGACGCGGTCGAGGCGGATCCTGCCGATGTCCCGGGTGACCATCCGGTTCAGCATGGCGGCCGCGTCGGCGCCGCGGATCTCGTACTTCTGCATCGGGCAGATGTCGTAGGTGCCGCAGAGATTGCGCACGCAAAAGTACTCGTACTCAGTGTCGTAGTAGTACTCGGCGAACTTGTATCCGTTCCATGCCGACCAGGCCTCACGGATGTTCAGCTCCTCCTGCCTCGGGTAGAAGGGGGAGAGCTTCAGGCGTTCGCCGGCGTATCTGTCGCTACTCTCGCTCGTCGGGGTACTCATGGTCACTCGTCGCTGAAGTCGTCGACCGGCACGGTGTTCGGGCGCCTGAGATCGCGCAGGATCTCGCGTGCAGAGTTCGCCCCGCAGGCCGCCGATACACCGCCGCCCGGATGGGTGGAGGAGCCGCTCATATAGAGATTCTTCACCGGCATCCGGTACTGGCCGTAGCCCGGGAAGGGGCGGTTGAAGAAGAGCTGATCGATGGTCAGCTCGCCCTGGAAGATATTGCCCTCGGTGAGGCCGATCTCGTTCTCGATCTCGTGCGGTGTGCGTACCTCCATGTGCACGATCAGGTCCCTGAAGCCGGGACTGTAGCGCTCGATCTTGTCGATGACCGTCTGCCCGAACGCGTCGCGCTGCTCCGGCGTCCAGGGGCCGTCCGCCAGTTTCGGCGGGCAGTACTGGATGAAGTTCGACATCCAGTGTTGGCCGGGCGGCGCCACCGTCGGATCCCAGGCGGAGGGTATGACGGACTCGATGAACGGGTCGTCGGACCAGCGGCCCCGTTTCCAGCAGTCGTAGGCCCGTTCCATGGTCTCGAGGGTGCCGGTGAAGGCCTGACCGCCCCGGTTCAGATACGGGTTGTCCGGGACGCCGGTGAATTTCGGCATGCCGGACAACGCGATATTGACCTTGCCGGAGGAGCCCCGGATCTTGAAGTGCTTCGCCTTCTCGTAGATGCCGTCCGGCAGATCCGAGCGGTCCATGATCTGGGTGAATGTGCGTTTCGCATCCAGGTTGGACACGACGATGCCGGCCCGGATCTCGTCGCCATTCTCGAGCGCGACGCCGACTGCCTTGCCGTTCTCCACCAGGATCTGCTGCACACCGGCCTCGGTGCGGATCTCGCCGCCATGCTCGCGCAGCGCCGAGGCGATCGCCTGGGAGATGGCGCCCATGCCGCCGCGGGCGAGGCCCCAGGCGCCGATGTTGCCGTCCACGTCGCCCATCACGTGATGCAGCAGGATGTAGGCGGAGCCGGGCGAGTAGACGCCGAGCGCCGTGCCGATGATCCCCGGGCTCGCCATCGCGCCCTTGATCAGTTCGTTCTCGAAATAGTCCTCGAGGAAATCGGCAGCACTCATGGTGAAGAAACGCACGTACTCGTAGAGCTCCTTCTCGCCGAGCGACCAGAACTGCTTCGCGAGGTAGAGGATCTCCATGACGTCCCGCGGCCGGAACGAGGTCGGGTCCGGCGGCGTGCGCATCAGCGTCTTGCGGATCAGCTGCGAGTAGCGCATCAGGTCCGTCTGGAAGCGGTGCATCGCGTCCGCGTCGTGGGGTGAATGGCGCTTCAGTTCCAGGTGCGCGGCTTCCTCGTCGTGATAGGAGAACAGCCGCTCGTCGCCGTCGCCGAAATTGACGGTGCCGAGGTAGGGCACGAGCAGCAGGCCATGGCGTGCGAGGTCGAGATCGCGGTGGATCGCCTGGCGCATCATGCTGCAGACGTAGGAGCAGTTGGAGTAGGTCCAGCCCTCGTGCAACTCCCGCGAGACGGCGGCGCCGCCGATGTAGTCGTTCTTCTCCAGGACCACCACCTCGAGGCCGGCCTTGGCCAGGTAGGCCGCGTTCGCCAGTCCGTTGTGCCCGGCGCCGATGACCACTGCGTCGTAGCGCTTCATGCCCGGGCCTCCTTCATCCCAGTATCTCCCGGGCGGCATTGCGGCCCGGTGCGCCGGTCAGGTCGCCGCCCGGATGGCAGCCCGCGCCGCAGAGAAAGAGCCCCGGGACCGGGGTCGCGTACTGGGCGGCGCCGTAGGTCGGGCGCATCATCAGCAGCTGGTCCATCGCGAACTCGGTGTGGTGCCAGTGGCCGCCGGTGACGTTGAATCGCGCCTCGATGTCTGCCGGCGTCAGGAAGTCCGCGTGCAGGATATGCTCACGGATGTCGGGCGCGTAACGCGCGATCGTGTCGATCGAGCGTTCCCGTATGCGTGCGCGTGCCTCCTCGCTCCATCCGCCGCGCAGCTTGTGAGGCACGTACATGACATGGGCGGACAGCACGTGCCGACCGTCGGGTGCGGCGGAGGGGTCGTGCAGGCTCGGTATCACGATCTCCATCACGGGATGCGCGGGGCAGTCACCGTACTTCGCATCGTCGAAAGCGAATTCGATGGCGTCCATGGTGGGCGCGATGATCATCCGTCCGTCCGGCCGGTCCAGCCCTGGGAATTCCGGCAGCGCGTTCAGCGCCAGGTGCAGCTTCGCGACGTAGCCCTCGCAGCGGAGTCGTCGGATTCGGTTCGTGAAGCCGATCTCGAGGTTGTCGACACCCACGAGATCGAGGAATGTCCTCTGCGGGTCGGCAGCCGAGACGATACGCGCGGCCCCGAGCTCGGTCCCGTCCGCCAGCCTGACGCCGGTGGCGGTCAGGCCGTCTTCGTTGCCGTCGATCAGTATCCGCTCCACGCGGGCGCCGTAGCGGATCTCGGTACCCGCCTGTTTCGCCGCCGCCTCCAGCGCGGCGACCAGACCCTGCATCCCGCTCGCCGGGAGCGAGTGCTCGCCGTTCGACTCACCGGCCATGCGATAGAGCATGGCGAGTACGGCGCCGTTCGGGGATCGGGGTGCCATCTTGCCGCCGACGAGGCCGTCCCAGCTCAGGGCGGCTTTCAGCACGTCGCTGGCGAAGAGTTCGTCCATCAGGTCCCGCGTCGGCAGGGAGACGATACGCAGGAACTCCTGCATGTCCTGTTTGCCCATCCTGCGGATGTTCAGGCCGATGTGGGCGAAGGTCATCGAGTTGGCCAGGCCGGCCGCGCCGATCCGGGGCATGGTCTTGTGCCAGAACGGAGCGAGCGCCTTCGCATAGCGCTGCAGCCGTCGGAGATATTCCCCGTAGGCCTCCTCGTCGTTCTCGCCGGCACCCGCTATCCGGCCGTCGCCGATCGTGACGTGTCGCCCGTCCTCGCCGAGCGCCACTGTCCGGAGCGGCGAGGAGAGGGGCTCGAAGCCGTGCCCGCGCAGCCCAAGTTCCCCGGTGACGCGCTCGGAGAAATGGCTCAGCGAGTGCGCCGGCGAGACGTGGAAGCCCGGATGGAATTCGTAGCTCGACGCCAGGCCGCCGGGCGAGGGCTCCGCTTCGAGTACGAGTACCCGCTGGCCACCGCGCGCCAGGTAGGCCGCACAGACGAGGCCGTTGTGGCCGGCGCCGATGATTATGGAGTCGTACTGGCTCAAAGCGTTGATCCCGGGTCGATCAGCCGATCGTCGGAATACGCTAGATGCCGGGCCGCGGCGCGGCTTCCGGGCCTATACGCGCGGAACCGGAATCGAGGCCGTTCCGCGCTGCCCCGGGGGCGACCGACATTACTGCGGTGTCAGTCTCAGCAGCCTTCCCCGGCTGTCGCCGCGTTCGTCTTCCAGCACCCAGATGGCGCCGTCCGGCCCTTCCGCGAGGGCGCGGATGCGCGCACCCATGTCGTAGCGCCCGGCCTCTCGCGCACTGTCGCCGTCGAGCTCGATCCGTACGATGGCGCTGGAAGAAAGCCCGGCGGCGAAGGCATCGCCGCGCCAGTCGCCGAACAGGTCGCCCTTGTAGATCATCAGGTCGCCCGGCGAGATGGCCGGCACCCACGCGACCGCTGGCGTCCTGAATTCCGGCCGGGTGTCGTGGTCCGGGATCTCGCGACCGTCGTAGTGGTCGCCGTCGGAGACTTCGGGATAGCCGTAGTTCTCGGCGCGGACGATGTGGTTCAGCTCGTCGCCGTGGGCCGGGCCCATCTCGATGACCCAGATACGGCCGTCCAGGTCGATGTCGATGCCCAGCGGGTTGCGGTGGCCCAGCGACCAGAATTCGCCGTAGACGCCGATGTCGTCGACCAGCGGGTTCTGCTCGATGTAGTTCGCGTAAGGATTGTCGGCGGGCTCCGAGCCGTCCTCGTTCAGGCGCAGGATCTTGCCCATGTTGCTCTGCATGTCCTGGGCCGGCGTGAACTTCTGGCGGTCGCCGGAGGTGATCCACAGATAGCCCTCGTCGTCGAATGCCAGCCGGTGCCCGTAATGGCCGTAGCCGACCACCTTCGGGTACTGGCGCCAGATTACCTCGGCGTTCGAGAGACGGCCGCCGCGCTCGTTCAGCTCCAGCGTCGCACGCATCACGGCAGCGCCGCGGGTATCGGCGACGCCGGCCTCCACATAGCTCAGATAGATGACGCCGTTCTCCGCGAAATCCGGGTGCAGCATGACGTCGCCGAGTCCGCCCTGGCCGCCGTAGTCCACGTCCGGCACGCCGCGCACGGGGCGGGACTTCCCGCCGTCCCGGGTCACCACGAGCAGGTTGCCCTTCTTCTCGGTGACCAGCAGGCGGCCGTCCGGCAGGAAGGCCATGGCCCAGGGTTCGTCGAACGAGGTGACCGGTTCGACCGCGAAGGGCTTGTCACTCTGCGCTTGCACGCAGGCCGCAAGCAGGAATGCGCCCGCGGCAGCGATGCCGTGTGCCGATAGCCGATGTTTCCGCCAGCGCTGGATCATGGAGTTCCCCCCTCTGCCTCTGCTCGTGAGTTTCGCCGGGCAATGTAACCAATGACCGGCGCGGCTGCCACATTCACTCTTCGGGCCTGAAGGCCCTCCCGCAGGAACGTCAGTCAGCGGCGTCGCGGGTGAACGGGACGAAACGGACCGGCAGCACGTGCCGGGACGTCACCGAGCCGTCGGGGCGCTTCTCGAACACCTCCAGCGACTGGGCGCCGCCCTCCGGGCCCACCGGGATGACGAGTCGGCCACCGACTTTCAGCTGCTCGATCAGCGGCGGCGGCACCGTCTCCGGAGCCGCCGTGACCACGATCGCATCGAACGGCGCCGCTTCCGGCCAGCCCTGGTAGCCGTCGCCGATCCTGACGCTGACGTTGTCGTAGCCGAGCCGTTCCAGTGTCTCCGCGGCGCGCTCGCCGAGGGGCGCGACGATCTCTATCGTGTAGACGTGAGCCGCGATCCCGGCCAGGACGGCGGCCTGATAGCCCGAGCCCGTGCCCACCTCGAGCACGGTGGAATCTGTCCCGACCGACGCGAGATCCGTCATCAGTGCGACGATATAGGGCTGGGAGATCGTCTGCCCCTCGCCGATCGGCAGGGGCCGGTCTTCGTACGCGTACTCCCGGTAGGCGGGCGGGACGAATTCGTGGCGGGGCACGTCGCGGATGGCCTCCACGACCGCCGGGTCGAGACGCTCTTTGCCGGTGTAATCGGCGGTCTCCCGCACCTGTTTCTCCACCGCCCCGGCGAGCGCCAGGCGCTGCGCTTCCCAGGAGGATTCTCCGCAGGCAGCCAGCGGCACGCCGATGCCGATGATGGCCGCCAGCGGCAGCGATCGGAGCAAGCCACGCAATTCTTTCGCCTTGTCCATGGTTGCGGTGTCCCTGTTCACTGACGGTAATCCCGCAACATGCCGGCGGTCAAACCGGCCGGCGGCCGCGGGTCAGGCGGTAGAGGAGGGCGCCGGACGCGATGGTGGCGACCGCCGCCAGCATCTCGTGGGGGTTCACGGTGGCGGCGAGCCCCGCGAAGAGCAGGGTGAAAACGACGAACACGGCCGGTGCCAGGGGATATGCCCAGGGATATGCCCATGGATAGCCCGGCAGTTCGTGCCGGCGCCCGGGTTGGCGCCGCACGGCGAGGAACAGCGCAGCGACTGTGCCGGCGGCGCTCAGTCCGAGCGTGAAGCCGAGATACGATAGCAGTTCCCGCAGGCCGGTCAGCCAGACGACGCCGACGGCCAGCGTACCCTGCAGCGCCACGGCCGCCGTGGGTGCGCCGTCCCGGGAGCGGAATGCGCGGGGGAACAGGCCGTCCTCGGCCATCTTCGCGTAGACCCGCGGCCCCGCCATGACCATCGCCGAGACCGAGGTGAACAGCGCCAGCGCGATCAGGAGACGGACGGCCGCCGCCAGCGGTTCGCCGCCCAAGGCGCGTGCGGCTATCGCCGCCACGTCCTCCTGACCCGCGGCGGCCTCGAACGGCGGCGCGAGGACGAAGACGGCGTTCAGCGCGAGGTAGAGGAACACCGTGAGCAGCGTGCCGAGCAGCAGGGCGCGGGGCACGATCACTTCCGCCGACGGCACTTCGCCGGCGACGTAGACGGCCGCGTTGAAGCCCGAATAGCTGAACGATATCCACATCAGGGCGAGCGCGAAGGCGGTCAGCGAGAACGGCGGCGGATCCGCCGCGGCGAGGCCGCTCCAGGGGCCGCCGCCGAAGACCGCGAGGCCGCAGAAGGTGGCCAGCAGCGCGAGCTTCAGCGCGACGGCTGCATTCTGCACCCATGCGCCCTGGCGCACGCGCAGCGCATGCAACAGTACGGCGACGGCGATCACGGCGGTGGCCACAGCCTTCGCCGCCCCGGCAGCCGGGCCTAGCGCATAGGCGGCGAAGGTGAGCGCCGAGTAGGCGATCGCGGCCGTGAAACCGGCCAGCAGGGAGACCCAGCCCGCGATGAAGCCGACGGCCGGATGCACGATGCGGGACAAATACAGGTACTCGCCGGCAGAACCCGGCACCAGCCGTGCCAGCGCGCCGTAGCTCAGCGCGCCGCACAGCGCGAGCAGGCCGCCGATCAGCCAGGCCGCGAGCACAAGCCACGGCGAGCCGAGGTCGGCGAGGGCGAAGCCGGACGTCGTGAAGACTCCGGCGCCGATCATGTTGCCGATCACCAGTGCGACCAGCGTCCAGAGACCGAGGGCCGGGTTCTTGCTCACCGGGGGCCGCGTGAGACGGGCAGCAGTATGTCCTTCAGCAGGTTGTCCCAGTCGCCGATGCCGCAGCCGTCGTCGCGGGTCACCACCGTGCTCACCGACTGGCCGTCGAGGGTGCCGCTCAGCATCGCCGTCTGCGGGC
>Ga0102934_1000564_pt1 | contig 25020 bp, 20 predicted proteins | sample SalPonR2_A_D1_MG_FD_78175 | JGI IMG/M metagenome (GOLD analysis project Ga0102934, IMG submission 78175) | Salt pond soil microbial communities from South San Francisco under conditions of wetland restoration - Salt Pond MetaG R2_A_D1_MG | ecosystem: Environmental > Aquatic > Marine > Intertidal... | reverse complement strand
GTGAATGATGATCACCGGGTAGTCGGTCGAGACCGCGTCCAGTTCCTGACGGGTCGGATGACGCTGCTCGGTCAGTTGGGAGTCGTCGTAGCCGAAACCTACAATCCATCCGATCCGCTCCACTAGCCTGGCATTCTCTTCCGTCCATGTCGTCATCAGTCGCTGGAGGGAAGCCACATCGGCGCCATCGCCGTCCGGCGGCGGCAGCAGGTTGGCGGTCGCTGCCTGGAGGCCCATCATGTAAGTATGGCCGTGGGACTCCACGAAACCGGGCACCAGCGTTCTGCCTTCAAGATCCATCAGCCGCGTGTCATCATCGGCCAGAGCGAGCATTTCCAACGCCTTACCCACGGCAAGGATGCGCCCGTCCTTGACTGCCACCGCTTCAGCCAGCGGCAGATCGTCTTCCAGGGTCACAATCGGGCCGTTGTGATAAATCGTATCGGCTGACTCGGCCACAGACAGGCCTGCCCAGCACAGCAGAAGAATAGCAATCTGTAGTATTGAAAAGGGAGTCTTCATGTTCTACCTCCTTCGCTGCATGAATGAGCCATCGATGTCGGCCCGGTCACTGGCCCCAGCGACCGAATCAATATGCCGGGTTGGTTGCTTGGCCAGGTCTTCGGCACTATCCTGAGTGATTGCCGTGCCGGAAAGCGATATCAGACCGCCCGCCAAAACCAATGGAAAACGAACCATTTCTGGTGACTTCTGATGAATTGCGCAACTTGTGCTGGTGGAATTCATCGGCTGCCGTGGCATATGAGTCCGATGGCCCCGTCTTCCGCCGCCCAGAAAACCGGCAATTCTAGCACCGCCGTTCAATAGAGAAAGCCTGATCTGGACATTTGAAATATGACTTCTCCGATTTCGGTATCGACCAATGAGGCCAGAGCGTTTCTCGCTGCCAGTCCCTGGCTGCAGGATTTTCCGGATGACTTGCGAGAAGCCCTCCTGGCGACTGCTCGATTACTGCCGCGGTTCGATCGTGGAGAACGGGTCTACAATATCGGTGATTGCCCCAATGGGATCTACGGTGTGGTCAGCGGTTCCTTTGGATTTGAAGTCGCCCCTCAGGAAGAAGGCCCACAACTGATTCATCAGCTTCGACCGGGCACCTGGTTCGGTGAGCTTGCGCATGCTCTGGAACGTCCGCGACTGGCGGCAATCTACGCCACCCGCCCGAGTCAGTGCATGTGGGTTCCTGCGCGAGCGCTCAACAAGCTGCTGCAGGACGATCCGCGTCTCTGGAAACACTTCGCGCTTGCTCTTGCCAATGCTACCGTATTCGCTTTCACCGCCATCAATGATCTGATCGGGCGCTCACCCAAGCGAAGAGTAGCCGCGGCCCTGTTACGTGTGGCCGGCTGTCGAGACGATCTTTCGCTGGAAGAAGAAGTCATTGAACTTGACCTGACCCACAATGATCTGGCTCTGCTGAGCGCCTGTTCGCGCAGTACTGTAGCGCTCTATCTCAAGGAGCTGGAAACTGACGGCCATGTCAAATTCCGTTACGGGAGAATCGCATTGACCGCGCCGACCGCTTTGCGCGAATGGCTCAGGGCCGGGCAAGAAGAATAGAAGCATCGATTCATGAGGCAAGTCGCCCGATGCAATGCAGGCCCTATCCGGCTTCCATCGAACCTGCGATCTTGAGCCCGTAGACGGGGTAGACTAGGAGTCTTGTTCTTGACCCTGTCCGGATTGGCTCGATGAAGAACGAGATATCGAAATATCGCGTCGATATGGAAAGGCCTGGCATTCTTTTCAGTATGGTCAGCAGATTCTGGCGCACGTTCGGCTTCATCGTCGCTTGGACCTTTTTCAGCCCGGCTGATCAGCCAGGGGACAGACGTCCTGAGTCGTCTCAGGCCACACTCTGTTCGCTGCTGTTCTCGATCCGATCTTCCAGGTCGGCGTAGATGTCCTGCAGTTGCTCGATCATGTCTGCGTCGGCCTCCCACAGGCCGCGGCCGCTGGCCTCCAGCATCCGCCCGACGATGTTCTTCATCGCCTGCGGGTTGAGCGCACTGAGACGCTCACGCATCTGCGCGTCGAGCGCGAAGGTCTCGGCCGTTCTGGCATAGACCCAGTTGTCCACGCTGCCGGTGACCGCACTCCAGCCGAGCATGTAGGTCACGCGGTTGCTGATCTCTGTGGCACCGCCGTGGCCGTGCTCCAGCATGCCCTCGTACCAGCGCGGATTGAGCAGCTTGCTGCGGTACTCCATGCGCAGCGTCTTGTCTGCATCGTCGATGCGGACATCGGCCGTCAGCGTCTCCACATAGTTCAGCTTGATGTTGCTGTTGCGGGTATTGCGTCGGCGCGCTGCCAGCTGCAGTGAGCCGGATGAGGAAAAGTAGTTATCGATATCCGACACGCCGAACTCGGTGGAATCGACCTGATGGACCACGCGGTCTACAGAGCCGAGCAGGTTCTGCAGCACGCCGTCGAGTTTCTCGCCCTGGCGCTTGCCGCCGTAGGCACTGCTGTTGCGACGAATGAACAACGCGTCGAGCTCATCCTCCGACTCCCAGGCCGAGTCGGAGATCATGTCGTCCACGTAGTTGCCGTAGGTGCCGGGCGACTGGGTGAACTGCCGCGCGGTCGCGTTTTCGAAGGTCTCGCCGGCGGCAATCATGGCATCGGCATGCTTCTTGACGAAGTTGAGCTCGTGCGGTTCATCGGCGGTTGCTGCGTCACGCACCAGGCGGTCGAGCTGGTCCATCAGGATGCCGAAGGAGTCGCGGAAGATGGAACTGAGTTTGATCAGCACATCGATGCGCGGTCGTCCCAGCTCATCGAGCGCCAGCAGGCGATAGTGCGAGATCTTCCCGGACCCGTCATAAGCCGGCTCGGCACCGATCAGACGCACGATCACGGAGATCGCCTCGCCCTTGGTCTTGATCGTGTCCAGTCCCCACAGGACCTGGGCGATGGTCTCGGGCCAGGCGCCGTCGTGCTCTTCGCGGTGGCGCGCCACCAGGCTGTCGGCAATCGCCGCGCCGCGTCGAAAAGCAAGCTCGGAAGGAATGCGCCAGATGTCCGCCGCGTGCAGGTTGCGGCCGGTCGGCAGGATCGCACTGCCGTCGCGCACCAGATCACCCCCGGGTCCTGACGGCAGATAGCCGCCGCTGAGGGCATGGATCAGCGCATCCATCTCGCCGCCGTTGTCGCGCAAGGCGGCGATCAATGCCTGACCCTCGGCCACCAGTTTCTTCAGAACCTGGTCCAGTTCGCCATCGGCGGGGAGTGTTTCGGCAGGTCGCTCGAACTGGTCGAGAAAGGCCGGCAGCGCTTGTTCGCGGCCGAGTACCGCACGAAGTACGAAGTCGGCGCAGGCCGCATCCAGCCATTCGCGGCGCGCGATGGCATCGGCCTGACCGCTCCGGGCGCGCGCCAGGAGTGCGGCGTGATCGTCGCCATCGGCGTCGAGTTCGTGGAGCAGCCAGTCGGCCAGACTACGCGCGCCGGCCGCGCGGTTTTTCAGCGTTTCACACAGCGTGATGAACTGCGCCTCCTCCGAGCCCTGCTGGCCGAAGACATGCAGCCCGCTGGAGATCAGCCGGTTCTCGAGTTCCGTGATGTAACTGTACAGGCGGCCCACCCAACTCTCGAGATCTTCGTCCTCCTTCCGCGGACAATCGTCAGTGAGATTGAGGACCTCGGCGCGCCGGGTCAGCGTTTCCTCCAGCGTATCGTCGTCCTCGACGCCGGCTTCATCCGCTTCGGCGCCGCGTTCGCGCACGTCCTTGAGCAGATCCTTGAAGGCAGGCAGTTCCTTGTACAGGCCGGCGCGCGCCAGCGGCGGCACCAGGTGGGAAACCACCGTCGCCAGGCCGCGACGGCGGGCGATGGCGGACTCGCTGGGGTTGTTGCAGGGATACAGGTAGAACTGCGGGGTTTCGCCGAGCAGTGCATCCGGCCAGCACTGTCCGGAGAGCCCGGTCTGCAGGCCGGGCATCCACTCGGCCGAGCCGTGCATGCCCACATGCACCATTGCGTGGGCATTGAACTCCCGGCTGATCCAGCGGTAGAAGGCCAGGTACTGATGGTGTGGCGTCTCCTCGCGGTCGAACAGCAGGCGCATGGGGTCCCCCTGCACGGCGATGCGCGGCTGGACGCCGATGAACACGTTGCCGAAGCGCAGTCCACCGATAAACACCGCTTCCGAGCCCACCGGCGCGATATCGCCCGGGAAACCACCCCAGCGTGCTTCAACGCGCTCGCGCTCACTGCCTGAGCTCAGCTGCTTGAACAGCTCGCGACTGACGGTCAGGGCCCCGGACTGGCCGTACTGGCGTTGCCCATCGGTGGCCGTGTCCAGCTGTCGATAGAGGTCCTCGGCGCTGTCCGGCAGATTGCCGGTGGTGTAGCCCTCTGCCTGGAGCCGCTGCAGTACCGAGAGCAGGGTGGAGGGGACATCGAGCAGCGCCGCGCTGGCCTTGCGACCGAGACCGGGCGGGTAATCGTAGACGATCAGGGCGACACGACGGTCGCGGTTGTTGACCGCTCGCAGCTCGAGCTGACGGCGAACGACCGTCACCAGCCGTTCGATGCGATCGGGTTCGGTCTGGATGCCTTGCTCGCTCAGGGCGCCCAGGGTGATCGGGCTGATCGCGCCGTCCATCTCCGGAATGGAGTAGGTGAAGCTGACCTGAATCGGCGCCATGCCCACCCGATGCCAGGAGTCGAAGTCCTGCACCAGCAGCGGCTGGGCCACCATGTAGGGCACGTCGAGCTCGCCCAGAATGGCATCGCGCGCGGTACTCTGGACGCCGGGCGTGGTCGAGCCGGCCGGCCCGCCGACCAGTCCGAAGCCCATCATGTTCACCAGCAGGTCGGGCCGCTCGCGCTGAAACCAGTCGCGTGCCATCACATGACCCTCGATACCCATGACGAATCCGGGCAGCAGCGCGATGCCGTCGGCCTCGAGCGCGCGGATGGTGGTGTCGATGTAGGCCTTGTCCTGCAGCAGGTGCTTACGGAAGAACAGCAGGGCGACCTTCTGGCGGCGATCCAGATCCACGCCGCGCTTCTTGCTCCAGCGCTTGTAGCGCTTCATGTCGGTGAAATAGCCAGGCGCATCCGGGTGATAGAGCCCCATGGTCGGAACGTCGACCAGCGCCCCGACCTTGACCGGCCGGGCACAGTGCTCGGCATAGTACTCGCGCAGGATGAGCCGGAACATATTGCAGATGTTCTCGGCCGTTGGCTGCGACCAGTAGGAGAACACCTGCAGCCAGTTCTTGAAGTCGCGCGCCTTGTTCGGCACCAGCGGCAGCACGCTGCGCATGATGCGCATCAGCTTGGTGTATCCGTAGAGCGCATCCTCGTCGCGCCCTCTGACCAGCAGCCGGGCCACTTTCTTCACCATGTTCGGCATGCCGTTGCCGCCGCCGGTGACGACATATTTACCGACCCGGGTCAGTGCCGTGGCTTCGGGCATGGACTCATAAACGAAGATGATCTTGTCTTCAGCATTGTCCGACGCCTTGATCTGCTCATCCAGCCACTCCACCTGCTCGGTGAACTGGATGCGGCTGATGAACAGACAGTCGGCCGCCGCGATGGCTGCGGCAGCATCCGGGTTGTGCTCCTCCAGATCCACATCGTTCCACTGGCTGAGGTCGATCTCGGACGCCATCTCCTCGATGATCTGCCGCCACAAGGCGCTGCTGTATTGCTCGAGGCCGATCACGGCGGCGAATCTGGGTCTTGCTGTTTCCATACTCGATCCTTAACTCAGTCTCGCAATGCCGTGCTGAAGTGGTTCAGAGCTTTCCTGTTTTTCCTCAGGCAGTGACGGCCTGGGCAATCTGCTCAGCCCGAGCATTGGGCAGATAAAAATAGCGTCCACCGAGCTGGCCGGCCAGGCGCTCGGCCTCCCCGCGCGAGAGGTGCCGCATCTGGGTATCGATCACCGTCGCGCTGATGCCGTCGGCAGCCACAGCCTGTGCCAGATACTTTACCTCCTCATCCAGGGCTTTGCGCGGAGGCGCTGTGGCGACTTCCATATGATCGGCTCGAGCCGTGCCGACCAGCGCCGCCTGAAGTCCGACGTTGGCGCGGCCGTCGGTAATCAGCACGAAGTGGATCTGATGAATGCCCCTGCTGCGCACCTGCGCCGCGAGCTGCAGGCCGGAATACAGCGCCGAGGCCAGTGGCGTACCGCCACCGGTAGGGAGGACATCCAGCTCTCGTTTGGCGCGGTCCACGCTCTGTGAGGGCGGCAGCAATACTTCGGCGCTCTGGCCGCGAAAGGCAATCAGGGCGACCTGATCGCGGTTGACGTAGGCGTTCTGCAGCAGGCTGGCCACGGCGCCCTTGGCCTGGCGCATCCGGTTGAGCGCCATCGAGCCCGATGCGTCGACCATGAACACGAAAAGGGTGCCCGACTTGTCGCGAAACCGCTTGACTCGGACATCGTCGCGGCGGATCTCGAGGGCGCGGGGAGTCGCCCCCGTCTGTTGCCTTGCCGCCTCTGCCCGCCGGCTCGCCTGCCAGGGGGCTGCCGCCAGCAGAGTCGGGATGAGCGCCACCTTGCCGCTGCGCAGGCTGCCGGGCTGGGCGCGCACGAAACGCCCGCGACGATCGTTGAGCGCCTCGCCGCGGCTGCCGGCGCGCGAGCGCTTGCCGGTGGCCAGCGAGACCTGGAGGATATCCTCCGGCATGGGCGTGGCTTCGGCTTCCAGCAGGATCTCGTCAAAGCCCGTCTCCTCGGGTGCCGCTGGCGATGACTCCTCGTCCGGCGGCTCCGCTGGATTGGTATCCGGCTCGGGCTCGGGCGTGGCTGGCTCGGACTCCGATTCTTCTGGCGCCGCCTCCAACTCTTCTTCTGATGCTGTGGCGTCGGCTTGCGGTGGCGATGGCTGTGCCGGGGGATCCGGCAACAGCTCCTCGAGTTCCTCGGGCTCTGGCTGCCGGGTGGCACGTGGCATCAGCACCAGCCGCACTGCGGTCTGCAGGTCTTCCTTGTCGACCTCGTTGCGCTGCTTGAGGGCAGCACTGGCCAGCGCCGCGCGCACCGCGAACCCGTCCGCGCGGTTGCCCTCCACATCGAAGGCCAGCGCTGCGCGAATCAGGGTCTGTATCTGTGCGGTGCTGATCTGCACCATCGGCAGCCTCGCTCGGGCCTGTGCGAGCAGATCGCGCAGCAGGCCCAGTGCCTCGTCGCGCGCTGCCGCTGTCTGCGCGTCGCCGACCGACTCCGAACTGCGCACGCAGCGCACGACCTGCTCACGCAGGGCGCTGTCACCCTCGGCCGCGAGCGGCACGATCAGGCCGATTCGGTCAAGCAGGCTCATTCGGACCTCGCCGTCGGTCGGGTCATAGGTGCCCAGCAGCATGAAGCGGGCCGGATGAACTTCGCTCAGTCCCTCGCGTTCCACCAGCACCTCACCGCGGGACAGGGCGTCCATGACATGGGCGACCGCGGCACTGTCGAGCAGGCTCAGCGAGTCGACATAAAGCACCCCGCCATGGGCGCGCGCCAGCACCCCGCGCTGTACGACCCGGCGACCGCTGGCCAGCGTTGCCTCCAGATCGACGCCGCCGAGCAATCGGTCCTCGGTCACGTTCAAGGGGAGTTCTACGAAGGGCGTCCGCTCTGGCAGTACTTCGGCAAAGGCACGCGCCAGGGTCGACTTGCCCGATCCCACGGGTGCCGGGATGACGGCGCCTCCGAGCTGCGGATCCACCGCCAGCAACAACAGAGCCTGCCTGGCCTGCGCCATACCGACGATGTCGGTGAAGGCGATCATGCCGTGTCCGGATCCTCACCGAAGACCCTGGCCAGCTCACGATCGATTTTCTCGCCCGGGTCGATGGTTTCCAGTGGATCCTTGCGCAGCCGATGACGCAGCGCCAGACCGACGATGGAGCGCACATGCTCACGACCGACCTCGCTGTCGCCCTGCAGTGCGGCAAAGGCGGTGGCTGCTCGGGTGATGGTCAGCTCGCCACGATGACCGTCGATGTCGAGGTTCATGCACAGACGGGCGATGTCGCTGAGAATGGCGTCGGGCAACTGCACTCCCGGAAGTCGTTCGGCGGCTGCGCCGAGGTCGCGCTGCAGCTTGTTCTGCGCTCGCGTCCAGCGCTTGAAGAAAGCCGCCGGATCATCGTCGAAGGCGCGGCGGCGGCGAACGATGTCGACGCGTGCATCCAGGTCGTTGATGGTGACAATGCGCGCATACAGGCCGAAGCGATCGAGGAGCTGCGGGCGCAGCTCGCCCTCCTCGGGATTGCCTGAACCCACCAGTACGAAGCGCGCGGCGTGGCGGATGCTGATGCCTTCTCGCTCCACCACGTTGCGCCCGCTCGCGGCGACATCGAGCAGGACGTCGACCAGGTGATCGTCGAGCAGATTGACTTCGTCGATATAGAGAAATCCGCGGTTGGCCTGGGCCAGCAGACCGGGTTCGAAGGCCTTGATGCCGCTACTCAGCGCCTTTTCGATATCGATGGTGCCGCAGACCCGGTCCTCGGTCGCCCCCAGGGGAAGATCGACCACCGGCACTGGAACCTGTTCGGTCTGCAGGCTGTCGGCGGCTGGCGCGCGCTTGCCGCTGGCCTTGATCTCGGCGACATACTGCTCGGGGCTGCGGTTATAGGGGTCAGCGCTGATCCGCTCGATCATCGGCAGGACCTCGGCCAGTGCGCGCACGGTGGTGCTCTTGCCGGTGCCGCGATGACCCATGACCAGCACGCCGCCGATGCGCGGATCGACGATGTTGAGAAGCAGGCTGAGCTTCATTTCTTCCTGTCCGACGATCGCCGTGAACGGGAAGGCCTGGGGCTTCGGGCGCTTTGCTTTCGGGGTGGCTCGGGCCTGGCCGGTTTTGGCCTTTGCAGGGGTCTTGCGGGCAGCTTTGGCGCCGGTCTTTCCGCGCTTCTTGCCTGTTTTGCGCGCGCTCATTCGAGCTCCTTGTCTCAGGTCGATAATTTCGGAGGATGTGTTCGCGGATTCGCCGCGCAGTCGGACAGCGCTCAATGCAGCGTCCCGCAGGCAGATTGTAGCGCGCCCCGCCGGCAGACAATTGATATGAAGCAAGCCGGAACCGGTATGTTCCTGACAGGCTTCGGATGCAGCGCTTATACTTTGCCGGGCAAGGGACACGGTTCGCTTTCAGGGAGAGATTGATGCGCTTGCGATCACTGTTTTTTCGCGGAGTGTTCGGCCTGCTTGGCCTGCTGATTGTGCTCGCTGGTCTTGCCTACTGGTCCGACCCCTGGTTCTGGGGCCGATATGCGACTTCACTGAAATCACTCGATCCCTCGGCCGTCGACTGGCGCCAGCCCCAGGTGCCGGTGCCCGGTGGCGACAGGTCGCTGGTGCAGGCGCCTCCCGAGGGGATCAGTCCCCCGGCGCTGCGCGCTGCCATCGACTACGCCGAGGCCATGGACAGCTTCGCCTTCCTCGTGCACCACCGCGGTGCGTTGGTGCACGAACAATACTGGCAGGGCCACGGTCCGGACAGCCGCTTCGACAGCAATTCCCTGCACAAGGGCGTGCTGGCAATGGTGCTGGGACTGGCCATCGCCGATGGCCATATCGACAGTCCGGATGATCCGGTGGGCCAATACATCCCGGAGTGGGCAGACGATGCGCGCGGTGAGATCACGCTGCGCGAACTGGCGTCCATGCGCAGCGGCCTTCGCGTCGAGGCCTTCAGCCCCTCGCCACTGTCCAAGGGTATGCGCCTGGTGCTTGGCAGTCGGATTGACGAACTGACCCTTGCACTGCCGTTGGCGAATGAGCCGGGCAGCGATTTTCAGTATCTCAATTTCAATTCCCAGGCGCTGGGTATTGCTGTCTCCCGCGCGCTTGACCGACCCTACGCCGATTATCTCAGCGAACGTCTGTGGCAGCCGCTTGGTGCCCCCGATGCTGCGCTCTGGCTGGACCGTGATGGAGGGTCGCCACGCCTGTTCTGCTGTCTTCTCACCACCGCCCGTGCCTGGATACAGGTCGGGAGACTACTGCTCGATGAGGGTCGAATCGATGGTGAGCAGATCCTGCCCGATGGCTGGACGGCACAGATGATGCAGCCATCAGCAGCCAACCCCAACTTCGGATTGCATTTGTGGTTGGGATCTCCGCCTGATGGGATCCGAGCCTACAACCGCGAAAGCAGCCTGGAAGCGACGCACAGCGAACCCTATCTCGCCCCCGATATCGTATTCCTTGATGGTGCCGGCGGGCAGCGTCTGTACGTAGTGCCGAGCGAAGAGCTGGTGATCCTGCGCATCGGAAAGGCGCGACTGGACTGGGATGATGCGGTGATCCCGAACGCGTTGCTTCAGAGTCCAGTGGGCCACGCGCTTCGAAAGGATCAAAGCAGATCCGGATTGATGCCATTGCTTCGCAACCAGCGCTCGTCGAGCTTCCAGGCGACACGGTTCACATCGGGATCTGACTCGATCGTTTCAGCAGCCAGGCTCTGTATTCGCGCCAGCTCCTCCTGCGCTTGGTAGAGAAGAGGAGAGTCATCGGGTTCGCTGGCCATTGCCGGGAAGATGATTCGCAGGGCCCGGAATGCATTGAAAGCGTGGGCGCGAGGCGAGCTGATCGTGGCGACACCATTGTCGAAGTTCAGCACGCGGAATGGATAAGGATATTCAGAAATCTCTGTCACGTTGCTCAGTCGGTCGTTCAGCGCACTGACCTTCGGACTCTCGTAGAAGACCATGATCAGAACGATCAGTGCAATGACACCGAGAACCATGAGGTAGTTGCGAGTGAATCTGTCCATCTTTCCGTGTGCGCGTCGGGCCTCGTCGAATCACTTCACGTCCTTCAGTGTAACGCGAAACCGCCATTCATGAGGGGCCCGAGCGGGCCCGTTCGAGTACTGGTATGTCGAGCGCGGCTCATCGGCAATCAGGACCGAGTCCAGGCAATGCCGAGTCACCAGTGACTCTCTCGCTCGATCCTCGATGCTCGTGTCGATAGAGCTCGGGTCGGAAGATCACGACCCGCCCGATGAGGTTCAGGATGCTTTTCTCACACCAGAGCACATCGCCGAGCCTCGGCTTGGCCAATACGCAGCTGAGTCTGTAGACGCGGCCGTCGGTGACCATGTCCAGATGAGGCATGATGGCATGGCCCGCCGGACCGCGCACGAGGTAGACGGCGAATCGCCTGGACGGATAGAGGGCTCGGTTCCAGACTTTCTGCTGCATCGCAGTGGGATGGGCTCCGATTCGGTGTTGGCACAGGACTGACTTCGGCGATTGGCTGGAGAGCCCGCGCGTCCCGAGTTGTCGGTATTTTCCTTCCTCAGTCTTAGTCGCTGGCGACTTGCTTTTCGAAATAGCCCAGAACAGTCACGATGGCCAATGCGATTGCTGTGACCAGACCGGCCAGGATGAAGTTTCCGACGCCGCAGGCGACACCGATTGCACCGGCTATCCAGATCGCGGCACCGGTGGTGATGCCGCGAACCGTGCCGCGCGACTGGATGATGCAGCCCGCGCCGAGGAATCCGATGCCGGTAATCACACCCTCGACGATGCGCGTGGGGTCGACCTGCGCTGAAGGATCGCCCGTTGCGGTGGAGAACAGTATCTCAAAGCCGACCAGCAGAAAGCTCGCCGCGCCGACACTGACCAGCATGTGGGTGCGCAGACCTGCCGGTCGATCACGGAATTCACGCTCGATCCCGATCAGTGAAGCCATACCGGCTGCCGCCAACAGTCTGAGTATCAGGTCGATGACAGGAATCTCACTCTCCATTTTCAGCCTCTTCGCGGATTGCCGATTGCCGGTATCAATACCATATCGCCTCCGCATTCCTGACTCAAACTCACCATGATCCAGCGTGATAACAGGGCAGGGAATCCAAGGGAGATCGCCGGCAAAGCTGGACACGGTCAAGGATCGAAGATAGCCTTGATGGAGCTTGTAAGCGGAGTGCGCCCATTAGTGGGTCGCTATGTGTCTTCGCAAGGGCTGTTCGACTGGACGAGACAGCGCAAAGGGGAAATTCGAAGGGGTGTGATTCTTCGAAAGGAGAAGGCGATGTTTGTCGAAAAAATCAAGAGTGACGGGCTTGCTCATCTGTCCTGGATGATCGGCAGCGAAGGCAAGGCGGCGGTGATCGATCCTCGTCGAGACTGTGATGTCTACGCCGGGCTTGCTGCCGAAAACGGTTGCCGCATTACGCATATCCTGGAAACCCACCGCAACGAGGATCTGCTTTCGGGTGCCAGGGTGCTCGCCGAGCGAACGGGCGCTGCGGTATTTCATGGACCGAACGCGGCCGGAAATGTGGTGTATGCAGAGACCGCGAGAGACGGTGACGAATTCCAAATCGGCAGCGTCCGGCTACGTGTTCTTGAGACACCTGGTCATACCGACGACAGCCTTTCCTTCGCCTTCCACGATCCGGACTTCGGCGAAGAAGCGGTTGGGGTGTTCACCGGTGATACCCTGTTCGTCGGCGACGTTGGCCGCACCGATTTCTATCCCGATCGAGCGCGCGAGGTTGCAGGTCTTCTTTACGACAGCCTGCAAAAACTCTGCGCTCTGGGCGACCAGGCAGTGATCTACCCGGCGCATGGCGCCGGATCGGTCTGCGGTACTGCAATGGCCGATCGCGAGATCTCGACCATCGGTTACGAGCGTCGAAACAATCAACGCCTACGGATTTCCGATCGTGATGCCTTCATCGACGCCAAGATTGCCGAACACCATCGCCAACCGCCCTATTTCCGAAACATGGAGGCTGGCAACCTGGAAGGTGCGTCTGACGTTGGTGGATCGCTCAGGCCGGCGGCGTTGAGTACCGCGGATTTTCTCGACTTGGTCGGCCGTGCCACGATGCTCGACGTTCGAAGCGCTTCGGCTTTCATGGGCGCGCATCTACCCGGAAGCATCGCCATTCCCGACCACATGATCGCCACCTTCGCCGGTTGGTTCCTGTCGTCGCAAGACGAGCTGGCGCTGGTGGCCGATGGGCCCGATCAGGCGGAGCGCGCGGCCACGGCACTGGCGCGTATCGGCTTTGACCGTATTGTTGGCTTCCTTGCCCCGTCACTCGCGGCCTGGGCATCGGCCGGACAGCCCTTCGGCAGCCTGCGGGTCGTGGATACGGACAAGGTGAAGCGGCGAGTCGAGTCCGACGGGGAGGACTGGATCCTGCTCGACGTTCGCGACGACGATGAAGTGAAAGCGGGTCGCGTGCCCGGTTCGCACCACGCCTACGTTGGTGAACTGCCCGGCAGGCTGAAGGAGCTCGACAGGGGCTTCCTCTATACGGTCATGTGTGGCAGCGGCAGTCGCGCGACCATCGCGGCCAGCCTGCTGCTTCGCAGTGGTTTCAAGCGTGTCGATCTCTATCTCGGCTCCTTCGCGGCCTGGTCTGGTGCGGGGCTTGCGCTGGAAAAGTGAACGGGCCCTGGTGTGGGAATTCGAAAAAGAAAAGTCGCAAACAGCGTCTGGATTTCAAGTGTTGGACTGGGTCTGATTCCGTTCATGAGATATTGACTGTCTGTTTTTCTGCCGGTCCCAGCCATTCTGGTAGCGATTCCGCAACGCAACGGCTGTCAGGGTAGGATGCAGCGATCGGGATATCGCGCGTGAGAGGGTGGCTGGCGAGGCTGTCTTTTGCTATCGGAGCGGGCATTTTCATCCTGCTTGCCTGGCTGTGGTTCAGCCTGCTCAGTCCCTGGGGCTATGATCCACCTGCTGATCTGCAGCCGATAGCGCAGGGGACCACGCATCATGTATTCGTCTACGGTACTCTGCGGCAACCAATCGTGCGCTGGCTGGTCATCGGGCGCTCGACGCCTGTACAGCAAGCGACGCTGCCCGACTTTCGCAAGGAAGGTCTCAACCTGATCCCCCAGGCAGGGGCACAGACTTCGGGGGAGGTCCTTGCCGTCGACGCCGAGGAGCTGCGGCGGCTCGATCGCTATGAACGCCTGGGTATACGCTATCAACGCAGCATGCTGACACTTGAAAACGGTGAGACAGCCTGGGTCTACACTCGACTACGCAACGAGGAACCATGACGGAGCCAGCCAACTGATGCCATCTCCCGATACCAAGCTGAAGAGCCCTCCCTGGCAGGACAACGCCAACGGCAGGATCCGACGCGTAGGCGTCGAGCTCGAGATGAGCGGGCTTGATCTCGACTCACTGGCCGGGCAGCTTGCAGACCTTTTTGAACTCGATATCACATCAGATGGCCGTTACGAGCGCCGGCTCAAGGGCGATCCTGCGGGCGACTGGGTGGTTGAACTCGACTATGAGCGGCTCAAGAAGCTCGGCCGTGAGGAGCGCTTGGACAAGACTCTGGCCGATCAGATGAACCGATCAGCAGAAGATATGCTTGCCTGGGCTGCAGAAACACTCGTCCCGATGGAGGTCGTCAGTCCCCCGTTGCCCCTGGATCGGCTGGAGGAAGTCGAGGTGCTGATCGCACACCTTCGCGAGGCTGGCGCAAAAGGCACCTCGGACAGCGCAGTCAATGCCTTCGGCATGCAACTCAATCCTGAGTTGCCGAGTCACGACGCCAGAATGATCGCCGCCTGCCTCAAGGCCTTCATGTGTCTGTATGACTGGCTGTTCATGCGCTCCGACATCGATTTTTCACGGCGGGTGACCAGCTATGTTGATCCATTTCCGGCTCGCTACGTCAGGAGACTGTTGGCTGCAGATTACTGGCCGGAGCTTGCGACGCTGATCGACGACTATCTTGCCGACAATCCAACCCGCAATCGTGCACTCGACATGTTGCCCCTGTTCATGTTCCTGGACGAGGACAGAGTCCGCACCACGACGGATGACTCGTTGATCAAGGCCAGGCCGACTTTCCATTATCGCCTGCCGGACTGCAGGATCGACAAGTCTGATTGGGGGCTGCATCTGGCATGGAACGACTGGGTCGAGGTCGAACGCCTGGCGGCAGACAAAAGCCGCCTGCAGGGTTGCTGCGAAGCCTATCTTGAATTTCTTGACAGTCCGATCAAGCGACTGTTCGGCCAATGGGCCGGGATCGTGGAGGAAGAATGGCTCGACCGATAATCGCCGTCACAGGGCCGAGACGCGGTGCCATTGGCCCTCGGGCGCTGGTGGCGCTGGCTGTTCGTCTGTATGGTGGGCAGCCTTTGCAGTTGCGCCCGGGCGACGAAGACAAGGGATACAGATACGATGGTGTCGTGGTCACCGGCGGGCACGATATCGAGCCGGTGCTTTATGCCGCGAAACCCGAGATCGAGCCCAACTACGACCCGGCGCGCGACGCGCTGGAGACGGCGGTGATCGCCGATGCGCTGGTGCGAAGATTGCCGCTGCTCGGCATTTGCCGAGGCGCACAGCTGATGAATGTCTGCCGGGGTGGGGCGTTGTTTCAGGAGCTCAATTCAAAGCGGAGGAAAACATCCAACCGGTGGACCGTGTTACCTCTCAAGACACTTTGCATCGTCGATGGGGAACGGACACAGAACAGCCTGCTGTCCAGGCTTCATCGTCGTGGGCGCTCTCGCATCAACAGCCTGCATAATCAGGGTATCGATCGCGTTGGCCAAGGTTTGATCGTTACCGGACGAGATCTGGACGATATCGTGCAGGCGATCGAAGATCCCGCACAGGAATTTCTGGTTGGCGTGCAGTGGCATCCGGAGTTCCTTCTCTACATGAAAAATCAGCGTGCACTGTTCCGTGAGCTGGTAGCTTGCGCGAAAAAGCAAATTACTGACAGGCAATAGGGACTAAAATCTTGTAGGTGACCAGTAGGCACAAGGCGGATTTTCAATCTGCTCGATCTTGTTTAAGAATCGACAGATCCTCTCCATCCCTGGTTGCCGTCTCCGGCGCACCCACACTTCAGTTAGGGAACCTCTGAACAACTATGCTCGGGCGCGATGGTTAGGGCGCTTCCGGGGCGCGGTGGACATAGTCACTTCGCCAATACTGGCGCCCCCGTTTGACGGTGAGCGCAACTGTGCGGAGATTGGCATCCGGGGCGAGCGGATCGGAAGAGAAGAAAGTGATATTGGCCAGCTTGCCTGGATCGATTCGACCCAATTCGTTCTCCTGTCCGATCGCCTCGGCTGCGATGACCGTTGCGGCGCGAAGGATCTCGATCGGCGCCATTGCCGCGCGATCGCGCAATAGTTCGAGTTCGCTGATCAACGCGGGCCATTCTTCCTCTGTCGGAGACCAGGCGTCGGTCCCGGTTGCAAAACGTACGCCGGCGCGATGGGCGTCAGCTGCGATATACGCCGCAAGATCAGTGCTGCAATAGATGGGAGGACCGTTGTCGCCAAGGCGGGCCCGCATCCTCTCGATGGTTGGATAGACGTAGAGTGTCGTATCGATGATCGTGCCTCTTTTGCGCAACACAGCGTAGAGAGCCTGCATCTGTTCATCGTAACGCCCGGCCATGAGACCCTCCTCGTCGAGGTCAGGCCGATCGATGTAGGCATAGCTTGCAGGCGCCGGCTGTTGGCTCTGATAGGCGAGCATGCAGATATGCGATAGCGTGTCAGCACCTGCCGCCGCACCATCGGCGGGCGTCGTTGGAAAGACCGCGCCATGCAGCCACGCCTGCAAGCCATGCCGATGGGTCTCTGTGATGATTGCCGCCACAAGATCGGGGCCGAGGTTGCCGTAGACCTTGACGCCCGTCGCCCCGGTGCCGCGTGCCATTGCCACAGCCTGGGCGAGATCGGTCCCCCTGGTGATGCCCTGGATCCAGGGTGCGCGAGAGCGATCAATTCCGACGCGCGAGGCAGCCATGCGTCGGTCTTCCAGAAAGCTCGGGCCGGCCATCAGGGCAGCAAAATAGATGTCCGGCCCAGCGACCTCGCCGAGCCGCGTCTGGCGGGCGAGATAGGCGATGATCCGGGTATCACCGGCCATGTCGCGGGCCGTGGTCACACCTCCATGGATGGCGCGATTGGCGATCATCAATGCGAAATCGATCGGCGGACCAACAGCATAGTGCTGATGAACGTCGATCAGGCCAGGGACCGCAAAGTGGCCCGTCATGTCATTCACGCTGGCTTCGTCCGGGATGGTGCTGCCGGCCTCGAGGACCGCCTCGATTAGCTCGCCGCGTACAAGTATGATCGCACCCTCGCGCCAGTCACCGTTCTGGATATCGAGAACAGCGCCACCGAGATAGGCGGTCAGCTCCGGTTCTTCTGCTGGACCCGGCTGCGCCGCAACGCAGGCAGTGAACAACAGCGCATGAACTCCTGCCAGTAGCAGCAGGAATTGCTCCGGAACTGCATTCTTCCTCATCGCTTCCTCCCGCTGGATATGGAGCATCGCATTCATCGGTTCTGCCGCCTTGGTCTTGCCTATGAATCCTTCATGAAGCGCTTTCCGGTAGATCCGACAATTCCGGAAGCTGCGATGTATGGCTTGAAATGTCAGCCCAGGGATCGCTTGTCTGCGCCAGACGCTTGAAGATGTTGTCCACGCGATAGCGCTGTGGATCGAGTCGCGAATCGACTTCCTCCCACCGAAGAGGCGTTGCGATCGGTGCGCCAGGCAAGGGCCTGACGGCATAGGGGGCAACGGCGGTCTGGCCATAGGCATTGCGCAGATAATCGAGAAAGACGCGGCTCCCGCGCTTGTTCTTTCGCGGCTCGACCGTCAGCAGGTCAGACGCTGAGCTGGCGGCGCGCTGACAAAGCCGGTGCGCGAAATCGCGCACGGTATCGAAGCCCGCGCTTCGGTCCAGGGGAACAACCAGGTGCAGGCCGCGAGACCCTGTGGTCTGGACGAAGGTGGTCAGTTCGATCTTGTCGAGGATTGTCTTGAGGCGCCCGGCAGCTTGCCTGACCTTTGAAAAATCATTATCGGAGGGGTCGAGATCGAAAATCATCCGGTCGGGATGATCGGGGCGATCGATTCTTGCCAGGGAAAGGTGCGGTGTAATGCAGCCCTGATCGGCAAGGTAAACAAGAGTGGCCTTGCTATCGACAACGACATAGGTGACCTCGCCGCCCTTTTTGGGCAGAGTCGCTCGGTCGATCCAGTTCGGAAAGTGATTGCCGATCTGTTTCTGGAAGAACCCTTCACCTTCGATGCCTTCGGGGAATCGGTGCATGGTCAACGCCCGATCTCTGTAATGACGAAGGGCGATCGGAGCAATCCGCGCGTAGTAGTTGGCCAGGTCGTACTTGTTTAGGCTGGCATTCGGAAACAGCGCCTTGTCGGCATGTGAAATCCCGATGTCGCGGTCGTCGATCTTGATAGTGCGTGCTTCGGACTCAGTCATCGCTGGCCTCGCGGGTTACCTCTACGGGTTTCTTGTCGCGGCGCAGGCCAAGAAAGCGCGGATGGCGCAGCTTGCCGTCGTCGTAGTAACCGACGAGAAGGGCCCCAAAGCCCTGTCGCTGGCCCTGTGGCTTGGTGAAGCCGGCGATCACCAGTTCCTGGCCTTGCTGACACTTGAACTTGAACCAATCGCGAGAACGACTTTGTCGATATCGAGACGCCGCGCACTTGGTGATTATCCCTTCCCAGCCCTTTTTGCAGGCTTCTTTGAAGAAGGCTTCTCCCTCCGTATTGCGGTGTGGGGTGAAGTGCAGCGGCGACTCGAAATCGAAGAGATCTCGAAGCAAGCGTTTTCGAGTTTGAAGGGGAAGTGCGTCGAGTCGATGCCTGTCGACATGGATCAGATCGAAAAGATAAAGGTGAACGGAGACATCACTGGTACAGGCCTTGTCGCAATCGCTGATTTTCATGCGCTGTTGTAAGCGCAAGAAACTGCTGATGCCGTTATCGAAGGCAACGACTTCACCAGCAACCACGAAGTCTGAAATCGACTGGCGCTTCAGACTCTCGATGAGCTCAGGATAGGTCTCGGCGGCACTGTTGCGGTTACGCGTCATAAGCCTTGTCTTGTCGCCGCTGCGGAACGCCAGCAGACGCTCGCCGTCGAGCTTGGGCTCGAACAACCAGTCGGAATCGGAGAACTGCTCATGGGTGAGGGTCGCGAGCATGGGCGAACACCATTCCGGATGCGGCGACGCTTCAAGCGCTTCGCGCGCATGGCAGGACAGCTCTCCGCGCCAGTCGTTCACGATTCGCTCGAGCTTTCGTCCTGCTCGATTTCTCTCATGGTACGCCCGGTCTTGGCCGACTCGTTCTCGGTCGATACGGGATTTTGGCGGGCATCGGCCGTTGCATCGTCCATCTTGATCAGCAGCCAATTATCCTTTTCTCCCGAGCCGGTTCGCTGCAGGGCATAGCCACCGTAAATCTTCTGTCCGTCCAGCTCGACGAGCAGGTGGCCGTTCTCCCACGCCCTGTCGAGGGGCTGCTTATCGCCGTCTTTCTCGGTGATGTTCCTGAACGAACCGCGATCCCAGATCATGACCGTGCCACCACCATACTCGTCTTCGGGAATGACGCCCTCGAAATCGGCATAGTCGAGCGGATGGTCTTCGGTCGGTATCGCCAGGCGCTTGTCGCGAGGATCGGTTGATGGACCCTTGGGCACGGCCCAGGATTTCAGGACACCATCTATTTCCAGTCGGAAATCGTAATGCAGACTGGAGGCATCGTGCTTCTGAATGACAAAGACGGGACTGGCGTCGGAGCCGGACCTGTCACTGTCGCCGCGCGGCTCGCGAGTCTGTCGGAAGTCTCGTTTCGATCGATATTCCCGCTCGGACACCTGCAGTCTCCAATGGAAAACCTGCCCTCAAGATAACAAATCACGGTCTGCGAAGGCACCTCATTCCCCGTGGGGGGAATGCGTATGTCCAGGATCCTCCAGGCTGAATCGTGTTGATCACTGCCTGTCTCGAGCGCAGGCGTGCGCTGGACAGCTGCCTCAGCGTCGAGGTGTGAGCTTCAACAGCCGACCTCGACTGTCACCGCGTTCGTCTTCGAGTACCCAGATGCTGCCGTCCGGTGCCTCTTCGATGCTGCGGATTCGCGCACCCATGTCGTAGCGCTCGAGCTCGGAGGCATCGTTGCCATCGAAGCCGATACGCACAATCGCCTGTGATGAGAGACCGGCTGCAAAGGCATCCCCGCGCCAGCCCTCGAAGAGCTCACCACGATAGATCATGAGATCGCCCGGCGAGATGACCGGCGTCCAGGTGATCACGGGTGCGGTGAACTCGGGCCGGGTGTCGTGATCGGGCATACTGCGCCCGTCGTAATGATTGCCATTGGAGACCTCTGGGTAGCCGTAGTTGGCGCCCCGCACGATGCGGTTCAATTCGTCACCGCCCGCCGGGCCCATCTCGATCACCCAGAGCTGTCCCTCGTCATCGAAGGACATCCCCAGAGGGTTGCGGTGACCCAGGGTCCAGATTTCGCCGTACGGGCCGACCCCATCGACCAGGGGCTCTTCGTCGATGTAGTTGACGAAGGGATTGTCCGCCGGAATCGAACCGTCTTCCTCGAGCCGCAGGATCTTGCCCATGTTGCTCTGCATGTCCTGGGCTGGCGTGAACTTCTGTCGGTCTCCGGAAGAGACCCAGAGATAGTTTTCGTCATCGAAAGCGAGGCGATGGCCGTAATGACCGTCGTCGAGAACCTTCGGATATTGACGCCAGATGACCTTCGTGTCGGACAGCCGGCCGCCCCGTTCACCGAGCTCGAGGACAGCGCGCATAACCGCGGCGCCGCGGGTATCGCCGATACCACTCTCGGCGTAGCTCAGATAAATGAGTCCGTTCTCGGCGTAGTTCGGATGAAGAATCACATCACCCAATCCACCCTGGCCGCGATAATCGACGTCCGGCAGGCCTTCGACCGGTCTTGATTGCTCACCGGCCTGGCTTACCACCCGCAGATTTCCTTTTTTTTCGGTCACCAGCATCCGGCCATCAGGTAGGAAGGTGAGTGCCCAGGGTTCGTCGAACGCGCTGATGGGCTCGATCGAAAAGGGCCTGTTGTTCTGGGCCTGGACGGTAAACGCGAGCAGGATTCCAAGCAGCGCGGAGAATGCGAAACGGTTGTGCATGGAGGGCCTTTCGATGATGAATTCCCTGATTACCTTAACGAATTCGCGTGGAGAAAGGCAAAAGTGATGGTTCGTCTGGATCGGAAAGCCGTTGACTCTCGAGGCAGAATATCCAAGGCCCGGGCTCAGGATGCACGGTCATGACGGGCCGCTGGGACTGATAACCACAGAATTCGTACCCGACCGCGGGCGATCCACCCTGGACGATGGCCGACGATCGAATCATTCCTCGTTCCGGGGGGCCAGGACCTGCGGGCGCACAGGCCGTTCATTGCGAGCGGCGCGCCGCCAGACCGACTGATTCAGAGGTGCTCAGGTCGTAGTCATGCAACAACGTCCCGAGGCGCCGGGGCCTCGAGGGCGCTGTTTGTCGACTGCGGGGTGTCGAAGTAGCTGCGAATTCGTCGCCCGAGATGTTTCGGCTTTTCGAACTGCAGCAGTGCGCCGAGCCGGAATGCGTCGACCCGAAGCTCGGCACGGCGTCGTTCAAGAAGACCGGAGAATGCCTGCAGCGTTTTCCGGTCGGCAAAGCGGTCTGGACCCTTGCGAAGCATCGTGTGGAGGACGGCCAAATCATGCTCGTCGCCGAGCATATCCGAGAGTCGATGCATTTCACTGGCCCATGGTTTGATGAGTGCCGGCCAGCAGCGTTGCAGCAACCGCGAATGGTACCAGTGATACTTGATGCGCTTGCGCCATTCGTGAAAGGCCTCTGTGGTCGGTGAGTCGGCGGCTTCGGCTCGAGCCTTGCCGGCACGCCTGTAGGTCTTCTTTACACCGCGACCCAGGATCAGGCCACCGTCTGCCTCGAGTGACCAGTATTCGATGTCGTTGCGACTGCTGCTTATTGTGTCTCGAACTCGGGCGATGCGGCGGTCGATCGCTTCGACTCCGGCATGGGCCTCATCTCGTCGAGCCACCAACTCGTTACGAATGGGCTGGAAGGCGCCAGGGTCGAGCTGCCTGTCGAAGTGATGGAGAAGATCATCGAATGTCTCGATCACTGCCTGGGCATCGCGAATGGATGACAGCTCGCGCGCCGCATCCCGGTAGAGCGTATTGAAGCGCTGGTATTCCGGGAAGGCCGACCTGACCAGTCTTGCCAGTGCGCGCAGCTTCTTGCAGCGCTTGCGTACCTGGTGAACGGTATCGTGGCGACTGAGCTTGCTGTCATCGATTTCTGCCAGCGCCTTGTCGATCTGCTCTTCTGCGACTCGGCGAAGGCCTTCCTCCAAGGACTCGTGTTGTTGCAGTTGATAACTCATACCGACGCTCACTCTTCGATTTCATCCCAAGCCTATCAAATGCTTGGTTCCGCGTTCGCCGACCATTGGTGAATTGAATGCAAACGCTACCTGTCCTTCGATAGCTGCCAACAATGTCCCAGCACGCCGCATGCCTGAAAAGTTTCGCAGGCTCGATCCATTCAGCCACGCAGCACCACCAGGGCAACGCCGCTTGCATAGAGCACAAGAAGCATCACGCTTTCAACTCCGATAAGACCGGGGCCACGCTTCTCTCGACGGATCAGGCCCAGCAGGAGCACGGCCGACATCAGGATGGTCAGGGTGGTCCAGACTTTCACCGAATCCGGCATCACGTGATAGATCGAGCCCTGCCGATAGGCAACATCGGATGCGGCAGTCAACAGCGTATCGAAGGCATTACCGCCGATGATGCCGCCCACTGCCAGGGTCAGCGCACCGCGACGAACCGCAGCGATCGAGGTGACGAGCTCCGGCAGAGAGGTTGCGGTTGCGGTGAACAGGAGGCCCACGGTGGTCTCGCTGAGCCGGGACTGTTGGGCGATATTGGACGCTGCCTGCTCCATCGTCCATCCAGCAAATCCAAGGACCAGCATCAGCACCAGAAAACGCGGCACGAGAACTCTGAAGCCGGGAACATCGTCCAGATCTTCAGGCTTGTCAGGTCGGGTCTGCGGTGTCTGCCTCGGGATCCACATCGGCCTGCTATGCACATCTCCGATGATTTTGATGCCGTAGATGTAGACGATGAACAGCAAAGGTGTCAGGGGATGAATACCCCACACAGTGAAGTCGGGCAGCGTGGGTCCCAGCAGGATCAGTGCGAGGAGCGCGATCAGCAGCGCGTTCTGCATCAGATTTGCCGCAGAGGCTGCTGCGTGTTCGAGATTGGCCTTGCGGTACACGATATCGGCGACAACGAGGAACGCGGTCTGAACTGCGATACCACCAAGGGCATTACCCAGCGCCATCTGCGGCAGGCCATTGCGCGCGGCGGTAACGGAAACAACGATGCCGGAAAGGGATGTTGCCGCGCCCAGCAGCACGGCACCGGAAACCGCTTCACCGAGGCCCGTTCGGTCTGCGAGCTGATCGACAACGCCGGTGATCCAGGTGCCACAAACGCCGATGACCAGAGTGCACGCGGCAAACACCAGCAGACTCTGGAGAAAACTCCAACTTTCGGGTGCGAGCAAAATCAGTATGCCTCCGCGCGATCATTCCTTCAGGCTCGCCAACCTACTGTCGACGACTCGACGGCATCAATGCCTGATCGGGATCCAGCAACGACTAGGCCACGGTAGCAAAGATGCGAGCGTCTTTCACAGTCTTGCTGAACCGGATCGGTCGGAACCTGGGCAGGTGAGTAGAGTCACACCGGGTGAACCGTCTGTTTCAAGACGGTTGGAATGAGATACGCAATGACATCATCAACCCTGAACGAGAGAGGAGTTTCCATGAAACCGATTTCACGCGACGAATTGAAAAGGATGAACGAAACGCGACACGAGGATTTCGTGCTGATCAATGTGCTTTCACGCGAGGCGTTCGAACAACGACATATTCGTACTTCGATCAACATTCCGGTGGGCAGCGATGACTTTGCACAGCGCGTCGAAGACGTTGCTGGTGGCAAGGACCGCAAGGTCGTGGTTTACTGCGCCAACTTCGATTGCGACGCCTCACCCAAGGCTGCGCGCAAACTCGAAGCCGATGGCTTCACTCGGGTGTTCGATTATGAGGGTGGCACGGAAGACTGGTTCGATCAGAAACAGGCCGCCTGAGTCAGTCGCAGTCGAATCGCGATCCGCTTACCATCCCATTAGCCTGAAGACAGCCCCGCCGCAGAGGTGGCGGGGCTGTCTGACAGAGAGCCTGCTTAGCTGCAACCGCCGAGGGTCCAGGTCTGGCCGTCACTTGATGACAGCGTAGTATTGCCATAGGTCGAACCGGGCAGGGGCGCGTTGCTGCCCTCGGCGAAGTAGTCGGGTGCCCAGAAGCTCCCGCTGCTGTAGGCGCGCCCGGCGAAGCGATGCAGGTAGTTCAACGTCGTGAACTGCTCACACTGAGGATCGGGCTCGGGTTCTGGGTCCGGGTCCGGATTGCCGCCTGGATCGTCATCGCCGGGTCCGGAGCAGGTTTGTGCGGGGCCCTGGCAGGCCGATGCACCATCCGCTGTCCAGACGCACTGACCCCCGCTGAGGGAGGATTCTCGCATCGTGAACTCGGCGGTTCCGAAGGCGAGATAGCAACTGGCATAGCCGCTGCCCCATGTGATGTGGCCCTCGGCAATATGGAAGTTGTAGTCGCCCGTCCGCCCTGCGTCGATCTGGAAGCTGATACTGTCGGTGCTGAACAGGCCGGCTGAATCGGTCGCGGTCACCGTGGCATCGACGCTGCCGCCAGGCAGGTCGCACTGGCTGGCGGCGTAGAGTTGTCCGTCCAGAGTGGCGGCTGCTGATCCGACTGGTGCCGATCCGCTGGCGAAGTCGACGACGACCGAATCGAGGTTCTGATTGGCATCGACCACTGAACCGGTAATGGTGGCACACTGGCCATTAGCACTGGCCTCGATATTGCTCAAGCTCGGAGCTTGTTCCGGCGGCGGATCGCCGATGCGTACGGTGGTCGTCACGGTGATCGAGCTTTCACCACTGTTGTCGGTCGCCACGGCGCTGACTTCATACAGCGCATCGGGAAGAATTGCGCTGCTGACGCTGAACTGACCCGAGGCGTCGACGCCGGTATCGATGACCTCGACCTCCACGGGAATGCCATCGATATCGCTGATGGCGATCTCGATGGTG
>Ga0102934_1000562_pt1 | contig 25038 bp, 16 predicted proteins | sample SalPonR2_A_D1_MG_FD_78175 | JGI IMG/M metagenome (GOLD analysis project Ga0102934, IMG submission 78175) | Salt pond soil microbial communities from South San Francisco under conditions of wetland restoration - Salt Pond MetaG R2_A_D1_MG | ecosystem: Environmental > Aquatic > Marine > Intertidal... | reverse complement strand
GTCACTGAGCCGAACGCCATGGTCGCGGGAATGAAGCGGCGGGGCAGATTGGCCTCTCGAAACAATGCCAGCGCCATCGGATAAACGGAGAAGGCGACCACGAACAGGGAGACACCGCCGTAGGTCAGGATGGCGCAGGCGATGACCACGGCCAGTGCTGCGCGATTTGTGCCGAGACGGGTAATGATCCAGTGCGACACGCTGTCGGCGCCGCCGGAGGATTCCATCAGCTTGCCGAACAGCGATCCGAACAGAAAGATGAAGAACCACGAGGCGATGAAACCGGTGAAGCCATTCATATACTGGGTCACCAGATTGACGCCGTCGGCGTCCGCCAGAGGGGGCAGCAGCGGAACTCCGGCAGTGAGCGCGACCACAAGTGCACACAGGGGCGTTGCCACGAACAGGCTCATACCCCGCATGGTCAGCATGATCAGCAGGGCAAGTCCGATCACAAGCCCGATGACACTCAGCATGACGACTCCTTAGGGGTTGTGGTGAGAGGGCGGGCGAATGTCACGCGTCCAAGGCCCTGGTTTGGAGCGAATCTTCAGCTCGGGCGACCGGTTTGATAACTGTACCAAGGTCCAGTGTCGTCATCTGCCGTGCCTGGGCTACTCTGCCGCCAACATCAGACCTTATTCCAACGAACACCCCATCTTGGAGGGCGAAGTCCCATGAAACACGCAGGATTGAAACTGTCGACCTTGACGCTTGCCATGGCGGTAGCCCTGGGCGCTTCGGCGCAGCAGCCCGACCAGGACCGCAGCGATGAGGACGGCAACGAGGAGGTCACCGACACGATCACCGTCACCGCCCGTCGCCGCGAAGAGAACCAGCTCAATGTTCCGATTGCACTGACTGCCGTCAGCGGCGAGGCCTTGCAGGATGTCGGCGCGCAGGACATTACCTACCTGCAGCAGATCGCGCCCAATACCACGCTGGAAATTTCACGCGGCACGAACAATACGCTGACTGCCTTCATTCGCGGCATCGGCCAGCAGGATCCGGTAGCCGGCTTCGAGGCCGGCGTGGGCATCTACATCGATGATGTGTATCTGAATCGTCCGCAGGCCGCCGTCCTCGATATCTACGATGTCGAACGGATCGAGGTGCTCAGAGGCCCGCAAGGTACCCTCTACGGTAGAAACACCATCGGTGGTGCGGTCAAATATGTAACCCGGCGCATCGACAATGAGGCCACAGCGCAGATTCGGGCCTCGGTGGGCAGTTTTTCCCAGCGCGATTTCATTCTCAGTGGGTCGACCCCGGTCTCCGACACGTTCAGGGTGGGCGCGGCTCTGGCCAGCATCAACCGGGAGGGTTTCGGAACCAATCTGACCACAGGTGCCGATAACTACAACAAGGACGTCATGGCATGGCGCTTCAGTGCGGAGTGGGAGCCCAGCGACAACTGGTTCTTCCGGCTGGCCGTCGACGGGTATGAGGATGACTCCAATCCCCTGGGTGGGCATCGTCTGATTCCCGGCCTGTTCAGCGGCGCTCCCGTCCTCGACGATGTCTACGACTCTCGCGGCGGCATGACCGGCAAGAACGAAACCAGTGCGATGGGTGGATCCCTGCTGGCCGAGTACTACATCTCGCCCAACTGGACCTTCAAGTCGATCACCGCCTATCGCGAAGACGACACCACCACCCAGATCGACTTCGACGCGCTTCCTCCAGTCGACCTGGATGTTGCCGCGATCTATGACAACGAACAGTTCAGCCAGGAATTCCAGCTCAACTTCACCACCGACCGCATGGCGGGTGTCATGGGATTCTATTATCTGGACGCCAACGCCTTCGGCCCCTTCGATGTGCGTCTGTTCACCACCGGTGACCTGCTGGGACTGCCGGGCCTGAACGCCTTTACTTCGGGTGATGTCGACACGGAGACCTGGTCGGTTTTTGCCGATGTCAGCTTCGATCTGGGTCGCAACTTCGAGCTGTCACTCGGTGGTCGCTATACCAGCGACGAGCGCAGTTCACGCGTACTGCGCCAGACCCTGCTGGGCGCGTCGAGCTTCTTCGGCGGCGATCCGGTGGTGGTTGCTACGACCTCGGATTTCAACGGCTCGGAGAAATTCACCGAGTTCACACCCCGGGCCAGCCTGTCGTTTCAGCCCAATGATGACCACAATGTTTATGTGTCATACAGCCAGGGCTTCAAGGGCGGCAGCTTCGATCCGCGCGGTCTGACGACCGCTGCACCCGACCTCAACGGCGATGGCGTGGTCGATGAGAGCGAGGTCTTTGACTTCATGCGTTTCGAACCGGAAACGGTCGACAGCTACGAAATCGGCCTCAAGTCGCGCTTTGCAGGCGGTCGCATCAACACCTCGCTGGCCGCGTTCTATTCCGACTACACCGACATCCAGGTGCCAGGCTCGATCGGCGTCGATACCGATGGTGATGGCGTGTTCGACACCTTTGCCGGTGTCACGACCAATGCAGGCAAGGCGACGGTCCAGGGGATCGAGTTCGAGTTGAACGGAATGATCGCCTATGACATGGCCACCGATGGTGATGCGCTGTTTGCCAATATCGCCCTGGGCTACATCGACGCAGAATACGATGAGTTCGTGACTGCAGTCAGCGATCCGGCAACGGGCTCGACCGCGCTGGAGGATGTCGCCGATCAGCGTCGCATCCAGAACACCCCGGAGCGCACGGCGCATGTCAGCCTGAACTACGGCCTCCCGGTCAATCTGTTCGGTGCCGATGGTGAGCTGTCCTTCATCGGTGCCTGGTCGTATCGCTCGAAGACAAATCAGTTCGAGATTCCGTCCCAGTTTCTTGATCAGTCAGCCTACTCGCTGTATGACGCCCACATCGTCTGGAAGCCGGACAGTGGTCGTTACGAGATCGGGCTGCACGGCAGAAACCTCTCGGACAAGCAGTACAAGACGGCGGGTTATGTGTTCGCCACCCCCGACGGCAGTACCTCGACTCTGGGGCTGGAGGGTGTGATGAACGCCTTCTACGGTCCGCCCCGGACAGTCACCCTGACGGCGACAGTCAATTTCTGAAGTGCTCTCCCCTCCGATCAGATCGCATTGAGATGATCGATTCCCCACCCAGCTTTGGGTGGGGATTTTTTTGTTGACTCCCTATACTGCATTCATGCAATCCCGCCATCGGAAAGAATGACCGGCCTGAGCACCAGCGCTGTGGCCCTGGCCGGCGTGGCATGGCTGGGCCTGCTGTTTCTGGTAGCGGTCCTGGGCGAACGTTTTCATTCTCGCCTGACCCGCGTCTGGCCGGTCATCTACGCGCTTTCCCTGGCGGTCTACTGCACGGCCTGGACCTTCTACGGTGTGACCACCCAGACGATCCAGTACGGCTGGCCCATTCCTCCGACCTTCGTCGGTACGATCCTGATCTTCGTCTTCGGGTTCGGTTTTCTCCGCCGCCTGGTCGAATTGAGCAAGGCGGAAAACTCGACCAGCATCGCCGACTTCGTTGCCTCACGCTTCGGCAAGTCATCAAGCCTGGCCGCGGTGATTACCGGAGTTGCCGTGATCGGCATCGTTCCCTATATCTCGCTGCAGCTCAAGGCGGTGGCGATGAGCGTCGAGGCGCTGACAGCCCGCCAGAGCGGGGTGGAAACAGCGTCGGCCATCACCGACTCGGTGTTCTATGTCGCGATCTTCATGGCGATCTTTGCGGTACTTTTCGGCACGCGAAGTGCCTCGGTCAAGGACCACAATCCCGGGCTGGTCGCGGCGATGGGCTTCGAGTCGCTGCTCAAGCTCGGAGCCATGCTGGCCCTGGGGGGATTCGTTCTCTGGGGGCTGTATGACCGACCGGCGGCGCTGTTTGCCGAAACCGAGCCGCTGCAATTCTCCGGAATGGACAGCTTCACGGTCCTGATGCTGCTCGGCGTGCTGGCCATGTTCACCCTGCCGCATCAGTTCCATATCACCCTGGTCGAATGTCGCGAGCGACGTCAGCTGAATGTCGCGCGCTGGCTCTTCCCGCTGTTTCTTGTGCTCATTGCCCTGCCGATCGTTCCGCTGGCCCGGGCCGGACGCGAGCTGTTCGCCAATCAGGCCATCGCCCCGGACCTGTATGTTCTGATGCTGCCGCTGGCCGATGGACAGACCGGGCTGGCGCTCTTTGCTTTCCTCGGTGGTTTGAGCGCCGCCACCGGCATGGTGATCCTGGCCAGCCTGACGCTGTCGATCATGATGGGCAACCACTGGCTGACGCCTGTCGCCCTGCAGCTGACGCGCGTCGAAGGAAGACCTCTGGGCTGGGTGCGCCTGCAACGCCGTCTGGGAATCGTGGCGGTGATGATCCTGGCCTACATCTACCATCGCCAGGTCGGTTCATCCGAAGCCCTGGCCGATCTCGGGGCATTGTCGTTCTCGGGGCTGGCGCAGCTTGGGCCAGCGGTGGTTCTGGCCGTCTATTGGCCCGGCCTGCGGGCCGGTGCCGTTATGACCGGTCTGTTGGCCGGTGTTGCGGTCTGGGCCTATGTCCTGGTCCTGCCCTTGCTGTTCACCGATACCTCGCCGCTGTGGCTGAGCGAAGGGCCATGGGGCTGGGCGTGGTTGTCTCCCCGGGGACTGCTTGGCTTGAGCGACTGGGACCCCTTGGCCAGAGGGGTCTGGATTTCGCTGGCAATCAATATCGTTGTGACCGCACTGGCCGGGACACGCCAGCCCGAGCGAGGGGCGGGTGGTTCGAGGGCCGATTCAGGCGACCCGCTCGAGCGTGCCGTGCTGGCACGGCTTGCCAATCGCTTCCTGCCGCCCGACCGGGCCAGTCAATTGCTCCAAGGCAAGGATGACCCACTCGTTCTGGAGCAGGCCCTTGAACAGGAACTGGCCGCGGTCGTGGGGTCAGCTTCGGCGCGATTGTTGCTGGAGGCAGCGCGACGGCGAACTCCTGCGCCGCTGGAAGAAGTGGCCGATATGGTCGGTGCCGCGACCCGCCAGGCGCGTTTTTCCAGTGGCGTGCTCTCGGGCGCTCTGGAAAACATGAGCCAGGGTGTGTGTGTGGTCGACCAGGACATGCGGCTGGTCGCCTGGAATTCAGCTTATCTGGAGCTGTTCGACTATCCGCCCGAGCTGATCCGTGTCGGGCGCCCGGTGGCCGATCTTCTGCGCCACAACGCAGACCAGGGCCTGATGGAGACGAGAGGTGATACGGCGCATGAGATCGAACGACGGCTGAGCTTCAAGCGCCAGGGGTCTCGCCATCTGGTCGAGCGGCGCTGGCCGGACGGTCGGATCATCGAGATCCGGGGCAACCCCATGCCGGGCGGGGGATTCGTGGCAACCTTTACCGACGTGACCGAGTTCCGCACTACCGCTGAGGAATTGCGTCGCATCAATGAGACCCTCGAGCAGCGGGTCATTGATCGGACCCGCGAACTGGAGAACGCCAAGCTTGACGCGGAGACAGCCTCCGAGGCCAAGACCCGATTTCTGGCGGCGGTCAGCCACGACCTGGTTCAGCCCCTGAATGCCGCCCAGCTACTGACCCATTCGGTCAGCGCCAGGCTCGGGGAACATCCGAGCCGGCAGGCTCTGGCCCAGATTTCGGGCGCTCTCAGCGCCACCGAGGGGCTGATCGAGAGTCTGCTTGATATCTCCCGCCTTGACGCCGGCGGCCTGCAGCCAAGGGTGACGCGATTTCCATTGTCCGAAGTATTCGACCAGCTCGACGGAGAATTCCGGCTGCTGGCGGCCGAAAGAAAACTGACGCTCAGGACCATCCCGACCACGGTCTGGGTTGAAACCGATCCGCAGCTCCTGCGTCGCATCCTGCAGAATTTCCTCTCCAACGCCGTGCGCTATACCGGGACCGGTCGCATCGTGATGGGCGTCAGACGAAAGGGGGGGCAGGTGCTGATCGGCGTCTGGGATACGGGGCCGGGCATCACGCTCGAGGATCGCGCAGTGATCTTCGAGGAGTTCCGGCGCCTGGAGTCCGATCACGGCTCGCCCGGACTGGGTCTGGGCCTGGCGATTGCCGAACGCATGGCCCGACTGCTCGATCATCCGCTGAGGTTGGAGTCCAAAGCCGGTGGTCCGACCCTGTTCGGTGTGACCGTGCCCCGGGTCCCGGCACAACAGCGCACGCCAACCGAATCGAACCCGGCCGATGTCGTACAGCGAGGACATGTCCTGGTTGTCGACAACGATGCCGGAATGCGGGAGTCGCTGTCTGCCCTGATCACCGGATGGGGCTTCGAGGTGCGGTTGGCTTGCGATCTCGAGGATGCCCGGTGCTGCGTCGATTCATGCGAATTCGATCTACTCATCCTCGACTATCACCTGAACCAGGGGATGACCGGACTGGATCTGTATCAGACTCTGTCCGAGGAAGGGCATGTCATACCCGCGATCATGATCAGTGCCGATCATGCCTCCGAAGTCCGCCAGGCCGCCCAGGCCGCCCGCTGTCAGTTCCTGCACAAGCCGATCCGGCCGCTGGCGCTTCGTTCAGTGATCAACGGCATCCTGCGCTGAGCTGTCCGATTTTCTCGCCGGCTACTGGCCGGATCCTTCCTGTTGCAGCGCCGACCAGGCCCGATCCAGCGCCGCCCATCCGTGCGGAAGGATCGGAACCCAGTCGTGTTCCCCCGGCAGAACGTTCAGAAAGGCATCGAAATGCTGGCCACCGGCGATCTCCCGATAGTCGACCGTCATCCCGTTGGCCCGAGCCCGGTCGACATAGGGCCGCGACGAGAAGACCGCGGGGATCAGTCCATCGTGCTGGCCATGCACGATGAAGACGGGAATGTCGTGAGGCCAGCGGGCCTCGGCCCGGGTCGCCGCCAGGGATGTCTGCAGCCGCTCGTCATTTGTCAGGGCGTGGAGGCAGCGAAGACCCGAGAAGTGCGGGTCTGTCGGATGTTCGTCGAGCAGGGTGTCGACCAGTACCACGCCATTGCCAGGCGGGGACCCAGAAGCGGTCGCCCACCAGGCCTGCTTCTGGGCCGGGCTGGCGCCGGGCGCTTCGAAGCGAAAGCCGCAGGGCATCGCATCGGCCGGGGCCTTCAGGTAGGCCGAGGCGTAGTTGGCCAGCACGACTCGCCAGATATCCAGGGCGACCGTGGCGGCTGAAAACGTCAGGCTGTCCTGATCGAAGCCGAATTCTCTCAGTACCCGCCCTGCCTCGGCCGGGCTGGGCTCGTTCAGCATGCCGGCCTCGAACAGGCTCTGGCAGCGGCTGCGGCCGGCGCCGATGAGAAGCGGGTTGGCAAAGGGCAGGCCGACCGCGAACTCGGCATCACCCAGCAGGCAGGGCTGATAGAGTGCTGCCATGGCGGCATACTCGTACAGATGAGCTGTATCGGGCGGGCTGATGTTGGGCATGACCGAAACCACCGCATCGATCAGTCCTGCCTCGTCGGCTTCGAGTGCCCGCAGTACGGCATGGCCGCCATTCGACAGGCCGGTCGCGATCACGGTCACCTGATCAGGCCTCAGGCTCTCGAAGCGGCTGCCGAGCTGACCCAGCGCCCAGCGGATTGCATCCAGAGTGACCTCGCCCCAGAACGCTTCGACGTTGATCTGGCTGTGCGCATGTGCTGCGGCGATGAGTGGACCGGTGATGGCCGTGTCGGTGGGTTCGAAAGCCAGCTCGCTGTCACCGGACCTGACCCGCTGGCCGTTCAGCTGCACACCGGTCCCGGTCGCATGGTCGAAATAGTCGGTGCCGGCGCCCTTGTCGCTATAGACCACGGCGCAGCCCCTCGGTAGGGCCCAGGGCGCGGCCAGCGGGGCTGCGCCGTAGACGCCGCGGGATCCGGAGGCGGGCGCGACCACGAGGCAGGGCCGGCTGGCATCGAAGCCTTCGGGGATCTGCAGCAGGGCGCGGGCGGAATGGTCGTGTCCGGGCAGTGATCGCAGGGTCATGATCTCGACGCCGGCGATTTTCGGCAGCCCCTGGCGAGTCAGCTCGCCCAGCCCATTGGCCGTCCTGATTGCCGACAGGCTGCTGAACTGGGTATGCAGAGACATTGCCCGGAGTTCAGCGACACTGGGCGCTTCGAGGTCGTCCGGCACCGGAATCGTGCCCCTCAGTCCTTCCAGCGCCAGACCTGCGCTGACCAGATCGGGATATTCTGCGATATGCATCGCGGACGCTGTCGGATCCGAGTCTCTCTGCGGGCCGTCTTCCATGGTCGGCGGGCTGCAGGCGATGAGCATCAGTGAGGCCGCCAGGCTTGTCAGCAGCAAACGGTAGGGTCTGGGGGCGCGCGCCATGGGGATCTCCCGATCAAATAGTCGACAAGGCTAGCAGCTTCATGAACCGACTTGAATGGACTTTGGTACATGCTGTGGTTCATCGCCGAGCTGCTAGACTGATCGACCATGAGCACTCGGGTTCTGATCGCCGACGACCATCCGCTGTTCCGGGCCGCCCTGGTCCAGACCCTGTCGGACTGTATCAAGGATGTCGAGGTCTTCCAGGCGCGCGACCTGCCTGAAGTCTTCGATCAACTCAATGGCATGGACGGCGTGGATCTGGTCCTGCTCGATCTGCACATGCCGGGCAACAAGGGCCTGACCGGCCTGGCTCAGATACGCAGCCAGTTTCCGGCAGTGGCGGTGGTTGTGGTCTCGGCCAACGAGGACCCGATCGTGATCCGTCGGGCACTCGATCACGGCGCGGCCGGTTTCATTCCCAAGAGTGTCGATCTTTCCGAGCTGTCCGAGGCTCTGGAGGCTGTCTTCGACTGCCGCGAGTGGGTGCCTGCTCGGCTGAGGCGAGCCGTCTCTGAGGCAAGCGCAAGTACAACGGAGGAGGATGTGGCGCAGCGCATTGCCAGTCTGACCCCGCAGCAGCTCCGGGTTCTGGAAATGGTTGCCCAAGGACAGCTCAACAAGCAGATCGCCGATGCCCTCGGCATTCAGCTTCGAACGGTCAAGGCACATATGAGCGAGATATTTCACAAGCTCGATGTAAGAAACCGCACCCAGGCTGGTATCGCGTTTCGATCGCTGGACGTCAAACCCAGCGACCGGCTCGAGGCCCACCCCTGAGGTTTTCTCGCTGTCGCGAGCAGTCCCTTGCGGCGGCCATTCGGGAGCCACTGTTCCGGCGCGTCTCGGCGTTGCGTTTCTTGGAACGGGAGTGACCATTCCCGGCGAAACGCGCCTTGATTCGCGCCGGCACAAAGGCTCTGAGAGTAACCTGACTTTCCGCGCGGCCCACTAGTATGACGTCGGCTGAAGTTCGCGAATCAAGGTTTCTGCATGCTCGGCTGGCTGAGGTATTCCGAGGAAAAAGCCCTGCAGCATGTCACAGCCCAGGGCCCGCGCGGCCCGCTCCTGCCCTTCGCTGTCCACGCCTTCGGCAACGGTTTCCAGCCCGTATTCCCGAGCGAGTACCTGGATGGCGGCGACGATGCTCTGGTCCGAGCTGGTGCCCTCTATTCGCTGCATGAAGCTTCGATCGATCTTGAGTTTGTTCACCGGCAGGTCGCGGAGATAGGCGAGCGAGGAGTGGCCCGTCCCGAAGTCGTCGATTGCCAGCTGAACGCCGATCTGATTAAGGCTCCGAAGCGTCTCGATGCTGCGCTCGCGCTGGTCCATCAGGGCCGTTTCGGCCACCTCCAGGCAAAGGCTGGCTGGGTTCAGCTTCCAACGGTCGAGCGTTGACCGGACCAGGGCAGGAAAGGACGGATCAAGCAGCTGGACGGGCGAGAGATTGACCGACATGTACAAAGTCACATCGGGGTGTCGATCGGTCCAGCTCCGCAGCTGCCCCAAAGCCTCTTCAAGAACCCAGGCGCCGAACTCGACGATCATCCCCGACTGCTCGGATGCTGGAATGAACAGATCGGGCATGACCAGGCCGCGCTCGGGATGCTCCCAGCGCAGCAGGGCCTCGAACCCCTGCAGTTGCCGTGTTGCAGCCTCGAAGATGGGCTGATAGTGGAGCAGGAGTTCATTGCGCTTGCAGGCACCGCTCAATTCATTCTCCAGCTCGATCCGATCCATGAGCTTCTCGCGCAGCGGCTCGTCGAAAAAGCGCAGGCATGAGCGGCCGCTCTCCTTGGCCAGATACATCGCTGCGTCTGCATTCCCGATGACTTCCTCGGCTGTTGTGGCCTCGCTGCCGATCGCCAGTCCCGCGCTCGCTGTGATGGTTCGTTTGATGCCCACGATATCGAAGGGCTCGTCGAAGACCCTCAGCAGCCGCTCGGCAGCCTGAGCCAGGGCCGCATCCTGGCCCGGGCTTTCGTTGAGGATGGCAACGAATTCATCGCCTCCGAAACGTGCAACCGTGTCTTCCTGGCGGAGCTGACGTCGAAGTCGTTGTGCCACGTCGATCAACAGTTCATCTCCGACGCGATGTCCCTGGGCATCATTGATCAGCTTGAAGTGATCAAGGTCGATAAACATGACTCCGATCAGATCACCGTTTCGGCGACTGCGACCGATCGCGTGATCGAGAAGCTCTCCCAGGAGCGATCGATTGGGTAGTCCGGTCAGGGCATCATGCGTGGCCTGAAGTTGCAGTGCCTGCTCGGCTTTCTTGCGTTCATTGATTTCCTTGGCGTTCAGCACGATGCCTCCGACCACAGGGTCGTCACTGAGATCACGCGCCGTTCCCATGAGCCAGGTCCAGTCGCCGGTGCTTTCCCTGAGTCGGAAATCCGGCAGCGCCTCGACACCGCCGTGACGCGTCGCGGCCAACGCCGAGCTGAGTGCACTCCGGTCCGACGGGTGACAGCAGTCCAGCAGCGAGCGGCCGACCCCGGCCTCCCTTGGCAGGCCCAACAATCGGGCGGCCGTCGGGCTCAGGTAGGTCAAGCAGCTGCGGCGATCGAGCACCATGAGCACATCGGTAGAATGCTGAACGAGCGCCGAAAAATGCTGCTCCCTGGCCAGAAGTCTGGCAAGCACGTCCTGACGGGCCATCGCGCCGACAAAAATGTCGGCAACCGCTCTGAGCAGAAGCTGGGCTTCATCCGACCACTCCCGTTGATGGCGGACCGAGTCGAAGCCCAGAAATCCGCGTATCCGGTCTGGCCCCATCAAGGGCACGACCAGCAGGGATTGAATCGACTGAGCGTCAAGGAGATCGCGTTCGGCCTGTCGGGAACCCGGCAGATCCTGGACGCAGGGAATGTAGATCGAATTGCCGGCAATAAGTCGCGGTCTCCACCATTCAATCGTCTCGAAGGGCAGGTTCTGAAGGTTGCCGATCTCCGCCTCGATCCCCTCAGCGCACCATTCATGGGTGTTGCTGACGAAGCAACCATCCTCGCTGACGATGAACAGGTAGCAGCGATCCACTTCGGCGTGATCGCCGATCGCCGCCAGGGTATCGCTGATGCCCTGGTCCAGATCTCGGTCTTCCAGGCCAGCAAAGCGCCTGAGAATTCCGGTCATGATCCGGAGAAGATCCAGGGTTTCTGCGGCACTCTGGTCAGCGATTCCCTTCTTCAGTTCGCCGTGCATTCGACAACCCTTCCTTTCAATGCACGGAATTTAACACTTCTGGACAAGCTGCACCGCATCGAGCACAGGCGGACGCCCAGCTGGAAAGCGCCTCGAGGAGTGGTGAACCCCGCAAGAAGGTCGCAACCAGCAGTTTGGCGTTTACTGCGTGCGGGTCACACAGGCTTGTCGAAAACGAAGATGCCCCAGGCCAGATCGCCCCGGCGGCCGCCATCGACCCAGTGCTGCAGCCCGGTCTGCATGCGCTCGATGTAGTCCTGGCTGACGTCACGTTCGCGTAGCGCTTCCGCGTTATCGATGAGGGCGGATCGCACCCGTGCATAGTGCCGGGACAACTGTTCGATATGGTTGCAGAACTCGCGCTCGACCAGGCCGAGTCCGCTCAGCGTCTTTCTGTAGAAGCGCGGTGACCCGAGGGAATCGAGGTGGAGTCGGTCGTAGATTGGCTGCAGACGATCGGCCGGTGCGTGATCGGCCTGCATCGGGTCAGTGAACAGCAGACGGCCGCCGGGCTTCAGAACGCGCACCGCTTCGCGGCAGACCTGTGCCCGATCGCCGGAATGCAGAAAAGCATCCTGTGACCAGATCAGGTCGAACGAATCGTCGGGGTAATCGAGTGAGGTGAAGTCACCGTCGACCACATCGACCCTGTCTGACAGACCGGCCTTGCGATTCATTTCCCGATCGCGTTCGTTTTCGACCTCACTGAGATTGAGCGCCACGCAACGACAGCCGAACTGTTCGGCCAGATAGCGCATCGAGCCGCCATAACCCGCGCCCAGATCCAGAACGCGATGATCGGGGCCGAGTTCACCGGCCAATTCGGCCATTCGACGAACGGTTCTACGACTTGCTTGTGCAATTGGCTCGTCGTCGGAGTAGTACAGGCCGATGTGGATGTCCTCGCCGCCCCAGATATGGAAGTAGAAGTTGTCAGCATCTGAACTGTTGTAATAGTCACGGGCCGTTTCCACGGCTTCCGAATACGCATGCTCGCTCATCGCTCTTGCCCCTGCCGTGTTTGGAGCTCCGGGTCTTCATCGATATCGTCGTTGCTGAGATACTTCTTCTCGGCAACATGGATATGGAAATCAGGGGTCCCGGTACTTTCCTCGTCCTCGAAATCGGCATAGGTCTCGATCCTCTGAAAGCCGACGTCCTGCATCAGGCCGCGGACATAATCGCGGCGGATCGGGCACATGTTGAGGTAGTAGACCGAATCATCGGGGAAGGTATAGCGAAAGCGCGCCAGCCCCTCGTCGATATATTCGGGCTCGGCACTGACCTGGTGGCCGCAATAATAGTATTTATGCTGGGTCGAGAATCCGTCGTCGAGAATGGCGTCGTAGTTGCGCTGATCCAGAATCAGACATCCATCGTGCTTGAGTACCGCATAGAACTCCGCCAGCGTCTTGCGGCGGTCACGCTCGTCGAACAGGTGATTGAAGGAATTGCCCAGACAGATCACAGCATCATAGGCTGCATGGACATCGCGATTCAGCCAGCGCCAGTCGGCCTGGATCGTGCGCAGGATATGACCGCGCTTCTTGCCGTTCTCGAACGCCTTGGCCAGCATGGCTGCTGATCCATCGACGCTGCAGACCTCGAATCCTGCTTCGATCAGTCGCACCGAATGAAAGCCTGTTCCGGTTGCAACGTCGAGCACTCTCTTGGCACCGCGTTCCTTGAGCAGCTTGATGAAGAAATCACCTTCGCTCTCATAGCGTGCGTCCCAGTCGATCAATTCGTCCCATTTGTTGACGAATCCCTCGACATATTCCTGTTGGTAGTGATCTGTATCGCGCACCTTGACCGGGTCTCGCCCGAATTCCTGCTCTGTTGCTGTCTCTGCGTTTCCGATAACCGCTGCTCCTTGGCTGAAAACAATCAAGATCAATCTGCTTCAGATGGTCAAGAGCATTCCTCCAGATGAGCGTCAATGAACCGGCAACTGACTCGATTGCCCAAAATTGACCATCAGGTGCTTTCAACCATAACAAGGTTCACTCACATTTTCATGACATGTCACGGAATTCCGCCACATCGTCATGATCTGATAGCTATAAACGTTAATATAGATATAAAGAAATCAATATAAGACTATATATTCCCGATTGTGGCCTGGCCGGATTCTCGACACATAGGTTCCCCTGCTTTATTGTTCGCAGCCGTGAAGTAGGGCGGGGTGTCGGGGCAAGCGTCGAGTTCGCCTCAGAAGACTCAGCCCGCAGCGACCCGGTGACGTGCCCATGCTCCGATCAGGATGAGCAGGGCCAGCGCCAGCAGCGGGGCACCTGCGCTCCAGCCAAGTGCCCGTTCGTCCTCGACCACCTCGACCAGTTGATACAGTGCTGTCGCATACACGCCCCATTTGACCGTCAGACCAAGCAGGGCCGCAGCGAGGAAACGCAGGACCGGCAGCCCCAGGATGCCGGCACAGAAGTTGAGCACGGAATGCGGAAACCCGGGCAGGATGCGCAGGGCTGTCTGGCTGAGGACGCCGCCATGGCGGGACAGCAGGTCAAGCATGCGCCCAGCAAACCCGACCGGCAGCGCGTCTTCTCGGAAGCGGGTGCTGAACAGATAGGCGCCGAGCGCGCCGCCCATGCTGCCGACCAGCAGCAGACCTGTCGCGATCAGCGGTGGCTGAAAAGGCGCAATCAACCACAGGCCCAGGCTGCCCGGCAGGCCGAAGGTGAACAACACGACCATTCCGAAAACCACAAGCACCAGATAGACCGGCTCCTCGGCCAGATGGTGACCCAGGATCAGGAGCTCGCCGATCCCGTAGGGCTGGACGGCGCCAACCACCAGACCGGCCATAGCGACCAAGAACAGAATCCGGAGACGGCGACCGCCTGTTGGAGTGCTTGCTGTCGGCAATTTCACGCGGAAGGTTATAGCACGGGGCAAGCTGCCTGGTTCGGCGTGGAAGATCGAGCTGTCGCCGAATTTGACTCGAAGCGGGTGTTCACGGCCCGATCGTCGCGACACGCCAGACGAAGGCTTCGAGACCGGGATATAGCGCTGATCTCCGCAGTGAGCCAACGACGCAAGCTTGCCGACGACGTGCCGCCGACGCGACATCCCTTAGAGTTGCGATCCTGTCTCGTTGGCGCAATCTTCCAACGCCTCCTGTCCCCCAAAGAGAGTCCTGACCCGTATGTCCGAGCATAACGAGAGTCTCCGCAACACCATCATTCAGCTGATCATCTGGAGCATTGCAGCACCGATCCTGGCCGTCTGGGCCCTGATATCCCTGCTGCCGATCGTCAGCGTGATCCGCGCCTGGGGCGATTTCGGTGAAGTGCTCATCGCTCTGGCATTTCTGGCAACCGGTGCCCTGGGGCTGGTCGCGGCTGCCATCGGTTACCGTCTGCTGCTTTGGGAAAGGACAACAGTGCCGTCCGCAACCACAGCATTTCGCACCCTGCGGGCTGCAGCGCTGGCGCTTTATGCCCTGGTGTGGATGGCGCTTTACGCCGTGTAGTGTCGGGGAGAAGGTCTCGATATCTACGAAAGCGCATGGCCCACCTCCGACGCCCTGCAGCCTCCGAATTCATTTCGAGAGCATCTCCACCAGGTCTTCGGGTTGCTGCACACCCCTCAGAAGTGTGCCGTCTGCCAGCAGCATCATGGGGGTCGCGTTGATCTGCAGAGCTCGGGCAATTTCCATGTGCCCATCGATAGGATGATCACACTGGCGTGGGGTTGGTGTTTCGCCTGTCATGGCCTCCGTGATCGCCTGTTCCGGGTTGTCTGAACAGGCCGCATGGACCGCTTTGTCGTAGGACGCAGAGCCCACCCCTGCCCGCGGTAGCATGATATAGCGAAGGCTCAAACCCGCCTCGTGATATTGGTCGATACTGGCGTGCAGTCTCCGGCAGTATCCACAGTCGATATCGGTAAAGACAAGGATTTCATGCTTCGGATCAGGGGCTGGAAAATTGAAAAGTTGCGTGGACCCGATTCGGTCGCTGACGATGTCGATGCGTGAATCGTTCAGCGCGATTTCCGTCAGATTGGTAGCCGACCTCGTGTCGACCAGCGGCCCGCCGAGGAGGTAATGGCCGTCATCAGTGACATAGAGAACCTGCAGCCCTGCTGTTACCGCCGTGATGCCCGGAAGCGGCGTAGCGGCAATCCGGAGTTCCTGGGTATTGCCCAGATAGGGGAGGACGGCCTGACGAATCAGCGCCTCATCGGCTTGGGCTGTCAAAGCCGTGAGAGAAAGTACCAGCATGTTCAGTTTTTTCAGCATTGTGCGTTCCAGTGGGTAAGCTGGAGCCAATGCTGTCGACACGAAGCCGTTCAGGCAACATAAAAAATCTTAAAACTGCCCGATTCGATGAAATTCAGACCGACAGTGGCATCCACATTCCAGCGACAGGCATCAATGGCGCTGGATTTCAACCTGGCTGGCATGTGGCCGCACAATTCTGGCAACGGTGCTGCTTCAACCACCCAATCCGACTCAGCGATGGGGCCTTCACCACCTCCAAGCAACCTTTCCACATCAGTCATGCGCGATTCGAGATCTGCGACGGCACAGATGTAGCCTGAGCGTTGGGCGTTCTCGAAGGCTCGCTTTGTCCATTCCAGTGTCGGGCCGATGGCTCCGGCCCGCTGGTTGATCTGTCCCATCAGATCCATGGCCGCCATTTCTGCGTAGGGATCCTTGCCGGCATGATCTGCATGCAACAACCGGCCAAGTACGCGTCGCGCCTGATCCAGCTTGTGGGTCCGAATCAGTGATTGCGCCAACAGCAGATAGGCCTCACTGAAGTCGGGATTTTCCGTAATGGCCAGCTCGAAATGTGCTGCTGCCTGGTCAGGCTGGCTGTTGTCCAGATCATCCAGGCCGGCAAAAAATGCGCGATAGGCCGGGGGCAGGTTGGAAGTGGAAGATTCCTGCGATGGTGCGATCAGGGTCATCGAGGCAGCGAGGGCCAGAATCAGACAGGCGGCTGCCGCCGCGGGTATCCAGCGTCGATCCCGCTGCAGTGGTTCGCACCATGCGTAACCCAGGTTCGGCAGGGTTCTGATCGGATTGAGTGGGTTGAATGCAGATCGCAGTTCGCTGATCGCTTGAAAGAGATTGTTGGTGCCTGCCCGTGTGGTTGGCCAGACACGGTCCAGGAGCTCCTGATGTTTCAAGGGTTGCTCGGGATGAGCTAACAGTACTCCCAGCAGAATCTTCGTTTTCGGTCGAAGCCCGACCAACTCGCCATTCTTGCGAAGTTCATCTCGGCTGGTGTCGAAACTGAACGGGCCGAAGCGGTGAGTCGTCATCGTTTTTTCCGTATTCAAAGCGCGACGCTTAGAGTGCGATCGGCCTGGATCGTTCCGTACGGCTGGGCAGGTGCTGTACCTGATGGACAGAGAGCTCTGGATCGACAAGCGCGATGGCACTGCCCCGAGATTCTCCGGATATCTGTGCCCCGAGTGCCTATACTGCAATCCTTCACATCGCTGAATGCAGGCCATGAGAGCCATCGCTGGTTTATTGATCCTGGTTTCAGGTCCTCTTATGGGAGCTGAGAGCCACACCTATCGGGCCTTGATGGCAGGTGATGATGTTGGCTATCTCGAAGTCGATCGATCTGATGAGAGGATCAGCATCGAGTTCGACTACAAGCAGAACGGACGCGGACCAACGATCAGTGAGAGCATGTTGCTTGACGATCGCGGTTATCCGGTCGATTGGGTGATCACGGGTACGACGACCTTCGGCAGCCCCGTGGAGGAAAGCTTTCGGGTCACAGGCGATACCGCCCGCTGGCAGGATGCGACTGGGTCGGCTGCCGTCGATTTTGCAGGCAGTCCCCGCTTTTACATCGATCAGAACGCAAGCCCTTATGCCCTGGCCCTGCTGGCCCGCGCTTTGCTTGCCGACGATGATCAGCTGCTCGAGGTCTACCCCGGTGGCGAAGCCCGCATCGAGACTCGATCGACCCGCGCCTTCGACGGACCGACCGGCATCCTGCAGGTGACCGCCTATGAGATTTTCGGACTGTCCTACAACCCGCAGCTGGTCATGCTCGATCAGCATCGCCGGTTCTTCGCCGTGGCCAGCCCCAGCTTCAGTCTCGTTCGAGAAGGCTATACGGGCGCGGATCAGGAACTGCGGGAATGGGCCGAGTCCCTGTCAACCAATCGCTTCGTTGAGCTTCAGGCGCAGGTGGGACATCAATATGAACAGCCGGTGCGCATTCGCGATGTTCGCCTGTTCGACCCGGAAAGTCTGAGTCTGACCCAGCCGAAGGATGTGGTCATTTACCGCGACCGCATTGCCAGCGTTCAGCCCGCCGGAAGCCCGTCATCCGGTGGCGAGGTCATTATCGAAGGCGACGAGGGTACCCTGGTGCCGGGCCTGTATGAAATGCATGGCCATATGGGCCAGGGCAGTGCGCTGCTCAATATCGCTGCGGGCGTGACCTCCGTGCGGGATATGGGCAATGAGAATGCCGTGCTCGAGGACCTGATGGATCGAATCGAGGCGGGTGTCATTGCCGGGCCGCGAATTAACCGGTCCTGCTTCATCGAAGGGAGAAGCGATTTTTCGGCAAGCAGCGGCGAGATCGTCGAATCGCTGGATGAAGCGCTGGAGATGGTGCGTTGGTGCGCCTCCCGCGACTTCCACCAGATCAAACTCTACAACTCGATGAAGCCGGAATGGGCGGGGCGGGTCGTGGCGGAGGCCCATCGACTCGGCCTGCGCGTGTCGGGCCATGTGCCGGCCTTTTCCTCGGCCAACGCGATGATAGAAGCCGGTTTCGATGAAATTACCCACGTCAATCAATTGATGCTGGGCTGGGTGCTGGCCGATGATGAGGACACGCGCACTCTGTTTCGTTTCACGGCGATGAAGCGTTTTCCGACGTTGGATCTCGAGGGTGAAGAGATCGGCCACACGATCGCCATGATGCTCGAGGGCGATGTCGCCCACGACCCTACCATCGTTATCCACGAATACGGGATGACCGGCGTCAACGGTGAGCCTGCGCCTTACGTGCGTGAGATCATCGATCATCTGCCGACCAACTCTCAGCGCAGCCTGAGACAGGAGCTGCTGGGGACCTCATCATCTGACGAGCGGGCGGAATACGTGGCAGGATTCGAAGTCATTGTGCAATTCCTCCGCAAGATTCATTCCGCAGGCGTGCTGTTGCTTCCCGGGACGGACCTGGGTGGGTCCTTTGCCTACCATCGCGAGCTGGAGCTGTTCGAAATGATTGGAATGACGCCCGCCGAGGTCCTGCGCCGCGCCTCTTACGACATGGCGACTTACCTCGGTCAGGTTGAAGACCTGGGCAGCATTGAAAAGGGGAAGTACGCCGACTTTTTCCTGGTGCCGGGCGACCCGACGACTGACCTGGCACAACTGCGACAGATCCGGATGGTCGTCTCCGATGGCGTTGTCTATTTCCCGAGCGAGATCTATCCCGCCTTCGGCATCCGGCCGTTCGTCGAGCCACCGACCCTGCACTTAATCGAGGACAGGGTTTCCGTCGCGGACCGATGAGCCGGATCGCTGGCCGCAGAGCTGACCGTGAGATCTTGTTGGCCTATCGCGCCTGTATCAACGATTATCGGGGTCCTTGTTTGCCCTCAATCAACTCGAAACGATCGCCGAACAGCTCGTCGGGGCGGTCGACCACGAACTCCACTTCGGTCAGAGCAACGCCGGCCTGGCCATTTTCGAGGCGAAAGTAGTAAGCGGCCTCGCCATTGTTGTTGAAGCCGGTGTGGGCGTTTTGGCTATAGCGCATTGTGTTGGTGGCGCGTGGCAGTGCTATTTGAATTTCGGCCAGAACATTATTGGCAAAGGGCTGCCCAGAGCGCGCCACCAGTGCCAGACCGTGTTCGGGATCAAACAGGAACAGGGCTTGTCGACTGAGTCCTTCGGCAATGACGAATGCTGAAAACAGGACCTGGTCTTCCTCGTTCAAGGCAAAAGTAAACGGATCCCGGATCTCTAGTCCGATAGGTTCCGGCAGCGTATCGAAGGCCGTTGCAATCTCCAGAGTCACGCCGGCATGGCGCATCAAGAGCTGATTTCGATTTCCCTCCGGGGTCGCCACGATGGCACCGTAAACCAGGGTGTCATTGTCGTTGATGCGGATGTCGCCGGTAAAGTTGAACACCGATCCCGTGGGGATCGATGCACCGGTTCGAGTCACTTCTATCAGGCCTGAGCTGCTGCTGGTGAACAGACCAAGATAGTCTTGAGTGATATCGTCAACAGAGAACAGGGTGAGCATTTTGCCGTTGTTGTTGATTTGCGGCGAAAGAAGCGCGCCGGCGATCAGAGTCCCCAGCCCGTCCGGCGCCGGTTCGCCGCTATGCAGCATCTTGTCGAGGGTTGTGCCGTCGCTGGAATAAACGCCGAAATCGAAAGGCGTGCCAACCGTATTGAATATCGCTGCAGCCTGACCAGCATTGTTGAAGGCTGATCCTTGAAACCCGAGATTGGCCACAGTTCGGCTATCCGGCAGGCTCTGGCCGGAGAAAATCAGTGGATCGATTGCAGTTGTGTCCGTCCTGAACACCCCGGTCCGGGACGGTTGATCGTCAAGGGTCACAAAACCCGAGAAGATTGCCTGTCCCATATCATTGGCCGAGAAAGTCAGAGGTATTGTCGCGGCCACGTCAGTGAGTGCCCCGATCGGAGTCAAGTCTCCCTCCTGAACCAGCACCTCGCTGCTGCCGGCCTCACTGCGATAGATCGCGAATGCCGCCGAAGTATCCGGTGCAACCACAAGGGCTCGTCCAGAGGCATCCAGTGCATACGGGCGTGATAGCGCGGGGGTATTTGGTGCCAGTGACTGCGGGTCCATGCGCAGCGCATTGCCCTGCGCAGAAGGGTCGCCGCCACGAAATACCTTGGCCGCACCCTGTCGATCCGCCAGGAAGAAGCCCCAGTCATCCAATAGACCTGGGTCGGAAGTCGCCAGCAGTCTGGCCCAGATCAGAACCTGGCTCTGATCATTGAGTACCGGAAACAGAAGAGTGTCGGAAAACACTCCATTGCCGTCCGGTGCCGGCTGTCCGGTCTGAACGACAAGATCGGTAGTGACGTTGAACTCGACAGCTAAAACGCTGGTGGAATAAAGCAGCAGCGCCACCAAGATGGCGGAACTCTTCGCATCGTACTCAAACATGCTTACAACCCTCTGTGGCGGATCTGTCTGACCCAACCCAGTCTGTCAGCACAAACGCTCGCTTGCAGTTCCTGTTTGCAGGGTTTTGTCCGGTTTAGGGCCGGCTAGGACGTGGATACAACGTCTGGTGAAATCGCCAACCCCGGGCATACCCGGGAGCCCGATTCGAGGAGATCACGGGCTTGTTCGTCCAGGCCCTGAGCGTCGTGGACGATGGCCAGATATATCTTGTAAATCGCATCCAGTCGATCGCTCTGTGAGCGCAGGGAGGCAAGTTGTTCGCTATCCAGTTCGGGCGCGTTCGGGTCGATGGTTCGGAGCATTGTCAGGTTGTAGGCCGCAGCCACTGCATGCATGGGATGAGCGTCACCGTTGTGGACATGCCGCTCGGCAAGGGCAGTGGCCCTAGCATAGGCCAGGCGTGCCTCGTCCAGCCTGTCAGCATGGCGAAGCGCATCGGCGTAGTTTCCCCAGAGTCGATGATCTTCGGCCGCACCAGATTGCCTGTGCTTTTCTAGTGCCGCCGCGAAGCCTTCGACAGCCTCGTCGAATCGGCCCAGGAAGTAGTCGATCACGGCGACCTGGCCCACGCCAATAAAGGTTTCAGGGTCGATGTTGCCGGCAATCTGATAGCTGATCTTGGCGGCAGAAAAATCTCCTGCGCAGAACTGAAGCGTCCCGAGATTGTTGAGCGCCAGCGGATTCGCATCGAGCTCAACGGCCCGATCTGCCCGTGAAAGTGCGGTGCCTAGATCACCGGCCATGTAGCTGAATCTGGCCTGCTGGTAGGGAATCTTCCAGAAGCTGGGCTCGAGTCGCGAGGCTCGCTCCAGCAGATCGAGCGCAGCAATGAGTCCCTCGGGGTTTTCTCCGCGCGCGTAAGTGCCGAGGAGCAGTTCGGCCTTTCCCAAGGCTGCGTCCACATGATCCGGTGACCGCTGAAGCGCGTGCTGAATATGGTGCATGGCCTGCCCGGGGCGGCCTGACTTTCGATCCAACATGGCCTGGGCCATTAGTGCCTCAGGCAAATCAGGCTCCAACTCCAGGGCTTGCCGACAAGGCTCTCCTGCCTCGTCCAGCCGTGACATCTCTCCGCTTCTGATGTGCTCAACGACCAGAGCTTCGCACAAGCCCGCGTAGGCCGGACCATAGTTCTGATCAAGACGGATCGCGCTTTCGAATTCGGTCAGGGCTCGGTGTACATTGCCCGGGGTTCGGGCTCGATCCAGATATTCTCGCCCAGCCAAATATTTGCGCTGTGCCTCACGGCTATGGGCCGAGATCATAAGGTCCGGCGCATTGTTGGCCACGGTCGCTGCTGCGTCCTCCATCAACCAGACCAAGCGATGCGACGAAGTTTGCAGGGGAAAAACTTCCTGCCAGAGCGCTTGCATGGACCCAGGTCGATGGGCGTTGATCAGCAGTTCCTGCCAGCGGCCGCGCGTTGCGTGCCGCAATTCAATGACATAGTCCACGCCGGGCTGTTCGGCGATCTGTTGAGCATCGATTGAACCAGTGTCACCCGCGATTGCTGCTGGCAGCTGGCGCCAGCGCTTCTGGAGCGCGGCTCCCAATATGGCGTCGAAGCCGATCGAGTCGCTGTCGATCGGAAGCACGACAAAGCTGGAGGGGGCCTGTGGCTCAACAGCATCCATGATCGCTGCTGTGCGAGGATAAGCGCCCGGATCCTGGTTCAGCTGATTACGGAGCATCAGGCCGGCAGCAAGCAGCAAGCTCAGGGTGGCCAGCAGGACCACCCAAGCAGGTCGGCGGCCTGCTTCGTCGGGCGGCGACGCCGGGCGCTGGTCCGGCGACGAAGAGTTGTGGTGCTCGGTTTCTGTGCTGTCTGGGTAAAGGGTCCATGCTTCGACTCCCAGAACGGCTGCGATTCGTTCGATGCTGCGTGGGTCGATGGATTCGCCCCGAAAGGCCTTATTGACGAGCCCGCGGGGTGGATTTTGCAGACCTTCGAAATCGGCAATTCGCTCGGCTAATGCGGTCTGGGTTTTCAGCCCGGATGCCGCCAACGCTTGCTGCAGTTTGCGCACGGACGCCCGGATGCCACGTTGACGCTGTCGGGTCATGAGTGCTTTCCTTGCATTTGGCTTTGTTCGCCCATGATCCGAGCGCTCGGGAAAAACGCCGGGATGACAGAAGATAATTCCGTCGACGATAATTCCGCAGCTGAATTATATACCGGGTGGTCAGTACCGCCAGATGATACCGACCGCAATCAATGGCGTTGAGATGGGGCGCTGGATCCATTTGTGGATTGTCCTCAGCTTTCAGTCAGGAAGCCCCCCGGTCAGAACAACTCTTTGTCTTTCAGTCTTGAAAAACCTCGTCACCATCAGGAAGTCGAGCGAAATACACCAGCGATAAAGCGAGGGATTCCGGCAGGACCCGGGTATCGGCACCGAACAGAAAGAAGATCAGCAGATTCGACTTGACCACGCTCCTGTATGCCGCGCCTCTGTCGGCTGAGTCGCTCTCTGATGGGCCATAGGGACAATTAGGTAACAGCTCAGAGTCGCTGTGCTGGCGCAAATGAAGCCAGGCGAGCGTAGCCGTCGCCCGTGTTCCGCTCGCTTGAATTAGCGACGGCTGGCGGTCACTTCAAACCGCATGGCCCTCTAGAGACGAGCGGCATCAAAAAGGGAAGATAAGCGGCTTTTTTCCTGGTTCCGGGCGACCCCACACCGGACCCGCGGCAATTGACCCGGATCCGGAGGGTGGTCTGCCTTGTGTCTCACCAGCGAACGAAGTGAGAACTTGCGTTTCATCTTCTTCGCAGGCACCGCGCGATGCTTTACTTCTTTTCCGCTAGCAGCAAGGGGGCACCGGTCTGGCACGATGGGTAGAGACGAGGCATGACCTGTCGTGCTCTACTTGGATATTCTTGACTAAATATTAGAAAAAACTTATATTCTGGTCTGATCAACCCCGAGGAGTAACGAGATGAATATCGATCGACTGGTTTTCGCATTTGCCGGCACGATGATTCTGCTCAGCCTTGTGCTAGCCCAGATTCACAGCGCCTACTGGCTCTTGCTGACCGCCTTCGTCGGGCTGAATATGTTGCAGGCCGCCTTTACCGGATTCTGCCCTCTGGCCAGGATCCTCAAATCGATGGGGCGGCAACCTGGACAGGCTTTTCACTGATGAACGGAGGACCCGTTCCCGAAGATCCCGCCCCAATCCAGAAAATACACCAGATACACCACTGAAAAGGCCAGGAACTCCGGCAGCCCCAGCGTATCCGCGCCGAACAGAAAGAAGATCAGCAGATGGAGCTTCACCACGCCCTTGTAGGCCGCGCCCATGTCGGGAGAGTCTGCGTTTTTCGACCGATGCTTCCGAGGCTCTGGCCGAGTCGAATCGGTTTTGCTGAGTTGGGCATCGATCTCGCGTTGTGTCTGTGACTTGAACAGACCCCGCTGGGCCAGAAAAGCCAGCGGCAGGAACCAGCCATAGGTCTTGACCACGTGCCAGTAGTCGGCCGGGGTCGGGCTGAAGTCGCCGCCCGGCGCCAGCGGCGAGATCGGGTAGAAGCTGTTGACAAAGATCGAATGGCCCCAGTGGAATCCGCCGAAGTGGACGGTGAAGAAGGCCAGCAGGAACAGCTTGCCGAACAGCAGAGCGCCCAGCCCGGCACTGGTCCTGCCCGGCGCCGTCCGAAAGTGGGCGCTGATCTCGCCGCCCTGGCGGAGGATCGGGAGCATCGGGCTGAACAGGTTCCAGACAATCAGGCTGTAGCCGATGACGAGGCTGGCCAGCCACATCGACCAGATCAGATCACCGGTGCGCCAGCCCATGAACCAGGCCAGCAGGAGGGCGATGAGGCAGCCGAGCAGGTCGGGCAGCAGGCGCTGCCAGCCCGGAGGCTCCGAGGTCGTGATCGTAGGTTCCGTGCTTGTCATCCGGGTTTCTGGGTGTAGCTTGCCAAGACATCTGTATGCCCTAGTATGCTGGGTTCTGGATTTCAATCGGTAGTCGATTCATGCCTCAGTGTCCTCGAGTGACTCCGGCCGCGTCTGCACTCAGCGGCGATGTCTATTCAAACGTCAGATCGACCGTCTCGCCGGCCGATCGCATCCCCCTGCACGTGGGCGATACCTGGATGGAGCCGGCTCCAGGCTGCCGGATGCAGGATCTGACGGTCGAGGACCATCCCGGCCTGCATCGCTACAGCCCGGTCCCCGGTCTGCCGGAACTGCGCCGGGCGATCGCGGCCCATCACAGTGCCAGGGCCGGCGTCGAGACCGATGTCTCGCAGGTGATCGTCACCGCAGGCGCGACCGCGGGACTGGCCGCCGCCGTGGGTGCGCTGGTCTCGCCGGGCGAGTCGGTGCTGCTGGCCGCACCCTACTGGCCGCTGATTGCCGGCAGCCTGAGAGCGTTCGGCGCCGGTCCGGTCGATGTGCGCCTGCTGACCGATC
>Ga0102934_1000561_pt1 | contig 25054 bp, 13 predicted proteins | sample SalPonR2_A_D1_MG_FD_78175 | JGI IMG/M metagenome (GOLD analysis project Ga0102934, IMG submission 78175) | Salt pond soil microbial communities from South San Francisco under conditions of wetland restoration - Salt Pond MetaG R2_A_D1_MG | ecosystem: Environmental > Aquatic > Marine > Intertidal... | reverse complement strand
ATAGCTTTTACCAGCTACACTCCATTTTTTATTTAATTGGTGACGGTCGGCAGTATTGGCATCTGTGATACTCCAGCCAGTCAGATCAACCGGACTGCTGGTAAAATTGTAAATCTCTACAAATTCAGCGATCGGAGTGCCTTCTTCATAGGTTGTGAACGGAATAGCCATAAATTCCGAGATTACCAATTCACCAGGTAGATAGGATACATATATATCAAATCGTCGATAATTATTTTTCTTGTTTAGATCTGGTTGCCATACAATTGAGGCCTCACAGTGCGTGTATCCTCTTTTAAAGGGGCCAAGATCCAGGTCAAGCTGTTTGCTTTGGCCTGGCTGGATAGCAGGAATATCCGCTTCTCTAATCACATTATCCAGAGAATCTGTGATCAATATTTTGGCATCTTCAACCTGTTTGCGACCCTGGTTGACAAATGTAAAAGTGGTCGGAAAAGTATCATTTGTGTCGCCGGATTCTGTATAGATAAGGCTATCGATCCCAAGATCATATTCCAGAGGTGAGATACTGTTGAAATGACCGGGGGTAGCGCCTTTATCTGCTACTGATTTTTTCCAGGAATTGGGATCGGCAGAATTATATTCAGGTAAATATTTTTCCATGGAAAAACCGCGTTCCATTCCCCAATTTTCATCATAAAAAAGCGAGTCAATTGTCTTACCAGCCAGATCAATAAAGCTGATAGTATCAGAAACATTGGTCAAGCGAGGAAAATCAGGAGAAACAAGTATATTCATATCGACCGAGCCAAAATAGTCGTAAAAAGCACTGTCACCAGTCATTATTAAATATTCACCAGGCTCAATAAAAACATCTTTCTCAATTTTCCAGCCAAACCAGCTATTTTGAAAAGTCCAATCAACAATATTTATATTTTGAGAAGAACGATTATAGAGTTCGACAAATTCGACCTGGTGATCACCAGGATTGGTTATAAATTCATTGAGGACAAGCGACCTGGCAGGGTAGCTGACATTCAGGTCAGTATCCAATCGATTATTATGAGGATTATAATCTTTTTCAGCTTTCAATATGACAATATAGTTTTCTTTGCCTGGTTCTCCGCTGAATATTTTGCCCTCTACAATTCGGCTGGAATCGGGCTGCAATGATGGAATATTGCGTAATTCCCAGACTTTTTCTTCTTCACAGGGCAGGCTATCTCTGTTTTCATCTTTATACAGGATTATATCATAAGTGGATGAAAGATTAATGCCTTTGTTTATGGCTTTGACTTGAAAATTGAGTAGCTGACCTGATTCTACATTTTTCTGACTAAATTTGAAGCCTTCTTCATCAAGAGCAAGGTCGTAATCAAACTTAAGGATAGAATTATCTCGGCCTGGAGTAGCGCCCAGTGAATCCCGAGAACTGCCCCAATTGCTTTCATTTAAAGCCTCAACATAGGGATTTTTACGTTCCAGAGAAAGGCTTTCACCACCACCCCAATCGCTCTTGTAAATAATGTGGTCGAGACGATGATCAACAGCATCGCGAATGAAGATATTATCAGAAGTATTATTTAGAGAAGGAAATTCAGCAGATAAAATCACCTGGCCATCAAAATCGGGATAGGTCTGAAAAAGTTCAGAATTCGAAGCCAGGACAGCATAATCACCAGGCTCAAGTGTGTAAATAGAATCAGTAATTTTGCTCCAGCTTTTTGTTGCATCACTAAAGCTCCAGTTCTGCAAATTGACAGGACGGTTCGTTGTATTGAAAAGCTCGAACCATTCAGCTTCACCAGAAGCAGGAGAATACATGATCTCATTGATTACAACTGAGGCTTGTTGATAGCCTATTGCCAACTGCCCAGAATAACTATTATTATCAAGAGATTGATCCAGATCATGAATCACAGTAGCTGTATAATAATGAACACCTCCGGGAACGTCCGGAATCTGGAATTCTGCAACTGTTGAGGATTCTGATTCCAGAGTAATATTTTGCATTATTTCATTTTGGTAAAAGCAATTCGACAGAGAGTCAGTTTGATACACATTGATCAAAACATTATAATTAGAAATATTATCAATGCCTGTATTATAAACACGTACTTTTACTCGGGCAGTGTCCTGATCAAGAACAGGGCTATTATCAATCCACACCGAATCAATGGTCAGATCATAACGGCGCATAGCAACTGAGTTCATATATCCAGGAGTTGCGCCTTCATCTCCTCTAGATAATGACCAGTTATCAGCGGAATTGGAATACTTTTCAGGGCTATGTCTTTCTATTGATCGGCCCTTATCCATACCCCATTCGCTTGTATAAAGCAGAGAATCAATATAATTACCATCAGGTCCAATCAGAGCCAGCGAATCCTGACTATTATTCAAGGTGGGAAATGTACTGGCGATCATCAATTTTCCTGAAAAATCAGGATACTCATCGAGAAAGGATTCGTCAGCACTTATCACTAAATATTCTGCTGAATCCAGGAAAGCAATTTGTCGGGTAATATAATTAAGACTATTTTGAGAATCCTTAAACAACCAGTCCGACATATTAACTGTTGTATCGCTTACATTTCGAATTTCGAACCACTCCGGTGATCCGGAAACAGGATTGTACATAATTTCATTGATTAAAACCGACTTAGGGGGGTAACCTGCAATTACCTGTCTGATAACCTGATCGTTTTGATTATTTTGATCTTCCGGAGCAAAGATAGAAATTTGCAGATATCCGCTTCCTCCTGTTTTCAATTTCCAGGCTAGTGTATCCTTTATTGTGCCGCCAGAAGATAGTGTATCGGAATATTTTTTAGTCACAATTGGTTCTTGCAGGCTTAAGGAATCAGGAATTTGATTGTAGCGAAGTTCTACTTTCAGGCTATCAATTGACAAAAGACCGGTATTTTTAATTACAAATTCTGTAAAAACAGAATCACCGGCAGATATATGATCAGGAAAGACTCGCAAACTGTCATAAACAACCTTTAAATCGTAATCCTGCACCATAATTGAATTCTGCTGTCCAGGAGAAGCACCTTGAGAAGCCTCCGAGCTGCCCCAGTTTGAGCTCTGGTCACCAGCGGCAAATGGATTTCGCCTCTCCAATGAAAACCCGTCTCCGCCACCCCAGCTTGCAGAATATTCTAGCGAATCAATTGTTATTCCTGTATGATCTTTGATAATAACAGCGTCACCACTATTGTTGAATGATGGTAATGCGCCATCCATTGAAAAAATATTTATGCTCTCAGGCCAAAAATTTAAAAATGAAGAATCTTCAACCAGTACAACATAATCATTAGGTAAAAGATTGTAATCCCGATCAGGAAAATCATCGTAACCGACTGCATCAAAAATACGCCAGTTTTGTAAATTAATGGGGTAATTTGCTCTATTATATAGTTCTATCCAATCACTACCTTGATCCGGATCATACATGATTTCATTTATCACTACGCAGGTATCAGGATAAGAAATATTGATTGTAAAAATTTTACTATTATCAGATTGGTTTTGATCATCAGGATAATCGATTTGGGCTATTGCCTGAGCTCGATAGCTATTATTATTGACCAGCATCAGTTCCTGCGATAAACTATCGCCCTGGTTAAGATCAATTTCAGTCTGTAAACTGATTTCTTCGGATTGCAAAACTGAGTCCTGATTTTGATCAAGACCGCAAACTAATTCCGCAGCTGAGATCGATTTCAAACCTTTATTGGCCACCTCAATTCTGGCAAACAAAGTGTCCCCTGGAAAGGGCTGACCTGGCGCAACAAATTGAGCAGAAATAATTCCTGCATCAAAATCCCGGGGGGTAACACTGTTAGGTAAGCCGGGAGTGCCTTTGAGTTCTAAACTATTACTCCAATTATCTTCATTATTAGGTTCGGTTAATATAATTTTTTCGTCAGAATAGCCCTCTTCTTGATCGGGTGTGGTGGTATATTGAGTAAGAGTATCACCAACCACAGGATCAATGAGCAACAATTGATTAGGCGCTGAATTAGTCAATCCATTTGACCCAAAAGAAGCGCCTTCAATAGTCAGTAAAACAACAGAGTCGGGAATCATGTCATCATAGACAGTGGACTTACCCTCGACCAGATAACCATTATCCAGAACAACTGCTTTTTGGCCGGGATTGAGCAGATAATTATCATCAGGAGAGTACAGTTGATTTTCACTGCCATTAATTATTAAATGGGCCGGTTCATCAAGAGCAGTATTTTTGAGGAGAACAGGCGATCCACCAGTATTGGTAATTTCAATGAATTCGTCATAATATTCATTGGTAGCCGGATCAAACATTACTTCGCTAAATGTAACCTGACTCAAAAGGGCGTTTGCAAATCCTAAAATAATCAGTATAGATATTAAATATATTTTAAATTTTATGTTCATTTTATACTAAGTTTAAACTAATAACAACCAGAAAACAATATACTTAATATTCGAGAAGGATACAAGTAATTTGTAGTCTGAGATGAATTGGAAAACAACTGTTCCTGGATGTTTCAGATTTTTCTGAAAGTAACTATATCGATAATGGAATTTATTTGAATCAAAGTATTGCTTCTACGCGGCTCTAGGATCTTTTTGTGCCATTTTTTTTGCAAATATTTTACTTTATTTACATCGGCCATCAAAGATGTCTTGCTTAAAAAAAACCAATTTCACACCGATACGATCGAGAATTTATTTATAAAAAGATGGGTAATTATAGCACTATTCAAAACAAATATCTTGTCCTAACTCAGAAAAAAAATATCCTTTCTCGCTGCGAAATTATTTCTATACTTCGAATATTACTTTTGCAATGTACTATAATTCTGATAAGGGCTGTTATTATATATCCCTGGCTCTGCTGTGAAAATTAAAAAGGGCAGAAGTCGGATAACTTCTGCCCGATTTGCTCTATTACTTTTGCAGGAGTTATTTTTAAAGCAATAGAGGAGGGTGTGGTTATGAAAAATTTAGTTCTAATTTAGCTTATGTTCTTGAATTTCTCCGTCAACCAATTTGACTGCTTTTTGCGAATATTTTGTAGCGCGAGGATCATGAGTGATCATCACAATTGTATTGCCATCTTTCCACAGGTCCAGGAAAAGTTGCATAATACTCTCTCCGGATTTTGTATCCAGATTACCGGTAGGTTCATCGGCCAGAACAATCTTAGGATGATTGACCAGAGCGCGAGCAATAGCAACACGTTGCTTCTGACCGCCAGATAATTCATTAGGTTTATGATCCATACGGTCAGAAAGGCCAACCCGGTCGAGGATATATTCTACTCGTTCTTTTCGTTTTTTACCTGACATACCAGCAAATAGCAAAGGCATTTCCACATTTTCATAGGCTGAAGCATAGGGAAGTAGATTAAAATTCTGAAATACAAAACCAATTTCCTGATTTCTAATTTCCGAGAGCTGATTATCATTGAATTTTTTTACGTTCTTTTGATTGAGTAGATAATCGCCATGAGTGGGTTTGTCCAGACATCCAATTATATTCATGAGAGTAGATTTTCCTGAACCAGAAGGTCCTACAACTGTCATAAAATCACCTTCATCAATTTGCAGATTCACTCCCCGCAGGGCTTCAACTTCAATTTTTCCTGTGTCATATATTTTTTTAATGTTCTGCATGTCTATCATAATTATCTCCTTTTATTCATAGTGTAATGCTTCTATTGGATCAACTGCAGCTGCACGGCGTGCTGGAAAATAGCCAGCCATTAATCCGACCAAGCCCAGAATTGCAGCCGTAATCAGGGTAACCTTCCAGGAAAATTCCGGATGCCCCAGAATCTGCATAGCCATACCTTCGGCAAAACCTTTACCACCACCTGATAATGAATTAATACCCCAAACAACCACGTAGGCCAATCCACCACCTAATAATCCACCGGTAAGGTCAATCAGCAGAGCTTCCATAATAAATTGTAATTTGATCAGTTTGGTCTTGCCGCCAATTGCTCTTTTAATACCTATTTCACGGGTTCTCTTTTTTACAGTAATAAACATTATATTAGCCACACCTACTCCAGCAATTACTAGAGTCAGAGCGCCTATTAATCCCATGAAAAAATTTATCCCTACAAATACTTTACGCATGACTTTTTGATTGCTGATTGTATCCCAGAAATGCAGGGCACTTTTATCATCGGGATTGAAACGGTATTTACTCCCTAAAGTAGCTTTGACCATATTATTTACATATTCAGAACGGTCAATTTTGTTGACCTGATATATAATGCGCGATAAATACTCATTCCCGTAAATTGTTTTGAAAGTGGTAGCAGGTATAACACCAACATTAACATCGGGTCCGCCATACATTCCCATTTGCATTTTATCCTGCATAACGCCGATAACTTTGAAAGGCAAGTCATCAATCATAATTGTTTTTCCGATAGCATCTTCATCGCCCATGAGCCGGTTTTTTAGATCATGGCCCAAAAAGACCACCCGACGACGATTAACAAGATCAGGATTGTTTATAAAACGGCCACCTTCCTGGGGAAAATGGGTGCGCATATTTTTGTAACCAATGGAACTGATGCCTCGAACTCTTTCATTGACCACTTTATCTTTATATTTATAAACCGTTCCATAGCTGTCATATTCTCCGGATATTCTGTCGATATCAGGAATGCGGCTTTTTAGGAGATCACAGTCAGCTTCCCGAAAAGATATATCCCGACCCTGAGGTAGTCCTTGATATTCCTCACCAGTCTGTCCTGCATAGAGAATTACAATATTGACTCCCAATCCTTTTCTAGATTTCATCATCTGGGTTGTGAGGCCCTGACCAAAAGATAGCAGAAGAATAATAGTCAAGGTACCCCAGGCGATTCCAGCCACAGTCATGATAATTTTACGGCGTTCTTTATTGAGTTCTCGAATAAAGAGTTTGATCAATAATAAATTTTTACCGATTTGGTTGAATATTTTATTCATTTCTGCTACTCATTGTATTCATTTTCATTATCCACTTATAGCCAGAACTGGATCGAGATTAGAAGCTCTTCGAGCCGGTCCCCAGCCTGCTGCCAGTGTTATTAATATTATGATCCCTACAGTAATGGCCGAGATCAAAGGTTGCAATTCCAAAACTCCTACTGCATCCTGAATCGGAAGTTGATTAACGAGCAAAATCACGCCCAGTGAGATTAAGAAGCCAATTATCGTTCCAATTGCTGCAATAATAAAAGTCTCTACTAAATACTGAAACAGGATAACATGTTTTTTAGCACCTACTGCCCGCTTAATACCGATTTCAGTTGTACGCTCTTCAACAATTACATACATAATATTGGATATTCCAATACCGCCAACAATAAGGGTCATAACGCCTACAATTCCCAAAAATATATTGAAACCACCAAAGAAGGTATTGAGGAATTTTTCATTATCAGTGGTATCCCAGATGGAAAGAGCTTCCGTATCATCAGGGTGAAATCTATATTTGCGGGAAAAGGCCTGTTGAATTTGCTCTTTCATCTGATCTGTATATTCCACTTTATCGGCTTTACAAATAATTGTATCGATAAAACGATCACCATAAATCCCCAGATAGGTATTTTTGGGCATAAAAATTGAATCTTTATCCCGCCCATTATAGCTGGAGTTCTGTTGTTTTTCTATTAGCACGCCGACAACTGTAAAGGGCATCCCTTCAATGTAGAGAGTCTTTCCCAGGCCCTGCCCTTTTCCAAACATTTTTTCCTCAACGTCAAAGCCGATGAAAACCACACGTCGTCTTTTTTGTTCATCAATGGGATTCAAAAACCGGCCGCCTTGACGGGGTATCAAATTACGCATATCTGTAAATTCCGGCAGGACTCCACTGATCTGGAAAGATTGCTTTTTATCCCGGACACGAGTCGTGACAGTACTGGTGTATTGGGGGCTAATTTTGCCGACAAGCGGTACCTGTTGTCGAACAAATTCTGCATCACCATTATAAAAATGGATGTCTCTGCCTTTGGGAAATCCAGCATGGCTGATACTGGTTTTGCCAGCCCACATTATGCAGATGCTCTCACCAAGGCCATGCATAGCTTTGGAAGTATTGGCTTTAATAGCAAACCCAAAGGCTAGCAGCAGGATCACTGACACAGTTCCCCAGATAATTCCAAACAGGGTCAGAAAAGTTCTCAATTTTTGTTTTTTCAATTCTCGGAATATTTGTATTATATTTTTAAAAGACACTTTTCAATCCTTATTTGATTGTTTCGGGAGGTCTTTCAACTATTAAATCGCCTTCTTTCAGACCTGACTTTATTTCTGCATTGATTCCATCGCTGAGCCCAACTTTAACATCCTGTTTGTGCACTTTTCCAGTGGCTGTATCTTCAACTTCAACATAGCTACTATCATTTTTAAATGTGATCAATCTCTCAGGAATACTGAGGGCATCTTCGACTTTGTTTATGATGACTTTAGCATTGGCGGAATAGCCGGCTCGCAGATTGACATCTTTTTTATCAGTGATGACTAATTCAATATCAAAAACTGTAGCATTGTTCTCTTTGCGGGCTTTTGGTGAAATTCTGATGACTTTACCTTCTACACTTTTTCCGGGCAGAGCACCGATTTGGATTTCGGCTTTTTTGCCAACATTGATTTTACCAACGTCAATTTCATCAACAGTGCCTTTGAATATGAGATTATCCATATTGGCCAATGTGAACAAAGGTGTGCCCGGCTGATACGATGTGAGGGGCACAACCGGATCACCGATATCAACGAATTTTTCCAGAATAGTACCGGAAATAGGAGCACGGACAACTGATTCAACTTTATCATTATCTGCACCGGCATTACCTTTTTCCAATAAAGAGAGTCGGTCTTTACTTAATTCATAAGCGATCTCACTTTGGTTATAATTTAATTTGGTCTGTTCAAATACTTCCGGTGATATCAGATTTTTTTCAAGTAATTTTTTACGCCTTTGATAGGTTTTTTTGGCATTTTCATAAGATGCTTTTTTCATTTCCAGGTCGCGTTTGGCCTCTGTCAATTCACGAGGTGTAGGATCGGGAGTGATTTTGACCATTACGTCACCTTCCTCAACCTGATCGCCAACTTCAACAAATTTTTCTTTGACAATGCCGGGTATTTTGGATTTAACCTGAATATCGTTTTTGGGAGTAATTTCTCCGATAGCAATAGCTTCTTCTACAATAGTTTGCTTTTCAACCTTGACTGTATCGTAAGATTTGTCTTCTTTTTTACTACCTGTTACTATGAACCGAAAGCCAACGAAAACGACAACTATTACAACCAAACTGATTAAAACTATTCTACTCTTTTTCATAACTGCACCTATTCATTTTTATTTCGAAAACCAATTCTTTGATGCAAATTAAAAAACTTGGTTGTCATCAATATTGATTTTTTTTTGATAATTGGTAAAAAATCTGGTGATTTGGTTAATTATTTTGGCATAAAAAAGTAAAATACATCACAATTTTATGATCATCTTTTTTCTCAAAGCCCTCTATTTACAATTGAATTTTAATTAATTCCAGCGTATGATATAGACAGGAATAGAAAAATATAATTTAATCACTTTACAATATCTAATGTTCTACCATCCTGGAAATTCAGTTTATGGTAAAAGCTTGTAAAAGGTTTTGGAAATGAATAAAAAGGTCAAAAAATATCTTGCAAGACTACCATCGCCGCAAAAAGAAATTTGCCAAAAACTTCGAAAAATTATCCTAAAGACTTTTCACGATATGGAAGAATCTTTTAAAAATGGTGTCCCCTGGTATGAAGATAAGTTCTACATTGTAGGGCTAAAAGATCATGTTAATATTGGATTTTCAATCAATGGTCTGTCGAAAGAGGAATTGAATATTTTTGAGGGCCAGGGTAAATATATGCGCCATATAAAAATCTATTCCATTGATGAGGTCAATGAAGAACAAATCGTAAAATTACTCAAAATAGTAAAATAAATAACAGATGAACATTTAATTCTGATTCTCATCTTTCCTTCATAATCAGTACCATAAAATTGTCAGACTGGATTATAAAATTTCAAATCAAAGGAGGTTTGAAGCTATGAAACTATATAAAATCCTAGCAATTTTTTTAATTTTTAGATTGCCTTGCTTATCTCAGATTAAACCAACCACTAGTGCAGGAATGGGCTACTCCCTTTATGGCACAAATAGATTGGATATTGAAGATTTAAACACCAGTTTGAAAAATAATGGCTACACCAAGTTTTCGACAAATTTTTTCTGTGTTGGTGGTGGCGGTCATGGCCTAATCAATGATAAATGGATCATCGGTGGTGAAGGTCAAACTTTGCTTGGTGAAGATAAAGTTCGCGGTAATTACAAAAGTTCTATTTACGCTGCCTCCGGATTTGTTAATCTTGGCTATATTGTCTATGAGCTCAGTGGTCTGAAAGTATATCCTCTTATTGGAATAGGTGCCGGTGGCCTGAATTTTTCAATTTCTCAAGATCTAAATAGTCTTTCCTTTAATGAAATCTTAGATGATCCTGAACGGAGTGTTCAAATTTCAACCAGTGAGTTTCTCATCCAGGTTTCCTTAGGAGTTGATTATCTTTTGACCTTAGCTCAAGACGAAGATGGCCAAGGCGGCCTGGTTTTTGGGCTTCGAGCCGGATACTGTTTATCACCTTTTCAGAGTGATTGGATGATGGGCGATCTGGAGATTTCAGGAGCACCAGAAACTGGCATGACCGGGCCCTACATTAGATTTATGTTTGGTGGCTTTGGTGGAAATTAAGATAGCTTTTACCTTTAATTATTTAATAAATTGATAAGCAAATAATGATCTTACTGGAGAAATTTTCTTCGGTTATACACACAAATTCCTGGCCTATTTTTATAATTAATTTGATTATCAGGATTTTATTCATAAAATTGTAGAACAATTCATAATCAATGAAGGAGAACCTTAGCTATGAAAAAATTATCCCAAATAATCCTGATAATCTTGCTTGCTTTCACATATATTTTTTCTGCTCAGCAAAAGTGCGATACTCTGGCTGGTAATACCTATCATTATACATATATTGACACTGCCGCTCCTCTTAGTATCCATATTGTTGAAGTCGATCTAACCAATCCTAATATCGAGATTGTTTCACGTATTGCTCACTCAAAAATATTTTGCAGACAGACCACCTCCCAAATGGCTCAAGAACTATCGAAACAACAAAATGTTCTGGCTGCTACCAATGCCGATTTTTTTAAGAAAAATGGACGCCCAGTAGGCGCTCAGGTTATTCAGGGACAATTGGTAAAAAGGCCTTTTCCCCGTTCTGTTTTTGGTATCACAAAATCAGGACATCCATTTATAGATATAGTTGATTTCAAAGGCAATATCTTTTTAAATAATAATGAAATAGAAATAAATAGAATTAATCTAGCCCAAAAAGATGACCAATTGATTTTGTATAATCGGTTTCGAAGTGATTCTGTTCAGGATCTTGACTTTGATTGCCAGGTGGCAGCACGATATATAAATGCTCCTGCCATTAATGATACCGCTCTCCTTGTTATCCGGGACAAATGGAACACGGACTCCCTTGCAGAATCAATACCTTCAAATGAGATCTTATTATCTGCCCGAAATACCGGTGCTGATTTACTAAAACAAAATGTTACAGTTGAAGACACAATTAAAATGTTATTAAGTTTGCCGCCGATCAAAAACAAAATTCAGGAATTAGTAGGTGGTACACCAAGTATAATTAACAGTGGAGAAGTGCAAATCGATTATGAAAAAGAGGATATTCCGGAGTCCTTTAGTATCACCCGGCACCCTCGCACCGCAATCGGTTTTAATCAGGAGGGCACGAAATTATTCCTATTTACAGTTGATGGTCGCCAGGAAGGCCATAGTCGGGGCATGTCTTTGCCAGAGCTGGCCAATTTTATGTTAAAATGGGGAGTTTACGAGGGTGTAAATCTTGATGGCGGAGGTTCAACAACCATGTTTGTGAATGATCGCATCATCAATAGTCCATCCGATTCTACTGGTGAGCGTCCTGTCGCCAATGCTCTTTTGATTCTCCATAATAACCGTAATTGATTATTATTAGCATATTATCGATTAATTTTAAAGCAAATTACTTACAAATATCCCGCTCTTAAAAAACACTTATAGCAATTTTCAAAACAAATGCCCTATCCTAAATCAAAAAAACCCTCTCTCGTAGCGAAATTGATTTTCGCAGCGCAATTGTTTGAAAATATATGTGTTTGATTTATTTAAAATTTCTGATAGTAGAATTAAATTTATTTTTTCCCTTCTGACAATCACCTTTACACAGCCCTAAAGCAAATTTGATTTAATGTTTACTATCCATATTAATTCATAAGAATATTGAGGCATATGAACTGATATCTTAATTATTACTTGTGCTTTTGAGTTGATTTAAAGCTATATTGGCGGGCTAAAATTGTATCTGTCTAAATTCTTACCAAAAATTTCACTACAATTAAATTACTTCTTCCCTCGATAAGGAATCCTGCAAAGAGAATAAAATATATCCTGTTTTTGGTCATACCATCGTTCAATAATCACTGAATTAGCAACAGCAATATCAACCGACTGTCGCATTATTTTTCTCTCATCTGTGTAACCGTCTGTATGTTTTTTAGTCCGAATTGCTGCTGTATTAATTTTAAGGTTTTTACAGGCGTCAAAGCGGGCCAGTTCGTCAGCATCATTCCAGCCATTTTTCCAGAGTGAGTAATTGGCCACCATACCGATTCCATAGACATAACCTGGTTTGTCAGGTAACTTTTCTATCCAATCCGGTCTTGCTCCCCAGCCTATGATACTAGAATTAATATTTTCATGCAAAGGAAAGAGAGACAATAGAACATAATAGCGATTATCAATAAAGGCTGAATCAACCACACTGCTTGTGGTATCGACATAGGCCAGTACATTTTCATAATAAATTTGTTCAAAGGTAGGTTGAAAGAGTCGGTAAAAACCATCAGACATTTCCTGAACTTCAAAAATAAGCCGAATGCGGATTTGCTTTGCCATAGTTTTGCGGGCCTTATGGATAGCTACTTTGCGGGCTAACTGGCGGTCGCTATAATTACCCGTCATTCCTACTGAGATTATAGCAGAATTTTCCTGCTGCGGCAAACTTTTAAACCAGGAAGGAATCTGTCCCTGACCTATCACAAATTCCAATAATGTAATGAGAACTACAAAAATTGTTTTTTTCATGAGGTAAAAGGCTGTATTCTACAAAAAAGCAAAATACAGCCTTTTTTTAATTTCTACTGATTTTTCATGCTTTCCAGTTTATCAATCTCTTTCTCTAATTCATCAAAAGACATATTGGCTTTTGCTTCATTGTAAAGCGCTTTTTGGTGACGAGCAGCTTTTTTGGTTTCATTGATAAGAGAATTCAGGTCATATTTTGCAAGAGAATAAGCATGATAGAGAGAGCCTTCAGTTTTCATTTCTCTTCTATCAATTTTGCAGCCTTTGAGAACATTATTGGCTACTTGTTTACTGACTGAGGAGGTGAACTCCAGAGCTTCAGCCTCTTCACCGATTCCACTTTCCTGCATGAAATTTTTGAACATGCTGGAAACTTTAATTTCGATAGTACGGGCTACAGCATCTCTTGCGCGAGCATCAGCAGCTTCTTTTGCCAATCCCATACTATGCTTGGCAGCATCACCAGCTTCATAAATAGCATCTTCAGCCTGAGGTGGATTTAGATACCAAGGTGGTATATCACCCATGTCAGCCTTCTTAGGTCCGCCACAATTCATGAGCATTAGAGCCAGAGGCAGCATCAAAGCAATTACGAGTACTTTTTTCATAATCTCTCCTTTAGATTAATAAATTAAAATTTCACTAACTTGCTTTATTTAGAAAGGATACAAATTCATCCCTTTTTATCCTGATTCTTTGCAGGGCAATATTGCGGGCATCACTTTTTGATTTTTTGGACAACCCTTTTCCCTGAATTGAATAGGACGACAGGACATCTCCTGATTTTTTATTTAATAGATTAAAATTGACATCAACTTCTACCAGATATTGTGTGCCAAATGGTGAGCTGATCTCCCGTTCATTGACAATTTCATGGTCAATTTTTATTAAAAACGGCGCCTGAGAGTCGATTTCAAAACCACTACTAGTTACAATATTCTTAATTTTACCAGTCAGCGCAGCATATTCCGATTGGCCTTGATTAGTAAGTGCAAATTTGAGATCCGGTGTTTCGATTTTATAATTGACTTCAACTTTTGATCTAGAAAGCATATCCCGCATTTCTGCAGGCAAGATATCAGGAGCCAGCTGAATTTCAACACTGCCATTATTACCCGTCATACCAGTGGCTACAGCTTTTATCCGGAACCCTACACTACCATCACTTTGAGTGCGTTTTTCTTCAATGGGATCACCATTTTTATAGCGAGCTAAAACAGGAAAATTATTAACCCCTACAAGACCGGAGTCTCCATTATAAACGACCTTGATTTTTACATCCTCAGGTAGATACTGACCGCTGGCTGCTGTTTGGCTATTCCCGGATAGCATTTCCAGATCAAGTTTCGTGATTATATTGCGCATTTCAGTAATGACTTGTGGGCTGGATATGACTTCTTCTTCCCTATAGTTCATACCAGTCAATGAAACCAGCAGCTCATTTTTAGGTGCATAATCTTCAACTAATGCGGAGGCCTTTTTAAAATTCTCAAAAGCATTCAAAATCTGGCCATCTTTTACATTTTTACGGGCTGCTGTTAGCAAATTATCGCTTTCTTCTAAAATCCTATCAATTTCCGAACGTATTGATTGAAAGTAATTATTCTTATTCAAAACTGCAAGAGCATAAAATTTATTATCGGATTCTTCCAGATCTCCAATTTCTATTCCGGCCACTGTGGCGTCAACGGATGACTTTGTTTTGGAAACTACACTGGAGGATACTTCCCGTGTTTTCCCCGTAGCCTCTTCCCTCTCTTCGGTAGTTAATTCCGATTCTATTGTGACCTTTATTTGTTTAATGAGATCAGCCCGGGCTCTTTCTACAGCCTGATCTCGAGTTTCAGCAATTCCTACACCGGTAAAATATTGTTGAGAGGGAAACTTGTAATGTTCGCCAGTGACCCAATCCGGAACTTTAGCAAATACAACTGCACTCAAAACAGTTAGTAAAATTATTGCTCTATAAATTTTTGACAACATTATTTATTCCTTAATAATTGGGTTCAATTTTTAATAATATTAATTTGCCGGTCAGGGTTACTCGTTCAACATCTCCCGGTCCTTTATAATTTGTTTTTATTTCTCTGTAAATTCCAGTCGCAGAGTCAAATTTATCGGGATCGATCCACAGCCGAACATCATAGGTATAATCGCCAAAACCTTCTTCTTTCATATTTTCTGAGATGTTTTCGTAAATATCAGCCAGGGCGAACATAATTTCTTCTGACTCGTCTGTAGAATAGACTTGATTGACTTTAACCTTGATCTTGTATTGAAGTCCCTGCTGAATATCATTTTTCCAGTAGGCATTTATCTTTCCCAAAACACTATTAACAGCGCCGTGCATGGCTTCTTCTATGAGAACCTTGTCAGGAGCCCGGCGCTCTTCACTGTAGCCTGTTTCTGTTCCCAGAAGTCGACTGGTTGTAGTTTCATAAGCCTGGCAACCGACAGTTGCTTTCTTGACAGTTGTCGACCCTACTTTTCGAGAGCTGATTGAGATATTATAGGTAATATAAACATCACTTCCAATCGAAAGAGCCAACAAATAACTGTAATCCTCAGCCGTGCCACTTAGAGCAAATTGGGCGGCTACCTGTTCCTGCATCTGTTGCTGCTGTTCAGGCAGAATGACTTCATATTGCCGAGCAGTTAAATAGGACTGGATAACCTGCGCGCCAATTTTGTAATCGGAATTGTTTTGCAGTAATTCAAAAGGTGGCGTATCGCCTTTTTGAGCAGGAAAAACCATAATACTGGGTAACCCAACTTTAGCCTGGATCCGTGATCTTTCCTGGAGAATATTTCTATTAACCAGCGCTTCTCTCAAGAGACTGCTGTTTATTTTATAATCTTTTACAATTTTCAACTTGTGTTCTTCTAATTTAATCCTATTTTCAAAATACTGAGCTTCCCAGACTATAAATTTTTCAATATTGTCTTTTTTAAAGAAGTCCTGTTGAATCTCTGTAAATTTTCCTTTTTCCTGGTCAGTTTGCAAAAGCGGTTCATTTGAACCCATTAATAAAAACCAGATAGCTGCTTTTTCAGCATCTATTTCAGCTTTTTTATTGAGTTCCTGGGCTGTAACTTTATCGAAAATTCCCTTCTTTTTTCCAATTCCAATTCCTGTAGCCCGCACCATAACTTCCGAAGGCGAAGTGTTTTCTAGCAGAGTAGCCTGGCGGGAATTGGGTAAAGCATCTTTGCCCAACACCAAAGTACTTAAAAGCAGAAAAAATATTATTTGTTTTATCAGATTTTTTTTCATATCAGTTCTTCTTTTTGTTTTCGCTTAATATTACACATTCCTGTTATATTTATCAGTGTTGCAGCTCACATGGCATCGGCAACCAGTTCGCCAGGACTAAAAGAAAGCGATGGAATTGAATAATGAAAATAGATACCATAGGTTTGGCCTATGCTGGATATTTTAGGCCATGAATATTTGAAAATTTGATTGCCGACTGGCACCTCATCACCATCCTTCTTAACTATCCAGGCATTGGCGGCGGGAAAGGCATTGTAACCGGCGAAAATTCCGATATTTGTATCTATATTAAGAGCATATTCAAGACCAACGTTAACTTTACCACCGAAGGTAATATTCATTAAACTGACTTTGTCTTCATAATCGGCTGTTACAGAAAAAGCCTGTACTCCTGCCTTGGCCCCCCAATGCAAAGCCAAAGGACCTAAATAATATTTTTTGAGATAACCAAAATGGCCGTCGGCATAAAAACCAACTGTATTTACATTATCCCGTTGTTCGATAAGTTCAAAAATAGTTAAATTACCTATTCCAAATTCTGCGATTACATCTTCATACATTACATAGCTTTTGACAGGAACAATTGCTCCTGTAAAACCAACTGTAATAAAGGATTGACGTACACCGGTAATATTAGCTATATTGGCATTGAAATCTACATCTAGACCAGGTACAAATCCGGAATAACTGTCAAAAATTGCTGTAATATCGTCTCCGGCAAATAGTCCTGAGTCAACATTGACTGGAAACATTCTGGTTTTTATTGATAGATCGATTCCCAGGCGGGGGTGCTCCATAATAGTCATACCCCGAGCCCAATCGCCTTTTTTAATAGCCCAGGCTGAGGACATATAGGGTTGATTTGAGTTTTCATCAGCAATTGTTCCAACTCTTGCAAAACCGTCTTTGTAAAATTTAGACTCGCCCTGATTGTTCATGCGCCATTCACCAACATAGTAGGGCTGATCGAGCTTTAAACCCTCATTTTCACCCAAGGGAAATTTTACACTTCCGCCATCAACTTCAGCAATAGGGGCCAGCAGTTTGAACATATCTAGCTCCCTTGTCCGGGTTTTCAAATTAAGCCCCATGATCAAGGCTGCTGACTTGAGAGCCTCATTGCGGGCTTTGTCCCGACTTTGATCTTCCGTATCTTCAGAAGCAGAGGCCCGAGAAGTAACTACTGCTATTTTTTCCAGACTTGATTGTCCCTCGGAAATAACATGATACCAGATCAGACCTCCTGAAATTGATAAATTAAGCTGGTCTTCTTCAGAATCTACCGAAACATCATATTTATCAATAAATGGAACAAACAAATAGGAGGAATTCATGACCTGCTCCAATTGCTGAGCAGTAATTCCCGATTCTCGCGCCTTTTGGGTTATAAAAGAATTTTTCTGCGTTTCTGTAACTAAATTTTGCGCCCGCATCTCTTTTTTTATATCGAGAAATTTAATTATCTCAGGAACAATTGTCTCATCAAGCAGATCTTCAAGTTCCTCCATGCTCATTCTTCTATTACGGGCTTTACTCTGAAACTTACGCAATACTGATTCTGGAATAGGATTATAATCAAATCTTTTCATCCTGATTTGATGGCTTACAATATTTCTGTAAGTTAACTCTAAATTTGAAGACAGGCTTTGAGTAGAATTAACATAGACGAGATCATCGACAAAGGCAATGGATTTGCGTTCATATTTGCGGGGCTGAGCCTGACCGACCTGGAGGAAAAGTAAAAGCACAAAAAAGCACGAAAAACAGTTCATATATCTGCCAATCATGAAAAACTCCTTTTATCAGATTAGTTAAATTTTACACAAAAAATGTTATAATTCAACCTTTTTTTTAATTCTGGAGTATTATGATATCAAAAGTACAAATTTAAAATTTTCTCCTATTGTATGATTAGAGTTTATAAGATTCTAAATTATTTTATCCTAATGGTTTAATTTTGGGGGAATCGCGGTCTAATTATAAAAAGACTGAATTTTGATTCGGTAATTAAAGTGGCAATTATCTAACCAGCTTCACCAATTTCCATCCATTTATCCAAAAATACACCAATCCATGATTTCACTCTACCTAAAACCATTACCAAAAAAATCAAAATACATGACAACCAAATTTTATCTATATTGTCTAATTTAGATGGATATTTTTCATTGCGATTGTTTTCCTGTAAATTAGTAACCCTTAGATAAAGATTTTGTAAAATTATTACAATGGATCCAATTCTAACTTTATTTATTTGCCATATATTATTTAGTAACCTATTCGCAAATAGCCGATCAAAAGCTTTGTTTGCGACTATTATTAATAAATTTTGAAGCAGGAGAGATTATGTCAAAAAAATTATTTTTGTTCCTGGCTGTTGCCACAATTTTAGTCAAGGGTATTTTCGGCCAGGTTGACGCCAAACTAATGCAACATCCGGATGTTTCCGAAACTCAGATATGTTTTATTTATGGAGGAGATATTTGGGTTGTTGACAAAGAGGGTGGATTGGCCAAAAAGTTGAGTTCTCCAAAAGGAACCGAGGCTTTTCCTCGTTTTTCACCTGATGGTAAACACATCGCTTTTAGTGGTAATTATGACGGGAATACCGATGTGTATATTATTCCCAGTCAGGGTGGAATTCCGAAGCGAATAACCTATCATCCCGGCACAGATCGCCTTGTCAACTGGAGTCCTGATGGAGAAGAGTTATTGTTTGCTTCCCGACGGGAAAGTGGCCGAAGCAGGTTTAACCAGCTCTATCATATTTCCAGAAAAGGTGGTCAGGCTCAAAAATATCCAGTCCCTTATGGAGAATTTGCAGCTCTTGCGCCCGATCAAAATACTCTGGCTTACATGCCCAAGACAAGGGACTTTCGTACCTGGAAACGCTACAGAGGCGGTGGAACCTCCGAAATCTGGCTATTTAATCTGGAAAATTATGAATCTAAAAACATAACTAAAGATGAAGCCATTGATGCTCACCCTATGTGGCATGGCAAATATATTTACTTTTTATCTGATCGAGGAAATCATCAAAGACACAATATTTGGCGTTACAATTCCGAAACTGAGGATTATAAAAAGATCACCGATTTTACTGAATTTGATATTACTTTTCCGGCTATTGGTGGCGGCGACATAGTTTTCGAGGCTGGTGGCGATATTTACCTTTTGAATCTAGAAAACGAAGAATACAGACAGGTTAATATTAATGCTACAACCGATCTAGCCCGGGTCATGCCCCGCCAGATAACTGTTGACAAACGCTTTCATAATCCAACTATATCCTATGATGCAAAACGGATAATTGGTGAGGCGCGAGGAGATCTTTTTTCCGTCCCTGCTGAAAAAGGCTATACGCAAAATCTAACTCAAACTTCAGGAGTTGCTGAAATTAAGCCCGCTTATTCACCAGATGGTTCCCGACTTGCTTTCTGGAGCGACCAAGATGGTGAATATGATCTTTATATAAAGAATATGAAAAACTATAAAACCAGCAAAGCTATTGATTTCGATAAAGGTTTTCGCTATCAACTTTTCTGGGCACCGGATGGTGAGAAATTAGCCTTTATTGATAATCAGCAATATATCCATATTTACAATCTAGAGTCTGAGCAATTATCAAAAATTGATCGTGAAATCGATCGTACTCATCCGGCTCTGGCTGGCTTTCAATTAAATTGGTCTTCCGATAGTAAATGGATTACCTATTCAAAACAATTACCAAAAGGTCAAACAGCAATTTTCGCCTATAATCTTGCCGAAGAGCAAGTTCATCAACTGACTTCCGGTTTTTACAATGACTCGGCCCCTGTTTTTGACCCTGACAATCAATATCTTTACTATCTTTCAAAACGGGATTTAGATCCGGTTTACAGCTCTATTGATGCTACCTGGATCTATCCTAACACAACAAGAATAATTGCAGTGCCTCTCTCAGATTCAATCCCTTCTCCCCTAGCCCCGAAGAATGATAGTCTAGCAATTCAAAAAGAAGACACTAGCGATAAAAAGGAAAAACCTGAAGCAGATAAAAAAGACCCAGAAGAAGAAAAGTTAAATATTAAGACAGAAAACTTTGAAAGTCGGATGGTAATTCTACCTCCTAAAGCCGGACGATATTCTCATCTGGCTGCTGTCAAGGGCAAAATCCTGTATATCAAACACTCACCCAGCGGTTCAGACTCACGCCAATCACCGCTTAAATATTTTGACCTGGATGAAAAAGAAGAAAAAACAATTCTTGATGATGCTGATGATTTCACAATCACCGCTTCCGGAGAAAAATTGCTGGTGCGAAAAAGCGGGAAATTATATATCGTTGGAATTGCCGAGAAACAAAAATTGGACAAAGCCGTCCCGGTAGAAAATTTAAAAATGGATCTTGATCCTCGATCAGAATGGACCCAGATGTTTCATGAAGTCTGGCGCAAATATCGCGATTTTTTCTACGATCCCAATATGCACGGAGTTAATTGGCAGGCTATGCGAAAACAATATTCAGCGCTACTTCAAGATGCAGTTGACCGCAGTGATGTTAATTTTATTACTGGCAATTTGATTGCTGAACTCAATTCTTCTCACACTTATGTATTTGGTGGTGATATGGAGCGCGGAGAACGCGAAAATATTGGATTGTTAGGTGCTGATTTTATTCTTGATAATGGTGCCTATAAAATTGATAAAATTATAGAGCCGGCTCCCTGGGATCAGGAAGTGCGTTCACCTCTGGCTGAATCCGGCGTGAATGTTGAGGAAGGTGATTACATTTTGGCTGTAAATGGCAAAAAAATCGATCCCAACAAAGAGCCCTGGGCAGCCTTCACTGGTCTGGCCAATGAAACTGTAGTTTTGACAGTCAATGACAGTCCTGAGATGGAAGGTGCTCGTCAGATTATTGTCAAGACCCTTGCTACCGAAAGGCGCTTGCGCAATTTGGCCTGGATCAATAAAAATAGAAAATATGTAGAAAAGTTGTCCGAAGGCAAACTGGGTTACATTTATATGCCCAACACCTCAACCTCCGGTCAGACTGAGTTGATCAGGCAATTCTATGGCCAATTTGACAAACAGGGTTTTATTATTGATGAAAGATTTAACAGTGGCGGTCAACTTGCCCATCGTTTTGTTGAACTTCTTTCCCGCCCAATAGTTCACTACATTTCCCGGCGTAATGGTCCCAATTGGCAAATTCCAGAACAAGCTCATGAAGGACCTAAAGTAATGTTGATCAATGGCTGGAGTGTATCCGGTGGCGATGCCTTTCCCTACACCTTTAAAAGCCAGAATATCGGGCCGATTGTTGGCACCAGAACTGCCGGCGGATTAATTGGACCGGCGACCGGTCACGGATTGATCGATGGAGGGATATTCACCGTGCCTGGTGGCAGAATCTTTAGTGTTGATGAAGAATGGTTTCCGGAAAGCCACGGTGTAGAACCTGATATCAAAGTTATCGACGATCCTACAAAATTAGCAAAAGGTGAAGACCCTCAGATCAAACGGGCAGTCGAGAAAGCTTTGCAAATGTTAAAAGAAAATCCACCTCGTGAGGTAGAACATCCAGCTTTTGAAGATATGACTTCAGATAAGAATAATTAAAATAAAAGGAGCACTTATGTACAAAAAAGCATTATTTGTCCTGCTAATCACAGGATTATTAGGCAGTTTCGTTTTTGGCGGAATTGATGCAAAAATGCTGCGCTATCCCGATGTTTCCGACAGCCATATTTGTTTTGTTTATGCTGGCGATATCTGGGTAGTTGACAAAGATGGTGGTGTGGCGAGTAAATTGAGTTCACCAGAAGGCGAAGAGCAGTTTCCTCGTTTTTCCCCTGATGGTTCGCGCATCGCTTTTACAGGAAATTATGATGGTAACAATGATATTTATGTAATTCCGACTATGGGCGGCATAGCTGAGCGCATGACCTACCATCCTATGACCGATCGAATTCTGGATTGGTATTCAGATGGAGAGACATTGTTATTCAATTCTCATAGAAAAAGCGGTCGTCAGCGGTATGGACAGTTTTACTCTCTTACTGTAGAAAATGGCTTCCCGGAAAAATTACCAGTTCCCTATGGCGAATTTGGTTCACTTTCAGAAGATGGCGAAAAAATCGCCTATGTGAAGCGCTCCCGTGATTTTCGCACCTGGAAAAGATATCGTGGTGGTATGGCTGCTGATATCTGGATCTTTAATCTCAAAACCAAAGAGGCCCGCGAAATTACCGATACTGATGCCAATGAAAGTCAGCCTATGTGGCACGGCAACATTATCTACTTCCTGTCTGATCGTGGTGAAAACAAACGCTATAATATCTGGTCTTACAACACTACTAATGGCAAAGTGAAACAACTCACTAATTTTGAAGAATACGATATTCATTTTCCTGCCATGGGTCCCGATGATATTGTCTTTCAGGCCGGTAGCGATATTTACTTGCTGGATCTGGAGACAGCTGAAGTTAACAAAGTTAATATTGACGTGGTCACTGATAAAAGCACACTTAAACCAAAAACTATTAGTGTCGGCGATTATGTTGATAATGGTACTCTATCACCACAGGGAAAACGAGTTCTCATCGAAGCTCGTGGAGAAATCTTTACTGTGCCTGTAGAAAACGGATATACCCAGAATCTGACTCAGTCTTCAGGTTCGGCTCAAAGATATCCTGCCTATGCTCCTGACGGAAAGCATTTTGCTTATTGGAGTGATGAGTCAGGTGAATATCAATTGATCCTGCAAAATACTCAAAATGCCGACGACAAAGAGGTTTTGACCGATTTTGAATCCGGTTATCGCTATAATCTCTATTGGTCACCAGATAGTAAAAAACTGGTTTTTATTGATAATGCAATGGACATTCTCATGTATGATATGGAAAAAGATAAGGTCATCAAAATTGACCATTGTAATTGGAAAATGCATGGCGAACTCAGCAACTTCAGTGTGGATTGGTCTTCTGACAGCAAATGGTTGACCTATTCCCGAGGGATGGACAACCAGAATGGCGCAATCTTCCTTTACAACACAGAAAAAAATGATCTCCATCAGATAACCTCCAACTACTACGACGATTCAGATCCTGCTTTTGACCCTGATGGTAAATATCTCTACTTTTTATCCAACCGCCACTTTAGCCCGGAATATAGTGATATGGATAATTCTTTCATTTATTCCAATTCAACTCAAATAGTCGCCGTTTCTCTCAGAGAAGATGTGGAATCACCACTTGCAGCAGAAAACGATACAGTATCCATCAAAGAAGAAGAAAAAGATGATACAGAGGATGAGCCCGAAGAAGAGAAGAAAAAAGAAGAAAAAGAGGAAGAAAAGCTGGAAATCGATCTAAAAAACTTTGAAGAACGTATGGTCGTCCTTCCTCCCAAACATGGAAACTATAGCTCAGTTGGAGCGGTAGCTGGTAAAGTTCTCTATATTCATCATCCGCCTACAGGTTCTCAGGGTGAAAAAAGTTCACTCAAATATCTGGACCTGGAAGAACGGGAAGAAAAAGAAATAATCTCTGGAGTTTCCAGCTATGAATTGTCTGCCGATAAGAAAAAACTACTGGTTGCTAAAAATGGCAAATTTGGTGTAATTGATGTCGCGCCTGGTCAGAAATTTGAAAATGTAATTTCTACCAGTGGTATGCAAATGGAACTTGATCCTATGGCCGAATGGAAGCAGATTTACAATGATGCCTGGAGAATTGTACGGGATTATTTCTACGATCCCAATATGCACGGTGTTGACTGGGATCAGACCAGAGAAAAATATGGAAAACTCCTTGAAGATGCTGTAACAAGAAGCGATGTCAACTATCTGATTGGTGAAATGATTGCTGAGTTGAACGCTTCCCATACCTATCGTGGCGGTGGTAGTATAGAAACTGCTGATCGTGAGCCTTCTGGTTGTCTGGGTGTAGATTTTGTTGAAAAGAATGGCCACTATAAAATAGATAAAATCATTACTGGCGCCAAATGGGATAATAAAATTCGCTCACCTTTTAACCGCAGCGGAGTTGATGTAGAAGAAGGCGATTATATTTTGGCTATCAATGGTGTCGAACTTTCCGAATATAATACTCCCTGGAAAGCTTTACAGGGTTTAAACGAAAAAACAGTTGAAATTACTTATAATGACAAACCGGAATTAGACGGTGCTGAAAAGACTGTTATCAAAACATTAAACATTAGAGACGAAATCCGGCTACGTCATTTGAACTGGATGGAATGGAATCGCCAATATGTTGATGAGAAAAGTGATGGTAAAATCGGATATATTTATGTGCGCAGTACTGGAGTTGATGCTCAAAATGAACTGGTCCGACAGTTCCAGGCTCAGTTCAAAAAGCAGGCTTTGATCATTGATGAAAGATTCAATAGTGGTGGCCAGATTCCCGATCGTTTTATTGAGCTGCTCAACCGCAAACCCTTATCCTACTGGGCTGTTCGCGATGGTGAAGACTGGCAATGGCCGCCTGTAGCTCATTTCGGTCCTAAAACCATGCTGATCAATGGCTGGAGTGGTTCCGGTGGTGATGCT
>Ga0102934_1000560_pt1 | contig 25077 bp, 19 predicted proteins | sample SalPonR2_A_D1_MG_FD_78175 | JGI IMG/M metagenome (GOLD analysis project Ga0102934, IMG submission 78175) | Salt pond soil microbial communities from South San Francisco under conditions of wetland restoration - Salt Pond MetaG R2_A_D1_MG | ecosystem: Environmental > Aquatic > Marine > Intertidal... | reverse complement strand
TCCACAACGCCGTCGGGTTCAGCCGGCTCGTCATCCGTCCGGTCTGGGCGCTGTCGATCGTGCTCTACCCGGTCGGGCGCTTCTTCGCCTGGATCACGACGCTGATCCTGCGTGCGATCCGCCTGGAGCCCACGACCACCCCCCTGATCACCGAGAACGAGCTGCGCCTGATGCTGCGGAGCGCCGAGGAGTCGGGCGTGATCGAGGCGCAGGAGGAGCAGATGATCAAGGGCATCATCGACCTCGAGGAAACCGTCGTGCGGGAGGTGATGACGCCGCGCGTCGATGTCGTCGCCGTCTCCGAGGACGCCGGCCTCGACGAGATGCTGGCGCTGGTCACGGAGCACGGCTACAGCCGCCTGCCGGCGTACGCGGGCAGCATCGACGACGTGCGCGGGATCGCCTACGCCCGCGACCTGCTGCCGTACCTCGGCCGGCCCGAGGCGCTGGCGTCCACACGGGTGGCCGACCTGATGGGCCCGCCGCAGTACGTCCCAGAGACGCTCTCGGTCCTCGCCCTGCTGCGCGACATGCGACACCGTAAGGTCCACATGGCGGTCGTCGTCGACGAGTTCGGGGGGACCAGCGGCCTGATCACGCTCGAGGACATCATCGAGGAGATCACCGGCGAGATCTACGACGAGACCGACGAGGAGGAGGCCGAGGACATCGTCGCCGCCGCCGACGGCGAGTACGTGGTGCAAGGCTCGGCGAACCTCGACGAGGTCGGCGACGCGCTCCGCATCGTGTTCGAGGACGACGGCGAGTACGACACGCTGGCCGGGTTCCTGATCGCCCGGTTCGGCTCGATCCCCCGGGTCGGCGACGCGCTGGAGTACGGTGGCGCCCGCTTCGAGGTGCTCGAGGGCGACGAGCGCCGCGTGAGCAGCGTTCGCGTCACCCTCGAGGAGCACGAGCCGGAAGACGCCGCGGACGCCGGTCCGGGGGCGACGAACGGCGGACGGTCCGAGGCGACGCTGTCTCGGTGACGGGCGTCGGCGCACGGCGCGTGACCGGACGCCTCCGGCCCGGACGCGTCCGGCCCGGACGACCCGCGCCGGACGACCGACGCCTGAAGGACCGTGCTACGACGGCCGGTAGCGACGCACGACGCGCCCGCCCAATCGGGTGAGCAGCTCGTAGGAGATCGTGCCGATCCGGGCCGCCAGCTCGTCCGCGCCCGGGCCGCCCGCCCCGAACAGCACGGCGCGGTCTCCGACCGTCACGTCGCCGTGGCCGACGTCCACCATCAGCTGGTCCATGCACACCGTGCCCACCACCCGGCAGCGGCGTCCGTTCAGCGCGACCTCGCCCAGGTTCGTGAGCGCCCGGGGATAGCCGTCGGCGTACCCGAAACGGACGGTCGCGACGGTCGTGTCGTCGGGCGCTCGCCAGCGCTGACCGTACGAGACGGGGTCGCCGCGTTTCACCGACTTGACGAACACGACCGGCGCCGTGAGCGTCAGGACACGCTCCAGGTCGGTCGCGGCCGTCGCGAGCTCCGGCCCGGGCGCGTAGCCGTACACCGACAGACCGGGGCGCACCAGGTCGTAGTGCGTGGCGGGCCACGCAAGCAGCGCCGCGCTGTTCGCCGCGTGGCGGACCTCCGGCCGCAGGCCCGCGGCGTCGAGGTCGGTCAGCGCCGCCTCGAACGCGCGGCGCTGACGCTCGGTGACGTCGCGCGACGGCTCGTCCGCGCAGGCGAAGTGGGTCCAGACGCCGGCCAGCCGGAGCCCGTCCGCGGCGTCGACGGCGCGGGCGATCCGGACGGCGTGCCCCGCCGCCAGGCCCAGCCGACCCATCCCGGTGTCGACCTTGAGGTGGACCTTGGCGGGTGGGGCGTCGACACCCAGCTCGTGGCGCGCCGCCGCCACCGCGGCGACGTCGTTCAGGTCGGTCACGGTCAAGTCCACCCGCGCGGCGATCAGGCGCGACAGGGCCGGACCCCGGAGCGGACCGAACACCAGGATCCGCCCGCCGATGTCGCCGGCTCGCAGGCGCCCGGCCTCTTCGGGCGTGGCGACGCCCAGCCAGCCGACGCCCGCATCGGCCAGGGCGCGCGCGACGGGGAGCAGCCCGTGCCCGTAGGCGTCCGCCTTGACGGCGACGAGCATCGAGACGCTCGGCCCGGCGCGCTCGCGTAGCCGCGCGACGTTGCGGCGGAGCGCACCCAGATCGATCTCGGCGACGGGAGTCATCGCGTCGGACCCCGTCGCGTCGGACGCGACGTCGCCATCGGGTACGTCCCGCCCGCCGGGGCCGGTCACGCGCGCTCCCTCATCCGCGGCCCGCGTCCGTCCTGCGCTCGACCCAACGCAGCATGCTGGAGGCGCTGAGCGTGAGGACCACGTACACCACCGCGGCGCTGTTGTAGGGCGGGAACAGGTTCAGCGTCGCGGCGCCGAACTCGCGCGCCTTCTGCGTCACGTCGCCCACGCCGATCACCGAGAGGAGCGCGGTGTCCTTCAGCATCGCGATGAACTCGTTCCCGAGCGGGGGCAGCACGATCCTTATCGCTTGCGGAAGCACCACGAACCGCGCCGTCTGCCAGCCGTCCAGACCCATGCTGCGCGACGCCTCGATCTGACCCTTCGGGATCGCCTCGATCCCCGCGCGGAAGATCTCGGCCATGTACGCCGCGTAGCCGATCGCGATCGCCAGCACGCCACGAACCAGGTCGTTGCGGATGCTGATCCGTCCGCCGGTCAGGTCGCGGATCGCGCCGGGAAGCACGAAACCGATGAACAGGATCACGGCCAGCATCGGAATGCCGCGGATCAGGTCGACGTACAGGTCGGCGAAGATCGACAGCGGGTGCTCGCGGCTCTGCTGCGCGGCGAACGCAAGAAGGCCCAGCAGCGCGCCGGTCGCGAGAAGCATCGTCGCGGGGTTCCGGGCGGAATCGGGAAGGAACGTCGTGCGCCACAGCTCGGGGAGGCCCTCTGGAACCCGCTCGGCTGGAAGGAACACGGCGTCCACGCGGCCCTCCTCCAGGAAGCCCAGCGCCACCTCGGCGTCCAGCGCGCTCAGGAACCGCCGCTCGGGCGCGTCCTCGGCGTAGGCGCCGGACTGGACCTGATCGATCAGCCGAGAGGGCGTTCCGCGGACGATCGCGACGCGCCCCTCGGTGTCTCCGGCGAGCACCAGCTCCTCGCTGGGCGCGATCAGCAGAACGGCGCCGCCGGCCAGCGCCAGGCCGGCGATGATCGCGAACGTTGGAACGGTGCGCCGCCCCAGGGGGAGCAGCATCATGCCGGCCAGCGCCAGGCCCAGGAACGATGCGAGCAGGTACCCGAGCACCGTGACGGCGATCGTGAACTGCAGGCCGGGGAGGAGGAAGAGCAGCGCCGCCTGGTAGTCCGGGTCGCGAAGGTAGACCAAGACGATGAGCGGAAGCAGCGCGAGCAGCACCAGGTAGCTCGGCTTGAGTCGGCCGAGCGGCCCGCGGCGGACCTTGGCCGATGGGTTGGGGCGGCTCACGGGGACCTCCGCTGCGGAGCGTGCACGAGGACGGGGGCCGGGACCGATCCCGGCCCCCGGTGGACCTACGGCGTCCGGGTCGCCCGAGGCATGGGGGGCGTCGTGGGCGGAACCCCGCCCGCCCTCACTCGGTGTCCGCGAACCACTTCGTCACGAGCGCGTCCAGCGTTCCGTCCGCACGAATCGTGGCGAGCCCCTCGTTGAACGCGTCCTGGAGCGGGTCGCCCTCCTGGAACACGAGGCCGAGGGGATCGCTGGTCAGGCCGCGGATCTCGACCACCAGATCGCCGGCGTACTGCTGGACGAAGGCGTCGGCCGTGACGTCGTCGATGATCACGCCGTCGACGTCGCCGTTCAGGAGGGCCAGGACGGCGGCGTTGAAGGTGTCGTAGAGGCGCAGGCGAGCGTCACCGACGAGCTCTTCGCCGAGCTGAGCGTTCGTCGTGCCCAGCTGGGCGCCGAGGACCAGGGAGCTGTCCTCGCTGGTGAAGTCGTCCTCTTGCAGCGCGGCGTCCTCGACCCGGGTTGTGATCGACTGACCGACCACGAGGTAGGGGTCGCTGAAATCGACGATCTCGTCGCGCTCGTCGGTGATCGACACGCCAGAGGCGACCATGTCGAACTCGCCCGCGGCCAGGGCCGGGAAGATGCCGTCCCAGGCGGTGGTGACGAACGTCGGCACGCAGCCGATCACGTCACAGATCGCGTTGACGACGTCCACGTCGAAGCCCACGATCTCGCCGTCGGTGGTCACGGTCTCGAACGGCGGGTAGGTCGTGTCGCTGCCGACGTCGAGCTCGCGTCCGCCCAGGTCGGTCTGCGCGGTGGCGATTCCGAGGAGCAGCACGGTCAGGAGGATCAGGACTCGGTTCATGAGTGCCTCGCTTTCCGGGGTGGCGCGATCGGCAGGCGCCGATCGCCGTATGGACGAAGATACACGTTGATGCATGCGCTCCACAAGACGCCCGGCACATCGTGTCTGCCGGGACCGTACGGTCCCGCTCAGGCCTGCCTGCGCGCGTTCCCGTCCGATGCCTCGGGTCGCGGGGTCCGGCGACGGAGCAGGTCCCAAGCCCCGAGCACGAGCGCGCCGAGGATCAGCGCCTGAACGACCGCCATCATGTCGTGCAGGGCGCCGACCTGGGCGAAGATCGGTGCCGAGCTCCCCTCGACCCCCGCGAGATCGCCGGCGCGCACGGCCGCCCGCGCCGCCCAGAGGCTTCCGAGGACGGCGATTCCGCTGGTCTGCCCGAGCGCGCGCGTGAGTCCGAGAAGCCCGCCGGCCACGCCCGAACGGCCCGGCGGCGCCGCGCCCATGATCGCGCTGTTGTTCGGCGTCTGGAACGTTCCCATCCCGATGCCCACCGGCACGAACCGGAGCACGAACCCCAGGGGCGTGGTGTCCGCCGACAACGTCCCCACGAGGCCGAAGCCCAGCAGTGCGAACGCCAGCCCGACCAGCGTCACGATGCGCTCGCCGTAGCGGTCGGCCAGACCGCCCGCGATCGGAGCGATGATCACCAGCAGGATGGGGGTGACCGACATCAGCAGGCCGACGTTCCGCGGAGCGAGGCCGAGCACGTTCTCCAGATAGAACGGCATCACGAAGATCGTTCCCGCGATGGACACGAACGCGGCCAGACCGACCGCGAGCCCGATCGTGAGGCGCGGGTCCCGGAACATCGCGAGGTCCACCACCGGGTGGGGCGAACGGCGCTCGATCCACACGAACAGGGGAAGCGCGAGGGCGGCGAGCGCGAAGGCGATCACGATGAGCGGATCGCCGAAGCCCCGGTTCTGGCCCATCGTCAGCGCCAGCGACAACGTCGTCAGCATGCCGGTCAGGACGGCCGCTCCCGGCACGTCGAAGCGTTGCGTGGCGCCGCGCTCGTAGCTGGGCACGAACCACCAGGCCATCGCGGCCCCGATCGCGCCCACGGGTGCTCCCATCAGGAACACCCAGCGCCAGCCCACCTCGACCAGCAGGCCACCCAGGGCGGGACCCAGGACGATTCCGGCGGAAAGGACCGCGCCGTTGATGCCGATCGCGCGGCCACGCTCCTGAGCAGGGAAGACGTCGGTCACGATCGCGAGTCCCACGCCCGTGAGGACCGCCGAGCCGACGCCGTGCAGCAGCCGGAACCCGATGAGGGCGGGCAGGCTGGGCGCTGCGCCGGTCGCGAGGGACGCGAGCGCGAAGATCGCGAAGCCGGCGGTGAAGATCACGCGCTTGCCCAGCATGTCGGCCAGGCGGCCCACGATCGGCAGCAACGCCGCGGTGGCCAACAGGTAGGCGAGCACGACCCACTGCACCAGCGCGAACGGCGCGCCGAACGCGCGCACCAGCGAGGGGAGCGCGACGTTCACGCTGGTCGCCATCACGCTGGCAGCGAACGCCCCCAGCGCGGCGGCCGCCAGGATCCACCTGCGTCTGGAGGGGTCGCGAACCGCGTCGTCGAACGTCACGGCGACACCTCACCACGCATCACGCGGCGCGCCTGTGTCGGAGAGCCCCGTACCCGACGCGTCGCCGTCAGCCCTTCACGCTGCCGGCCAGCAGGCCCCGGATGAAGTAGCGCCCCAGCACGATGTAGATCAGCAGCGTCGGCAGCGCCGCCAGGATGCTTCCCGCCATCGGCAGGTTCCAGTTCACCGCCTCGCCGCCGGCCAGGTTCGCGAGCGCCACCGTGATCGGCTGGCTCTCCTGCCGGGTGAGGGTGACCGCGAAGAGGAACTCGTTCCAGATCTGGGTGAACTGCCAGATGATCACGACGACGAATCCCGAGATCGACAGCGGGAAGATGATCCGGGTGTAGATCCCGAAGAACCCCGCCCCGTCGATCTTGGCCGCGTCGAGCATCTCGTCGGGAACCTCGGCGTAGAAGTTGCGGAAGATCAGGGTGGTGATCGGCAGGCCGTAGATGACGTGCGCCGCGATCAGTCCCGACAGGTCGCCGTACATGCCGACGTCGCGCAGGAACTGGAACAGCGGGATCAGGATCGCCTGGTAGGGGATGAACATTCCGAACAGCATCAGCGGGAAGACGATGTTCGCTCCGGGGAAGCGCCACTTGGACAGCACGTAGCCGTTCATCGAGCCCATCAGCGCGGAGAGCACGGTGGCGGTCACGGCCAGCACCAAGCTGTTGCGGAGCTTCGGCGCGAACGCCTCCCAGGCAGTCGCGAAGCTGCCCCAGTTCCAGACCTGCGGCAGCTTCCAGGTGTCGGCAAGCGTGATGGCGGCCGGCTCCTTGAGGGCCGTCACGATCACCAGGTAGACGGGCAGGAGGTAGAAGAGCGACGCGAGGATCAGCAGCAGGTACACCAGCCAGCGCCAACGCCGACGCGGGGAGCGCGACCTTCCGTGCCCTCCGAGATCGAGCGACTCGGCGCTCATCGTTCCACCTCGCCTTTCAGGCTGGCGCGGAGGTAGGGGATGATCACGGTCGCGACCATGATCAGCAGCACGATGGCGATCGCCGCGCCCTCCGCGAAGCGGTTCGCGCGGAAGCTGCGCAGGTACATCAGCAGCGCCGGCACGTCGGTGGTGGCGTTGTCCGCGCCGGCCATCGCCCAGATGAGGTCGAAGATCTTGAGGCTGATGTGCCCCAGGATGATCATCGCCGACAGGGTGATCGGGCCCAGCATCGGCAGGATCACGTGGCGATAGACCTGGAACTCCGTGGCTCCGTCCACGCGGGCGGCTTCGCGCAGCTGCTCGGGGATGCCGCGCAGACCCGCCAGGTAGAGCGCCATCGTGTAGCCCGACATCTGCCAGACGGCAGCGAGCACGATGCCGATGAACGCGACGTTGAAGCCGTGGGTCTCGGAATAGGGGAGCAGCGTGACGCCGGGGGTGCCGAACAGGGCCCAGCCGCCCAGCCCCAGGCCCAGGACGGCGTGAACGGCGGCGCGGGGGCGCATCGACGAGCGCCACGCCCGCCAAGCCAGCCAGAGGAAGACCAGGGCCGCCGCGCCGGCGAAGAACGCCGGGATCGTGTTCCAGTCGAACTGCCAGACCTGCTGTCGCGTCGTGACCCACGGGAAGGTCAGGCGTGGCAGGCCGACCAGTTCGGGAAGGACGTTGACGCCGCCACGGGGCTGGAGCATCCAGCGCCAGACGGTGCCGGTGACGATGAAGGCGAGCGCGAACGGAAATAGGAAGATGGTGCGGAAAAGACCTTCGAAGCGGACCTTCTGGTCCAGCAGGATCGCCAGGCCGAGGCCCAGGACGATGCAGCCCAGCAAGAAGAAGACCGTGAAGAAGAAGGTGTTGACGAGGTCTTGCCGGAAGCGCGTGTCGATCAGGCTCGTGAACAGCTTGTCGTAGTTCGCCAAGCCGACGAACTCGAGCTTCGGATTCAGTGCCAGCGCCTGGCTCGCATCGGCGCCCCAGTTCGTGAGCGACACCCAGGCGGTCCGGCCGATGAATCCGTAGACGAAGATCGCGAGCAGCACGACCGACGGGAGCAGCATCAGGAAGGCGGTGAGACGATCGCTACGACGCATGGCGGTCCCCCGGTGGGCGAGCAGGGCCGGGGGAGCGCGCAGAGCACGCTCCCCCGAAAGGAACGGTCAGTTGCCGAGGCCCACCTGGTTGGCGACCGCCTGGGCGGCGTTCGACGCTGCTTCGGCCGAGCCGCTGTTCAGGTAGATCTCCATCACCGTGGCGAACTCGCTCATGAACGCTTCCTTCGCGACGGCGCCGTGCACGAGGCTACCGACCTGGACGTCGTTGGCCCAGTCCTCGGCGGCGGAGCGCAGGTAGGCGTTGTACAGCGACAGGTCGCTGTCGAGGCGCGGGCTGATCGAGCCCTTCAGCGGGTTGAAGGTGTCCTGGCCTTCCTTCGAGCCGACGAGGCGCAGCCACTCGCGCGCATTGTCGTCGTTCGGTGCGCCGACGGGCAGGCCGAACGAGTCGGAGAGCAGCATGAACACGCCGTCGGTGCCGGGGCTGGCGGCCCACGAGAAACCTTCGCCGGGAGTGAGCTCCAGGGTGGTGACCATGTAGCCGGCCGCCCAGTCGCCCATCACGTTGAACGCCGCTTCGCCGGCGATGACCCGGTCGGTCGCCTGCTGCCAGCTAAGGCCGGAGGCGTCGTCGTTCGTGCATTCGAGCACGTCGCCGAACGTCTCCCAGGCGGCGATGACGCTCGGATCGGTGAACGCCAGGTCGGCGGTCCACAGGTTGCGGTAGGCGTCCACGCCCAGCTCGGCCAGCGCGACCGATTCCCACAGGTGCTGCATCGTCCAGTTCTCGCCGACGACCAGCGGGGTGACGCCCTGCTCCTGCAGCGCGGGACAGGTCTCGCCGGTGAACTCGCTCCAGCTGCCGGGCGTCGAGACGCCCCACTCCTCGAGGTTGCCGGGAACGAACCAGAGCACGTTCGAGCGGTGGATGTTCACCGGAACGCTCCAGATCCCCTCGTCGGTGCTGATCAGGTCGATCAGGGCCGCGGGGAAGGCGTCCATGAACCCTTCCTCTTCGAACAGCTCGGTGATGTCTTCCATGCGGTCGGCAGCGACCCAGGTCCCGATCAGCTCTTCGCCGGCGTGCACCTGGAAGCTGTCGGGCGGATCGCCGCCCAGCATGCGGGTCTTCAGGACGGCACGCGCGTTCACGCCCGATCCGCCCGTGACGGTGGCGTTGATCACCTCGACGTCGGGGTGCTCCTGCTCGTACAGGTCGATCAGGGCCTCGAGCGCGGGCCCTTCGTCCCCCGCCCACCACGAGAAGATCTCGAGTTCGCCCTGGGCGGTCGCGAATCCGATCGCGAGGGCGGCCAGTAGGACTAGCGTTCTCCGAACCATGGTGCTCCTTCCCCCGGAGACCGTGCGTCCCGGGACGCTCGGCCTGGGTCGGCCCGCAAGCACCGAAGGGTCGGCGCGTTCGATCGAATCGGACGTGCGCCGGTGGCCGTCCGCGGAGCGGGATGACCGCAGGTCCGTTCGCGTTGCCTACAGCCTAGACGATAGGGGGGGTCCCGAGTCCCGATTCCGCACCACCGCCGGCGTGGGTACGATGACGCGTGCCCAGCGCCCGAGAGCTCAGGGACCGGCTGCGGGGGCCGCTGCGCCAAGAGCTGCGCGGTGGATGCCTCGACGACGTCGTCGTCGGCGGTCTCGAGAAGCTCGTCACCGTCGTCGGTGCGCCGTTCGCCGACGTTCGCGGGCTGCTGGCAGGCTACGCGGAGCTGGGCGTCCCCGCCCGGGAGGCGGCGGTGCGCGCCGCGCTCGCACGGCTCGACGCCGAGGACCGCGAGGTCGACGCGCGCAAGGCCGACCGCGCGCACGCTGGGCGCGCGACCGCGACGTCCGACCGGCCGGAGCGGACCGGCGCTTCCGCACCGACGCGCGATCCGCGTCTCGACGCGCCGACGGCGGCCGAGCTTCTGGACGCCCCCCTGGGCGAGGCGAGCTTCGGTCTGGCCGCCCACGCGCCGCGAAAGTTGGCCGAGATCGGTGTCGAGCGGGGACGGGACCTGCTCGGCGTCTGGCCGCGTCGCTACGAGGACCGTCGCGCGCTGCCGGACTTCCAGGCGCTGGCCGGGCAGGAGCAGGCCACCGTCCAGGGGACGCTGGCGGGCCGCAAAGGCGTCCGCTCGCGCCGCGGCATGCACGTGCTGCGCGGGTTCCTGCACGATCGCCGGGGCGAGCGGCTGACCGTCGTCTGGTTCAACCAGCCGTGGCTCGAGGACCAGCTGTTCCCCGGCAGGACGCTGATCGTGACGGGGCGGATCAAGGAGCGCGGCGCGGCGCGCGAGCTGCACGCGCTTCACCACGAGGTGCTCGAGGGGGACGCCGGCCTCTCCACGGACCGCATCGTCGGGCTGTACCGCACGCCCCGCGGCCTCTCGCAGGACTATCTTCGGCGCGCCGTGCACACGCTGCTCGAGGCCCTCCCCACCCTTCCGGACCACCTGCCACGCACGCTGCTCGAACGCGAAGGCCTCGTGCCTCTCGATCGGGCGCTTCGGCAGGTGCACTTCCCCGACGACGAGGAGGGCCTGGCCGGCGCCCTTACGCGACTGCGGTTCGACGAGTTCCTCTTCCTGGAGCTTCGGATCCTCAGGACCCGACGCGCGGATGCGGACGGGCGCTCCGTGCCGGTGCGCGACGCGGACCTGCGCACGTTCGAGGCGGCGCTGCCGTTCCGGTTCACCGCCGCGCAGCGGCGAGCGCGCGACGAGATCGTCGCCGACATGGCGAGCCCGCGGCAGATGGCGCGTCTGCTCCAGGGCGACGTCGGCAGCGGCAAGACGGCCGTCGCCGCCGCGGCCGCCTGGGTCGCGATCCGTGCCGGACGTCAGGTCGCGCTGATGGCGCCGACCGAGATCCTGGCGCGTCAGCACTTCGAGAACCTGCGTGCCTACCTGCATCCCCTGGGGGTACGAACCGAGCTGCTGATCGGCGCCCACGGCGCGGCCGATCGTCGCACCGCCCGCGCGCGCGTCGCCGGAGGCGAGGCCGACCTGGTCGTCGGCACGCACGCCCTGATCCAGGAGGGCGTCGCGTTCGTGGACCTGGGACTCGCGATCATCGACGAGGAGCACCGCTTCGGCGTCGAGCAGCGGCGGGCGCTGCTGCGCGATCTTCCCGACGTGCTGGTGATGTCGGCGACGCCGATCCCCAGGTCGTTGGCGCTGACCGCCTACGGCGACCTCGACCTGTCGGTGATCGACGAGCTGCCGCCCGGTCGGACCCCGATCCGCACCACCCTGGTGGGCGCGTCGAAACGGACCCGCGTCTACCGCGAGGTCTGGGACGAGATCCGCTCGGGTCGCCAGGCGTTCGTGGTGGCGCCGCTGATCGAGCGGAGCGAGGCCGAGACGATGCAGGAGATCGTCTCGGCGACCGAGATGGCCGACGACCTGCGCGCCATGCTTCCCGCGGCCTGCCGGATCGACCTGCTGCACGGGCGGATGAGCGGAGCCGAGAAGGAGGCGGTGATGCGACGCTTCCACGCCCACGAGACCGACCTGCTGGTGGCCACTACCGTGGTGGAGGTCGGGGTGGACGTCCCGAACGCCAGCGTGATGGTGATCGAGAACGCCGAGCGGTTCGGGTTGGCGCAGCTCCACCAGCTTCGCGGGCGGGTCGGCCGCGGCGCGGCCGAGAGCCGCTGCATCCTGGTCGCGGGCGATCGCTCGCGCGCCACGCAGAAGCGTCTCGAGGTGATCGCGAAGCACACCGACGGCTTCCTCATCGCCGAGAAGGACCTGGAGCTCAGGGGGCCGGGCGAGCTGCGCGGAACGCGGCAGTCGGGGCTGCCCGACCTGGAGCTGGGCGACCTGACCCGCGACGGCGAGCTGATCGAGCGCTCGCGGGCGCTGGCGACGCGGATCCTGGACGCCGATCCGGACCTTCGGGCCCCGTGGGCCGCGCGGCTGCGAGCCGAGCTCGAGCGCCGCGTGCGCGCCGTCGGCCTGCGCCAGGTCGTGTGACGCCGCGTCACGAGCAGGAGTACGAGCAGGGGCGGCGCGCGGCCGCCTGCTAGACTCGACGCGTGCTCCGCCTGCCGCTCCTGATCGCTACGGCCGTGCTGTTCCTCCTGACCGCCTGCGCGCCCGGCGCCGAGGTACGTGCGCGTCCGACCGTGGACGTCGCCCCGCTGGCGTTCGAGGCCGTGCCGGGCCGGACCCGCCTGGAACGGTTCGACCCGCCCGGAGCGGGCGAGCGGCTCCAGCTCGAGCTGGCCGTGCTGGCCCGCAACCCCAACCCGTTCGGCGTTCGGCTCGATCGGTTCGACTACCGCGTCTCGCTGGCGGGCAGCCAGGTGGCCGAAGGGACGCTGGAGCCCGGAGCGTGGCTGGACGCGGAGGGCAGCGTTCCCCTGTCGTTCCCCGTGGACGCTTCGCTGCCGCCCAGGCGGCCGCTGTTGACCGCGGTCGCGCGCGCGTTCACCGGCGAGCCGCTGCCCTACCGGCTCGAGGGTCGCGTTCGCTTCTCCGCGGCCGGGTTCGCGTTCGAGACGCGTGACGCGGTGCTGGTCGAGGACGGGCTTCTGCCGCGCGAGACCGCGGCGCCGCCGTCGGTGCGGTTCGAGCGCGACGACTCGAGGGTGTTCGAGGTCCGGCCGGGCGTGCCGGTCGTGCAGATCGTCGCCACCGTGCGCAACCCCGGCGAGATCGGCTACTTCCTGAACGGCAAGGACGTGGTGCTGTCGCTGGGCGGGCGACCGCTGGGCCGGCTGGACGTCGGGCCGGTGCCGCTGCCCGCGGGAGGCGAGCGTCGCCTGGACCTGCTGTTCTACCCCGATCCGAGCCTGCTGGACGAGCCCGGCCGGCGGGCGGTGGCCGCCGCGCTGTCCGGCGTGCCGACCGGCTTCTCGGTGCGGGGCGAGCTGGCGATGGACGTGCTCGGCGTCGAGTCGTTCGCGGTGCCGGGGGGCCTGGCGCTCGACGGCTTCGTCGACGCCGACTGAGCGCCGGCCCAGCGCCCGCTGCCTGGGAGCCGTCGGCTGCTATCATCCCCCTGCATGCCGAGGATCCTGGTCACCGACAAGATTCAGCTGGGCGACGCCGATCACGGCGACGTCGAGGTGCACGATCGGGCCGGCATCGGCCGTGAGGAGCTGCTGCGCATCGTCGGCGGCTACGACGCGATCATCACCCGGTCACGGACCCAGGTCGACGACGCGCTGCTGGCCGCCGCGCCCGCGCTGAAGGTGATCGGACGGGGCGGCGTCGGGGTCGACAACATCGACCTGGACGCCGCCAGCCGGCGCGGCGTGGTGGTGCTCAACGCTCCCGAGGCGAACAACGTCTCCGCCGCGGAGCTCGCGATCGCGCTGATGCTGGCCGCATCGCGGGGCGTGGCCCGCAGCGACCGGCTGATCCGCGACGGGAAGTGGGACCGCGCGTTCCTGGGCCGCGAGGTCAAGGGATCGCGCCTCGGGATCGTCGGCCTGGGCCGGATCGGCTCGCTGGTGGCGCGGCGGGCCCAGGCGCTGGGCATGACCGTGTCGGCGTACGACCCCTACATCTCGCGCCACCGCGCGGACGATCTCCACGTCGAGCTGTTCGACGACCTGAGCGCGATGCTGACCGTCACCGAGGTGCTCACCGTGCACACGCCGCTGACGGAGGAGACGCTGGGCATGATCGGCCCCGAAGAGCTGGCACGCATGCCGCGGGGCGCCGTCGTGGTGAACGCCGCGCGGGGCGGGATCGTGGACGAGGAGGCGCTGGCCACGGCGCTGGACGACGGTCAGGTGTTCGCCGCCGGGCTCGACGTGTTCCGGCTCGAGCCCCCCTCGGCCGACCATCCGCTGCTCGGGCGCGACGACGTCGTGGTGACGGCCCATCTGGGCGCGAACACGCGGGAGGCGCAGGCGCGCGTAGGCGCAGAGATCCTGGAGCGGACCGTCCAGGCGCTACGGGGCGACTATTCGCGCGGCGTGGTGAACGCGCCGGCGCTGTCCGCCGAGGTGCTGCGCGACCTGGGCCAGCACCTGGCGCTCGGAGAGATCCTGGGCAAGACCGCCGTGCAGCTGATCGGGGGCCGGGTCCGCGAGATCGCGATCGAGTTCGCCGGCGACTTCCCGCGCGACCCCGATCCGATCGCGATCGCGGTGACGAAGGGGTTCCTGGAGCCGATCCTGAACGAGCCCCCCAACTACGTCAACGCGGCCGCCATCGCGCGGGAGCGCGACATCCGCATCGCCAAGACGACGGCGTCGCGGGGCCGGGGCTATACGACGTTCGTGCAGGTCACGGTCCGGACGGACGAGGGCCGGACCGAGGTGGCGGGCAGCGTGCTGGGGTCCGTTCCACGCATCGTCGAGATCGACGGCTACCCGATCGAGATCAAGCCGGAGGGCGCCATGCTGATCTGCACGAACGTCGACCGGCCCGGCGCGGTCGGGAAGGTCGGGACCGTCCTCGGCGACGCCGGCGTGAACATCGTCGGGATGCAGCTGAGTCGGGTGGGAGCGGGCGGGACCGCGATGTTCGCGCTCACGCTCGATGCTGCGCCGCCGGACGAGGTGCTGGAGGTGCTCGGCTCGATGAGCGACGTGATCCGCAGCTTGCGGCTGGTGCGGCTGTGAGCGTCCGCAAGACGCGACTGGCGGCGCCGGGACCGGTCGAGGTCCCCCCGCAGGTGCTCGAGGCGATCGCTCGGCCGCCGCTGCATCACCGCACGCCCGAGTTCGCGCGGCTGCTCGGCGAGGCCCGCCGGCTTCTTTCCGAGCTGGCGTGCGTCCCCGGCGACGACGTGGCGATCCTCTCCGGCAGCGGCACCTCGGCGTTCGAGGCGGCGTTCCTGGCCGCCGTGCCGGCCGGCGCGCCGGTGCTGGCGGTCCGCGCCGGGAAGTTCGGCGAGCGCTGGGCGAGCCTCGCCAGGCGCCACGGCCACGAGGTGGTCGAGGTCGTCGCACGATGGGGCGAGAGCCCGACCGACGCGCAGGTCACAGGCGCGGTCCGCGCCCGCCCCGACGTGGCCGCTGCGACGCTGGTGCACTCCGAGACCAGCACCGGCGTGCTGCACGACGTCCGAAGCCAGGCGCGCGCCATCCGCGAGCACGCCCCCGAGGCGCGCATCCTGGTCGACGCCGTCACCAGCCTCGGCGTGAGCGAGCTGCGGCCCGTCCCGTGGGGCCTCGACGCGGTCGTGTCGGGCTCGCAGAAGGGCGTGATGCTTCCGCCGGGGCTGGGGTTCGTCTGGCTTTCCGAGCGGGTGCGCGCGGAGCCGCTCGGTCCGCGTCGCGCGTTCGCCGCCGACCTTCACGCCGAGTTGCCCGCCCAGCGCCAGGGGCGGACCGGCACGACCCCGGCGGTGGGCCTGATCGCGGGCTTGGCGGCGGCGCGTCCGCTGCTGCTCGAGGACGGGGTCGAGGCGCTGTGGGCCGGCCGCCGGCGCCTGAACGAGGCGCTCCTCTCCGCGGGCGAGGCGGCGGGCTGCACCCGCTTCGCGGTGCGGGCCACTCCCGCCGTCGCCGCCCTGCGGGTTCCCGCCGGCGTCGCGGCGGAGGACGTGGTCGCCGCGTTCGCCCGGCGCGGGGTGCGCATCGCCGGGGGCCAGGACGAGGCGCGGCCGTACCTGATCCGACCCTCGCTGCTGGGCTGGGCCGACGCGTTCGACGCGCTGGGGCTTGCCGGCACTCTGGAGTCGGTGCTTCGCGAGCTGGGGCACGAGGTGCCGTACGGCGCCGCCGGCGCCGCCGCCGGGCGGACGCTCGAGACCGGCTGAGGCTCGGCCAGCACGATCTGCGTTCGACCGGCGCGTGTCGCTGCCTCGGTCAGGCCGTCGCGAGCACCACGTAGCGTGCCGCGTCGTCGTCCACCGGCCTCCGGTCGAAATCGCCGAAGAGGCGCACGTCGCCGAAGCCGGCGCTCCGCACGGCGCGCTCGAGCTCGAACCGATGGAAGTAGCGCTGCACCAGGCGCCGTCGGCTGCGCCGGACGACGCCGCCGGCGTCGGTGCGGTCCAGGAGGTACACGCTCTCGATGCGCTGTTCCGCGGCGTGGTGGTGCTGGACGGTCCACAGCTCGGCGTCCAGGCCGGCGGCGTCGCTCCAGGTCGCCTCCCGCCGCAGCACGCCCTCGGACCCGAAACGGGGGACGAACAGGTCGCACGCGAACGCGCCGCCCGGCTCCAGCGCCTTTCGGGCGCCGCGCAGGACGGCGTCCTGGTCCGCCAGCGTCACGAGGTGCATCAGGACGTGGAACGGCGCGACCACCAAGGCGAAGCCCCCCTCCTCGGCCAGCTCCCGTGCGTCCTGGTCGCGCAGCTCGACCCGGCCCGCGACGCCGGCCTCGCTCAGGCGCGCCCGCGCCGCGTCGCGCATCGACGCGGACGGCTCCAACGCCACGACGCGCTCGGCCAGCCTGGCCAGCTCGACGGTGACGCGGCCGGTGCCGGCCCCGATCTCGAGTACCGCACCGGGCCGGTCGAGGGCCAGATCGCGATAGAACGGCAGATCGTCGCGGTACCAGCGGTACTGCGCGTCGTACAGCTCGGCGTCGTCGTACAGGTCGCGGACGGTCACGTGGATTCTCCTCCTGCGTCGCCACCTCGTCCGTTCCCCCGCTTCGCCGCAGCGCTCGGGACGGCGGCGCCCGAGGACGAGGGCTGGACCGCGTGCAGCCGCCCGTCCTCGAGACGGAGAACGAGGTCGGCCGCGTTCGCCAACGCGGCGCGGTGCGCGACGGCGAGCACCAGGCGGTGGCGCCCTTCGCGCCGCAGCGTGCGGACCAGCGCGTCCTCGGACGCGGCGTCCAGGTTGGCGGTCGGCTCGTCGAGCAGCAGCACCGCAGGGCGGCGCAGCAGCGCGCGCGCGATCGCGAGGCGCTGCCGCTGCCCGCCCGAGAGGCCGGCGCCGTCCTCGGTGAGCACGTGATCGAGGCCGGTCGGAAGGGCGTCCACCGCCTCGTCCATGCCGACGGCGCGCAGCGCCCCTCGCAGATCCTCGTCGGTGGCGTCGCGGCCGAGGGTCAGGTTGTCTCGAAGCGTCCCCCGCATCAGGTCGAGCGACTGCGGCACCCAGCCGATGGCGTCGCGCGCGGACGCCAGCGGCCGTCCCGCCAGCGTGGCCCACCCGCGCTCGGCCGACAGGAACCCGAGCAGAACCGCCAGCAGCGTCGACTTGCCGGCGCCGCTGTCGCCCACCAGCGCGACCAGCCCGCGCTCGGGCAGGTGCGCCGTCGCGCCCCGCAGCACGTACGGCCCGTCCGGGTGCCGGACCCAGACGTCGTCCAGCCGAAGCCCACGCTCCGCGACGGCCGCCGGCGCGGCCGCCGCTCGCTCGGCGGCGTCCGGGCCAGGCGGATCGCGCGGCGGGCCGTCCCGCGCGGGCGCCGTCTCCAGCGCCAGCAGGCGGCGCGCTGCCGCCTCGCCCTGACGCAGCAGCGCGTAGCCGCGGGGCAGCATCTGCGCCGGCGTCGTCAGCAGCGCCACCAGCGTCAGGTACTCGACCACCTCGCCCACCGACAGCCGGCCGGCGGACGCCTGCCCGGCGAGCAGCGTCACCAGGCCCGCGAGCGCGGCGAACAGCGCGATCTGGGTGGCGGGGATCTGCAGGGCGGAGAGGAAGCCGCGTCGCACGGCGGCACGGCGCGTGGCGTCGTTCGCCCCCGCGAAGCGACGGATCAGGAACGCCTCGGCGTCGAACGCGCGCGCCACGGCGTGCTGCCGAAGCCCCTCCTGCAGGTGGGCGGTCACCGCCTCGCTGCCCGCCTGAGCGCGATCCGCCTGGGCCCGCAAGCGGCGGCCCAGCACGGCCAGCACCCAGGCGGCGGGCACGCCCAGCGCCAGCAGCGCCAGCGTCGGGCCGGGAGCTCGCCAGAACAGCACCGCCAGGATCGCGGCGATGGCGGTGCCCTCCGCGACGATGGTGCCGATCCCGTAGCGGTGGAAGTGCTCCACCTCGACCAGGTCCGCCAGAATGCGGCCGGCCAGTCCGCCGGAGGTCCCGGGAAGGCGGCCGGGCTCGCGCCGCAGCAGATCTCGGTAGAGCCGCTCCCGCCAGCGGGCCGCCAGCGCCGCGCCGGAGGAAGCCAGCATCGTCTCCTGCGCCAGCACCAGCAGCGACATGCCGATGAGCGCGGCGCCGGTCAACGCCAGCACGCGGGGCAGGACGTCCATGTCTCCCTGCACGAGCACGCGGTCGAGCACCGGTCCGACGAACAGCGGCACCACGGCGACGCGAAGCGCCGAGGCGGCGACGGCGGCCACGACCCCCGCCCAGCCGGCGACGCCGAAGGGGGCGAGAAGACGCCTCACCCCGGGCCCTCGTCGAGCCGCGCCAGGATCCGCTGCGCCAGGCGCTCGGCCGCGCCGGGACGCGGCATCGTCGCCTCGAGCCGGGCGCGACGCCGAGCCCGGTCCTCCGGGTCGCGGAGCAGGGCGTCCGCCCGGACGGCGATGTCGTCCGCATCGACGATGCCGGCCACCTCCTCGAACAGCGGCTCGCCGGAGATCCGGTTCGGCAGCGATACCGGCTGGTCGAGCCCCTCGACGAACAGGCGGACCGCCCAACGCTTGAGGGGGCGGCCCACGAACGGCAGTAGACCCAGCCAGTGCCCGACGCCTTCGAGCGGGATCCGCTCCGGCGCGTTCATCGGCAGCACGACGAGCGAGGGCAGCCCGGCGATTCCGAGCTCCAGCGTGTTCGTGCCGGGAATGGTGATCGCCAGGTCGGCCGCGCGCATATGGGCGTGGCGGTCGTCCTCGGAGACCATCTCGACCACGGCCCCGCCGGGGGTGACGACGCGGTCGCCGTCGCGCAGGCCGCCGACGCCGCCCAGGACGTGCGCCTCGACGCCGGCGACGCCGTCGCGGAGGGTGGACGGGTCCAGCATCCCGCTCACCGGCCAGACGAACCGCGCGGACGGGTGCCGGACCGCGAGCCGCTCGGCGACGGCCAGCATCAGCGGGATCAGCGGCCGCGCGAAGTCGTCACGGCTGCCCGGGATCAGCACGACGTGGGGCGACCCGGCGTCGTCGATCGGGGCGTGCGCCCGGACGGCGTCCGCCACGAGGTTCCCGACCACCTCGATGCGCGCGGCCGGCGTACCCGCCCGCCGTGCCCGCGTCGCGGTCCGCTCGTCGGGCAGGTAGAGGCGCTCCACGGCGCGGTGCCCCCCCGCGGTGAACGCGTAGCGGTGCAGGGGATGCCCCAGCCGCGCGGCGAGCGACGCGGCCAGGCCGACGCCCCCGCCCAGCTGAAGCACCAGCCCTCTCTCGGCGCCCAGCCCGGCCGGCGCGCGGCCGGACGGCACCGTCCGAAGGTACTGCGCGGGCGTCGTGACCCGCTGCGCGCCGAAGGTGGCCGCGATCTCGGCCTCCCGGCCCGACGCGAACTGGCAGGGGACGAGCGCGATGCGGATCGGCACGGTCGGGTCCGCCGTTCGCAAGGCGTCCAGCACCGGGCGCAGCCAGGTGTGCAGCTCGCCGGGCCCGTTGCTGACCAGCACCACCTCGCGGTCCTCGTGCGCCGAGGCGCTCACGAGCCGCCCCGGAACCGAGCCAGGCCGCGCCGGCTGTCGTCCCGGAAGCTCCGCATCGTCTCGACCTCGGGCCAGGCGGCGGCCAGCCGCACGAACGTCGCGTCGTCCTTCCGGCGCAGCGCGTGCAGCGCCTGCTCGAGGGCCCTGTAGCGCTCGCCCTCGATGCCGTTCCGGCGCAGGCCGACCGCGTTCAGGCGGTAGTGCTCGGCGAAGTTCCCGCGGGCCAGGGCGTAGGGAAGGATGTCGCGGCTCACGCCGCTCGTGGCGGCCACCATCGCGTACGCGCCGATCCGGGCGAACTGGTGGACCATCACGCCGGCGCCCAGCACCGCGCGCTCGCCGACCCGGGCGTGCCCGCCGAGCTGGACCAGGTTCGTCAGCACGGCGCCACGCCCGACCTGGACGTTGTGCGTCACGTGCGCGTAGCTCATCACGAGCGTGCCGGCACCGAGCCGCGTTTCGGAGCCCTCGCCGGTCGCGCGGTGGACGCTCACGAAGTCGCGCAGCTCGACCTCGTCCTCGAGCACCGCGAAGCTGGTCTCGCCCGCGAAATCGCGGTCCATCGGCAGCCCGCCGACGGTCGCGTACGGTCCCAGGCGGCAACGCGCCCCCAGCCGGCTGCCGGAGGAGAGCACCGTCCCCGGCAGCAGGACGGTGCCGGCCCCCACCTCCACGTCGGCCTCGATCACGACGTGCGGACCGACCTGCACGTCGCTGGCGAGGCGGGCCGCCGGATCCACGACGGCGGTCGCGTGGACCTGCGCCACGATTCAGTCCTGGAACACGAAGGAGAGGGTCGCTTCGGCGGCGACCTCGCCGTCGACGCGGGCCTTGGCGGCGACCTTGCAGAGGCGCCTGCGGAACATCAGGATCTCGCCCTCGAGCTCGAGCACGTCGCCGGGAACCACCTTGCGGCGGAAGCGGGCGCCGTCGATGCCGGCCAGGTAGCCGATCGCGCCGCTCGTCACGCCCTCGCGGACCGCCAGCCCGACCGCGGCGGCCTGTGCCAGCGCCTCGACGATCAGCACGCCCGGCATCACCGGCTCGTCCGGGAAGTGGCCCACGAAGAACGGCTCGCCAAAGCTGACGTTCTTGACGCAGACGAACCGGTCGCCCTCCTGCGAGACGAAGCGGTCCACGAGCAGGAACGGATAGCGGTGCGGAAGCACGGCCCGAATGTCGACGTCCATGCCGGTCAGTGTACCCGAGGCCCCACCAACGGCCCGGGCGCCGCGGACGGGCGCAGCCTGGCCAGCAGATCGGTCGCCACTCGGAGCGAGCGGAGGTCGTCGTCCAGCGTCCCGATCGGCGGCGCGCCCGAGGCGATCCGCGCCAGGAAGTGCGCCAGCTCCTCGCGCAGCGGGTTGTCCTCGGCCACCACCTGACGATCGGTGCGCACGTGCGTGTCGCCGTGCGCGTCGCGCCGGGCCTGGTACACCGCGATCTCGGTATGAGGCTCGCGCAGGAAGTCGACGCGGTAGGTCCGCTCGCGCTCGGCGACCACCAGGCTCCGCTCGGCGTCGGGCGCCACGCGCGACGCGAGGAACCGGGCGATGCAGCCGTTCTCGAACGTCAGCTGCGCCGCCGCCACGTCCTCGAACGCGTCGTCGTCGTCCACGACGTGCCCAGCGACGGACACCTCGGCGATGGCGGACGGCACCAGCCCCAGCACGATGTCGATGTCGTGGATCATCAGGTCCAGGATCACGCCGACGTCCTTGATCCGCGCTTGGGGCGACAGCCGGCGCGCCTCGATGAGGTACGGCTGCCGGACCCGGTCGCCGAGCAGGCGCACAGCGCGAAAGAAGCGGGTGATGTGGCCCACCTGGAGCACGAGCCCCAGCTCGCGCGAGCGCTTCGCGAGCGCCGCCGCCTCGGCCACGCTGGTGGCGACCGGCTTCTCGACCAGCACGTGCACCCCGGCGTCCATCAGCCGCATCGTCAGGCGATGGTGCAGACTGGTCGGGGCGACCACGCTCGCGGCGTCGATCCGCTCGGCGCGCAGCAGGGCGTCCACGTCGGGAAACGTCGGACAGCCGTACGACCGCTGCGCCAGGGCGCGCGCCGCGGGATCGGGATCGACGATCCCGACGAGCTCCGCGCCGGGGAGCGAAAGGTAGTTGTGGGCGTGGTGACGTCCCATCACGCCGGCGCCGACGACGGCGACGCGGACCGTTTCGCGGCGTCTCACCCGCCGCTCCCCGCGGACGCCGCCACGATGCGGCTCACGAGACGCTGATGGAGATCGTGCCCGCCGCGACGCACACGAAGGCGCCCCGCGAAGGGGCGCCCGAGAAGGTAGAGGTCGCCGAGCGCGTCCAGGGCCTTGTGCCGGACCGGCTCGTCGGGGAAGCGTAGCGGCTCGAGAGGCGCATGGTCACCGAAGACGATAGCATTCTCCCTCTTCGCGCCGCCCGCCAGGCCCGCCGCGCGGAGCGCGTCCGCTTCGCGAGCGAACCCGAACGTACGGGCCGGAAGCAGCTCCGGCCAGCGCTCGGGCCCTCCCCGCCAAGCCTGCTCCCCGACGGCCGGATGGTCGAACGCGATGCGCACGTCCAGTCCGCGCGGGCCGGCCTCCAGGGCGGCGGTGGCGCCGTCGTCGCGGCGGACCTCGCCTTCGAGGTCGGACGGCTCGGGACTCGGGGGGAACGGTCCGAGCTCGGCGAGCGCCTCGGCCCAAGGCTCGGCCGAGCCGTCCAGGATCGGGAGCTCGTCGGCGTCCACCTCGATCAGGACGCCCGACCAGACGTCGCGCACGTGCAAGGCGGCGAAGAGGTGCTCGACCATCGCCACGCGTACGCCGTCGGCCCCGAGGACGGTGGCGCCGCGGGCGCCGACGACGGCCGAGATCCGGGGCGCGATCGTGCGGCCAGCCCGGCGGAGCACCAACGGACCGTCGTAGCGGTGCAGGCGCACCGTGCACGGCGCGCCACCGTGCACGCCGTGCCCGGCGAGGGTGGACCGGGAGCTCACGCGCCGCGCCCCCCCGTGGACTCCTCCTCGGTCGTCTCCGAACGCTCCGCCTCGGCCTTCTGGGCTCGGCGTACGAACGTCCAGATGCGCTCCAGTCGCCCGACCAGGTAGCGTTCGCGGGCCCAGGCGCGCATCGGAACCGCAGGCGCTCCTCCCCACGCCTCGCCCGCCGGCACGTCCTTCGACACCCCGGCCCGGCCCGCGATGCGCGCGCCGGTGCCGATGCGCACGTGATCGGACAGCGCGGCGCCGCCCCCGATCATCACGCCGTCCTCGATCACGCTGGAGCCGCCGATGGCGGTATGCCCGGCGATCAGGCAGTGCCGGCCGATGCTCACGTTGTGCCCCACCTGGCAGAGGTTGTCCAGCTTCGTACCACTCCCGACGACCGTGTCGCCCAAGGTGCCGCGATCGATGCAGGCGTTCGCCCCGATCTCGACGTCGTCGCCGATCGTGACGCTGCCCAGGTGATGCAGCTTCTCCGCCCCGCCCGGCCCGGGCGCGTAGCCGAACCCGTCCGCGCCGACGACCGCGCCGGCATGGATGCGGACGCGTGCGCCGATGCGGACGCCGGGGTAGAGGACCACGTTCGGGAACAGGCGGGTGCCGGGCCCCAGCCTGCAGGCGGGTCCGACGACGGCGCCCGCTCCGATCACGCACCCCTCGGCCAGCTGGGCCCCAGCTCCGACCACGGCGCCCGGTCCGACCGACGTGCCGGGGCCCAGCGTCGCGTCGGCGGCGACGGAGGCGCTGGGCGCGGCGCCCGGCGGCGGCGCCGGCTCGGGATCGAGCGCTCGGCTGATGCGGGCCAGCGCCAGGCGCGGGTCGGGGTGCCGCAGCAGCGGGGGATGCGGCGCCGCGACGTGCGCGTCGGGCGTCACGACGATGGCCGTCAGGCGCTCGGCGCCCGGGGTGCGCAGGGTCTCCTGGAGCGCCGCGTCGTCGGCGGGCACGACGACGTCGCCCGCCACGGCGCGGCCGGCAGGCAGCAGCGAGGTGACCTGCCGGTCCTCGCCTTCGAGCGTGGCGCCGATCGCCGCCGCCAGGTCCTTCGTGCCGATCACGGTGCCTCGCTTCCCGACGCGCCCGCGTCGGGGGCGTCCTCTTCTTCGCCTCTGCCGCCGCGGGGCGCGGGCGCGTCGCCCGTGCCGCGGACGTGGACGGTGACGCGCTCCAGTCCGGTCACGACGGTGCCGAGATCCTCGCGGGCGAGGCGGCGTGCGCGCTGCCCCCCGGGGATCTCGACGATCAGCTCGCGCGCCTGCGGACGATCCTCCAGGGCGGCCAGGAGCTCCCCCCACGAGATCACCGGCGGCAGACCCGAGGTCGCCTGCCGGAGCGGGTCGCGCTCCGCCTCGCGCTCGTCCTCCTCCGGGTCGCGCACGGCCGCGCCGCGGAAGGTGAGCCGCAACGGCCCCGGCTCGACGTCCTCGGGCACGGTGATGGACACGCTTCGGACCTGCGCCTCGCCGCGGAACGGCTGCACGCGCACGAACGCCACGACCGTGCCGCCGGGATCCACCTCGGGCGTTTCGAGCGCGATCTCGACGATCTCGGCGTCCAGACTCCGTTCCTGGATCCCGACACGCACGCTGACGCGGGCCAGCTCCGGGTCCTGGAACGGGTTGTCCAGCAGCACCGCGAGCGGCGCCGCGGCCAGTCGCGCCACCTCGGTGGACAGGTCGCGGTCGTGGACCCGCTGGTCGAGGAGCCGGATCGGTGGCTCGTCGCGGAACGCGATCTCCCAGACGACCTCCGCGCTGCCGCCGCCCACGCGGTCCCGGACGCCGTCCACGGCCTGCTGGACGACCACCGCCAGCAGCGCGGGCGCCAGCTGCGGATCGTTCGCGATGCGCGCCGTCAGCGTCCGGGCGCCCTCCTCGCCGTCGACGCGGACGGTGACGGGAAGGCCGCCGGGGACGGCGTCCGTCCGCGCGAACAGGCCGGCCTGACCGTCGCGGACGACGGTGCCGAGCGGCTCGCGTCCGACGTTGGCCAGCTTGAACGGCAGCTCGCGGCTCGGGACGATCGCGGTGACGTCGGCGGGGAGCAGCGCCAGGTCCACCGGTCCGCCGCGCAGGAGGGGGTGGCCGAGCAGGAGCACCTCGTCGTCGCGGACGTCGGTCACCGTTCCGACGGCGGCCACGCCGACGTCGCCGCTCGCCAGCGCGATGCCGACCGCGCTGCCGGGCGCCGGGCGCTGGTCGCCCGTGCCGTCGCCAAGGCCGTCAGCGCCACCTTCCTCGCTGTCGGCACCGGGCCCTCCGACGCCGCCGGACTGGACGGGTACGGCGAGCCCGCCGCTCCGGGCGAGGATCGGACGCAGATGCTCCAGCCCGCGCGGACCGATGCCGGCCAGGAGGAGCGGCGTCGCGAGCGGCTCCGCGCCGCCGCCGGGCGGTGTCGCCGGCCCGCCGCGGCCGGCGTCCGCCAGCGCCCGCATCGCGTCGATCGGCGTCACCAGGGCGAGGCGGTGGTCGCTGTCCGGAAACGCGTAGGCCAGCGCGCCCGCGAGCCGCTCCTCGCCGGGCGGACCGATGCGGACGGGGCTGCCGCTCATGCCGGCGGCCACGCCGCCGCTCCGGTCCAGGAACGGTCCGGAGGCGCGGACGAGGATGGTGGGGAAGCCGGGCCCGACCGGCTCCCGGACGCCCAGCACGACGACGTCGAAGCG
>Ga0102934_1000555_pt1 | contig 25115 bp, 18 predicted proteins | sample SalPonR2_A_D1_MG_FD_78175 | JGI IMG/M metagenome (GOLD analysis project Ga0102934, IMG submission 78175) | Salt pond soil microbial communities from South San Francisco under conditions of wetland restoration - Salt Pond MetaG R2_A_D1_MG | ecosystem: Environmental > Aquatic > Marine > Intertidal... | reverse complement strand
GTTTGGGACGCGTGGAGTCGACAGTCAGTGAAATGAGAAAGCTGGAATTATACATCGAAAAAAATAACACCAAAGGATCTTTTTTTTCGTTGGTCATTATGGGCCTGTACATTTTGATTGACTTTTTTGGCGCGGTCGAGTACGTGATCTCCCACTTGGACTTGCATCATCGAGCAACATATCACAACGCCTTGCTTTGGAAAATTTCCGGTTGCGATTTTTTCTGGTACTGCATTTTCGCGCAATACTCATGCCGCGGCGTGGATCGGCCTAGAACGATTCGAGCCGCTTTCATCTTCAGTCAAGTCATGCTAATTGTGTGGCTCTATGAATCGCACTGGCACAATTTGCATTGGTTTTATCGAGCACTTCTCCTGGCCCGTTTGATGCTTGTTGCACTGGTGCAAAACGCCTATTACCACTATCTCAGACAGTGTTCTTTTGAAGCGAGGCGTCTCTACCAAAAGCACAAAGCGAAACTGAACAAATCGGTTTCGAAAAAGCAATTGGAGGTTGCTGTACAGAGAGGCTGCAATTCTGCTCAACTTTACGAGCACGTCAAACCAAAGTTTATTCAACAATTGCTGACGGTCCTACATCACAATAAAGCGAAAAAAGACTGAAACAGGCACTGCTTTCATTCCGCCGCAACGAATGACAAAATCGCTCTACAAAGTTTCTATGTCATAGTTCATCTTTTTCAGATGTGCCAGATCGCATTGTAACTGTTTCGCAAAACTGTCAAGGTGTTTTGATACATTGACTCTGACTTTCACATTCTGTGTCGATTTGGCGTCGTTTTGCGACCCGCAAATGTAGACTATGTGATAAGCTTTGGCCAGCCAGTCGACAATGCGAAAATACTCCTCGATCGCCTCACGAGCCTCGCCTTTCGTATGAACACCGGACAATTCGACTTTGCATCGACACTCAAAATACAGCAATGGTTCGGAAAGTATCAACTCTGTTTTTTCAGACTCTTCACCAGCCAAGTAGATGCCGTTACGAAACCAATGATTGAATTGTGATGCTATTTTTTGTTGCGCTTGCTCCAACAACATTTTGTGACCGTCTCGCGGTTCAAACGACAGCATGACTGGATAGCGATCTGATACGACGTAGAAACGGATGCTCGATTCCACACACTGGTCGATGCGGTGGAATCGCTGCAAACGAACGTCGAAAGATACATTGCTCATCATTCAAAAAAAATATTTTATGCATCTCTTTGCTTGCGCGAAGCGTGCACTGACTTGCGAAACAGAAATATCTATGTCAACGCATACCTATGCCAAACAAAATAGGATGGACAACAGTGCCAGTCCAGTGGACGAGTTGCCGCAAGAGCCAGGAATTGTTGTCTACACTTATGCCACGCATTCGCAAGGAATGATGCCCATACTGCGCGAGTCGGCTCAACGCTATGGCTATCGGCTCAAAGTTGTTGGATTTGGACAAAAATGGCGCGGCTACTGTGCGAAATTGCTGGAAATGCAAAAGTGCATACAGAAGGAAGACGACGACACGCTCGTTATGTGCGTAGACGCGTTTGACGTTTTTTTGTGCCGTCCGGCCCGTGAATTGCGGGAAGCATTTGTGGCGAGCGGTCACACATTTCTGATTGGAGCACACAGAGCGCCTGTCACAGAAGCTTTACATAAGCTGCGCTTTGGCGAATTCGACGCTGTGAGCAGCGCCAACGGTAGCAACCGCGACAAAGATGCAGGTCCGTACAAGTTTCTCTGCGCTGGCACTTGGATGGCCAGAGCGGCAGACGCTCGCGCAATTCTTGCACATTTTGATCAGCTAGAGGCAGACATGGACGATCAGGAAATGTTCATTGCTTTGAGGCGCCGGTTGGGCGAAAACAAAATCACCCTTGACAGACAATTCCAATTTTTCGCGACCCTGTCACCTTCGTTGCCGACTTGGTCAGTCGATACGCGCGATCAGATAGCTGTGCTGCGAGACAGAGATACCAATTTACCGCTTTTGTATAGCGGATTAACGAAGTCGCAGCCATTCGTTGTTCACGGTCCTGGTCATACCGATTTGAGCCAATTGGTCGCGAAGTTTGACTTTGATGGCACATGTGAGCCAGTGAAGCGTAGTTTCATTGCAAAAAAAGTATTCTATCAGACAGCACAGACTGTCGGCAATTGGGCACTGGAGTTGTTTGCGGTAGCTTTCCTGTTGGCGATCGTCGCATTGGTAACGTGGCATCTAAACAAAAAAAACCTCAGTAGTACAGTGCCCCAGTCAATCACTGCTTTCGGTGCAACTAAAGTGAGATAGCGCAAAACTAAAATAAATAACGTCGAAATGGACCACATTGATTCTTTATCCGTCGCATCGCTACCTGTAAAATGAGCGACGACAATCGGCCTTGGACAAGCAAATACTCAGTCAGTCGTTTTGAAAACATTTGCGGACATAGCGATGTGGTAGATTTTTTGATGGAAGCGGTGGCGCATCCCAAACAAATGCTGGGCAATATCATTTTTTACGGACCTTCCGGCACTGGCAAGACTTCGTTGATGAACTGTGTCATTGACAGTGTTTTTGGCGCTGAATCGTTCGGTAGAGACTGCACAAACGACAACCGATTTGTCCTGCGTAGTAACGCTTCAGACGAACGTTGTTTTGTGAGCGTCGAGCAGCGCTTGCAAAAATTCGTGATGTGTCGCAACGATGAGTGCGACCGATTGGGCATTAAGCGCATTGTGGCGCTAGACGAAGTCGACAGTATGACGCCGGAAGCGCAAAGTGCATTGCAGTCACTGCTCGCCACGCACGCTGAACGGGTGTGCTTCATGATGACCTGCAACGATTTGAGCAATAACGTGATTCGACCTTTGCAGAGCGAGTGCATTGCTCTGCAAGTTGACTATGTGAGCCCAGACGACATGGCTATCATGGCGCTGCGCGTGGCCAAAGCGGAAAGTATCCGATGCACTCCAGATGGCATCGATGCGCTTCTATTGGCTGCAAATGGCGACGTTCGACGCATGTTGAACGATTATCAGGCCATTGCATGCGCCAACGACAATTTTGTAGACGAAGCTGCCGTGCTGGCTGTCAGCCATGCGCCGCCGCGCATTTCAGTTCTGCAGGTGTTGAAAAAGTGTCTCGCAAACGACTTTCGTGGAGCGCTGTCTTTGGCGCGCCATCTGGTCGAGGCGGTCGGTTACGACGTCAGCGACATCATCACAACTATGTACAGTGTGATCATCAACAATTCTCTATTTCAACAAGGCGACGAGCGCAAAATGCTGCACTTTCAAAGCGTCTTATCTGAAACAATGGTGTTGGCTGCAAAACAGCAAGCAACCACTCGGACTTTGAGCGGTATTTTGGCTAAAATGTGTTCCGATCACTCGTCGCAGTAGGCAGGCCCCACAGACAATTTCACATGCTTTGTGCATGATAAGGTAAAAAAATCAACAATGTCGGTCAACTGCAAAGGTCAACTGGGCACTATTACTGACATTTATTCGTTGGCAATAAGTTTGAATATTGCACCGTTGACAAAAAGAGGGAAACCCAAGGCCGCTCGCACTCTTTGCCGAGAAATAAATGCAAAGTACGATGAGGTTGCATGGTCAGTCAGAAGTGCGTCCATACCAATATTTGACAAAGAGAAAAATCGTTGGGCGGTCTTTGTGCACTGGCAGTATTTTGAAGAGCCGACTCTGGAACCGACTTACAATGTCCTGAATCTGCGTTCGATGGGCAAACCATACATTGAAAACGGAAATGAGGTGGTCGACGTTGACTGGCTCGGCACCGATGTGCAGACAACGGAGCGCGTTTCAGATATGAAAATGCAATTTCCGACAGCTTTCAGCGCTTTCACTGCCGAACAGACAGAAACCGAGGCAGAGAACACAAACAATAGTGCTGAAGTCGAGTCGAAAGAAGAGACCGGCAGCGACTACGAAGCCTCTGAGCAGGCGCAAAGCGAAAAGACATCGTGTCCTGCGACTTTGGGAAAGCGCGTGTGGAATCAAGAGACGGCTATTGGCAGAAAAAGTGCACAACCGGGTTATGATGGCATTGACACTTCTGCTCTGCGGCTCGACGAAAAAACGAAAAGGCTGAAGCCTGCTAATCGCGTTCTGGATGGCTGGTGGATGCGCAATGCCGACGACGATGTCGCAAAGTTGATACACGTAGACAATCCTGGCGGCGGAGACTGTATGTATTACGCCTTAGCGCCGATGATTCGTGCATTGAAGCCCGATCTGTTTGAAAATATCCCGCCAAACGATCCTGTTGGCGAAATGTTGCGACTGAGAAAGTTGATTGCTGCACAGGTGCCGTCTGCCGCTGACGCCGACGGCGTACAAAATTACGCAAATTTGGTTACCAGTATTGATCTGCAGCAACCCCGTGCCAAGCTGTATCAGCGCAATTTTGGTATACCAAAAGCTGCCAAAACAATGCAGGAACGCCGAGACGCTGTCGAAAATAAGCGGCCAAAATTGCAGCAGCGAATGCTGCAGAGTCGTCATTACGGCACCTTTGCCGATTTGCAACTTTTGCAATCGATCGTCGGACCGGACTTTGCCCTGATAATCTTTGAAAAAAACGTCGACTTTGGCGCACCGTTTGTCTGTTACACGATCAACGAAGTTGTGAAAGCTGCTTACGAAGACAAAGAGATAGTGTATGTATTTTTGCTGCACGGCGACGAGCATTTTACGCGCTTGCAGTTGCGAGACGGTCAGTTCGCGTTTCGATGGCACGAGTTGAATGACAAGCTGCCACAAATTGCGAATCTATTGAAAAACAACTGTTTTCTTGATGAACTGAATGCGGCTATGATGGTTTCACAAATGGTCGATGATTTTGTGGACGACTATCCCGACTTGAGCACTGTTCCGTACGCGAAAATCGGCGCAGACGGCAAATTGTCCAACAAGTTCGATGTGGTTGTTGCGCGACTGCTGCAAATCGAGGGACGAAAGCAAGGCGAGGGCGTCGAAGCACACGTTACGCTGATTGCAAAAGAGCCTCAACTGGCTCAATACAACCGATTATTGGCGAGCGAGCAAAAACAATTGCGCGATCGTTTAGCATCGCCGGCTGAAGTTGCAGGATTCATTCAGTCTGATGATGCCGTTGAGCCATCTGTTCGATAATAAAAATTTGAAATGTACACTGACAAAGACACTGATTATCAATTGAAGGATCTCGTTTCCGGAACCATTTCGCACGAGAAATATTTCCACGATAACAAGCGCACCCATTTCGTTGGTAGCGATTTCGAGTAGTGCTTCCACAGAACAAGTTGCTTCAATTTCGGTGGCACAGTCACCTCGTGCAGCGGCTGATGAAAAAGGTAGCCAAAGACCAAAATTTCCAACGTCGAGGGCAGTGCAACATTGTCGAAACTTTGATTGAAAAAACAACCAAACTCCAAGCGCTGAAGTGATGACGGCAGTCTTACGTTTGTCAGTGGATGATTAAAATCGTTTCCAAACGTCAGTTCTGTCAGTGTTGAAGGTAAAGGGGTATTGTCCAGCGGTCGATTGAAAGACCAGCCGAATGTCAAGTGAGTCAGCGTGGACGGCAGCTGCACATTATCGAGCGGTTGATTAAAAAGGTAATCGAATGTCAAGTGCGTCAGTTTGGGCGGAAGTTCCACGTTCTTCAAAGGCTGATTGAACCAAAATCCAAACCTTAGCCGCCTCAATGTCGTTGGCAGACTAGTATCATGCAGCGGCTGATCAAAACAATTCCCAAAATCCAACTGCTTCAACTTTGGTGGCAGCGTCACAGAAGCGAGAGATCGATTGAACTTATAGCCCAATGTCAAATGTAATAACGTCGCTGGTAGTTTCACATTGTCCAGCGCCTGATCAAAGTCGCGACCAAAGTTCAAGTGCGTCAATAACGGCGGCAGTGTCACATGGTCCAGTGACTCATTGAACCGATCGCCAAAGGTCAAGTAGGTCAGCGTCGCTGGCAACCGCATCGAAAAGCCAAAGAGCATAGGCAGCGCCCACAAAAAATGCAAACTGTCAATGACAGTCGATTGATGTTTGATGAGCATGTCGCTGCCAAATTGATCGACATTGTCGTAATCGACGAGTGCGTGGTGCTCAATCAACCATTTTCTCTCGCAGCGATAATCTTTGCATGTCGATAAGTAAGCAAGTGTCTGGCGGAAACCGAGATAGTGCAGCAACGTTTCTATCAAAGGTTGCCAAAAACGTTCATTTTTCATTTTGCACGGCACCAGCGAAATTTTTTCTTACAGCAAGGGATGTCGCCAGGAATCAGTCGAATACTGCCTTTATCGATCGTTCCTGTGACGCCTGAAATTTTCGGTTCATTGGAAGCTGGAGAGCATCGCGCTTTGCCGTCAATCAACTATAGCCATTTTCTTCGTCTGAATTTTCCTGTCCGTTTTCCTGCACCGTCTTTCTGTACGATTTTTGGGCCGATTCCTCTTCGAACCGTAAACGCAGACGCAGCCTTTCGGCCGAAAATTCACGTTCCTGCTCTTGCATCTTTTTCTGCATCTGCTCGATGCGTCGTTCGCGCTCCTGAAGTTCGTGTTGATGCGCTCTGTGCTGTGCCAACAGCTTTTCTTTTTCTTTGCGCAACTTTTCGCTCAACTGTGTCGCTCGATCCAAGTCTTTTTTGGCTTGCTGCAGTTCGCCACGGCTTGCCTCGTCCTGCAGTTTGGATTGCAAATGCTCGTTCCGAACCTTGAGACATGCAGCCTCTGTTGCCGCCTCGTTCAACTGTTTTTGTAATGTGGCGCGCTCTGTGACATTTTGCTTGGCATCTTCACGTGCACTGTGAACGGCGGCGTTGAGTTTCTGTTCGTAGTTTTGGCTGACTTCTTGCAGTGCGCGCTGATGCTGCTCGTCGCTGTCCAAGCTATTTTGCTCGACTTGAACAATTCTTTCGCGGGCTGTGTGCAGTTCTGCGGTCATCCTGTCGACCTCTTCGGCAGCTTCCTGCTTCTGTTTGACGAGCAAGTCTATTTTTGCCGACAACTGACGCTGCAGAGTGGCTCGTTGGCTGCTACTTTCAGCTTGTAGTTGTGCGTATCGCTGCTGCAAATCGTCGAAGCGTTCTTTGGCTTCACGTTTGGCGCGCTCGTTGGTGGATCTGATTTTGCTGAGCGATGCCACGGAATCTCGCTCCAGTTGTGCAATCTGTGCGCCGTACTCTTGCGAAATGCGCTTCAACTCGCTTTGGGCTTGCTGCAGTTCGGCTTCACAGCACCGCAACTGTGAAACTGTCTGTTCGGCGCTTTGCAGCCGCTCTCTCAAACTTTCGTTTTCGTCATGCAAGCTGTCCAGCGTGATCGACATTTCGGCGCACCGTTTCTCGATGGCGCTGTAGTCGTCTTGCAGAGAATCGGCACGTAAGCGGCACTTTTCTAGTTCGGTCTGCCAACTGCTTTTGGCCACATCAAATTCCGTGATCCTGCTTGCAATGTCAGATTCTGCGTCGCGCAACTGTTTTTCCAGTTGCACGATTTTGTCTTGCCACTGCTGCTTTTCTTTTTCGTGAGTCGTCTGACGCTGTTCGATGGCACTCTCCAACGCCTGGCGCTGTTCTGCGCTTTGTTGACACTGTTCAGCCAACTTTTTCTCCACCTGTTCTGTCTGTTGGCACGCTTTGTCACAACGATCTTTGTAGTCTTCTTCGCGACGCTTGGCTTCGTCCAGTGCTTCGACAAACCGCTGGTTGGCAGACCCCACAGTGTCACAAGTGCGCCTAAGCAGAGCCAGCCAATGCTGTTCAATTGCCTGGGCCCACTTTTCATGTCGCAGCACTATTTTTCGGTCGACCAAAGCGCGCACTGTTCGGTCATCAAGTCGTATGCCGCCATTTGTGACCATAAAGTTGTCTATTAGTGTGATCAGCTGATCCCACAAAGCGCGAAAACGCAAAGTCGGCCAAAGACTCGGCTCACTTTGCGCCTTCAAAAATTGCTGTTCGGCGTGCGATTGAATTTTTGGCAGCACATTGGCCTCTGCTGTGTCCAGAGTGCGGCTGATGACCGCTTCCAGACCTTTGGCATTGCAAGTTCGCACCCGACCACACATCAGCGCCATATCGTCTGTCAGTTTGCCAACAAACGTCTCCCGGTCGCTTTTTTGCACAGCGGCACCGCATTCTGAGTTGTAGTGTTGCAGTGCGCGTCGACGGCTCTGCTCAAAAATATCTTCCAACAGCGGAGGCAACAGTTGCAGTTGAAAGTTTGTCTCATCGGCAACGTCGCAGCGTTGGCCTTCGACGAGCGCCTCAACTATTTGATCCAGTTGCACGCGAGTCAACGAATGTAACTCGCTCTGGCAGTGTTTCTGGAGCAGAGTTGACAGTGTTGTCACAAAGACGGTGCGTGCCGAATCGATGGCGTCACGACACTGCACCTCGACCAACATGTTCCATGAGTCGCGAATGACGGGCGCCGCGCCGCGGTTGAATGCATCGACGTAGGAGCGGCACAGATGAATAAGGCCGCGACCACTGACTGGCTTGTTGCCAAGGGCCAGCTTGTGAGGCGCTTGCAGCAGAACTTTGCGCCGCAACTGTTGCAATTGCTGCAGAAACTCGGGTCGCATCACTTCGTCGCCCAGCGTGTTCAACTGTTGCAGATGCTTTTCGTCGACACACGGTCGCATCAGAGTCTCGCAGTCGCGATGCACAAAGACCTTGCGCAGCATGGTGCGCAAGTTGTTTTTCTGCTCAATGCTCTGCTGAATCTGTTCGTCTTCCGACGAGTTGCCGCCGGTGTGAGCGCTCTTGTCCGCCAGTGCGTTTTCGAGATATTGGCGCGCGCTAATTTCGTTGCCATCTTCGTCCTCCAGCAGCAACGAAAAATCGCGCAACAGCCACAGAAAGTGCGGAAAAAATTCGGCCAACTGGTCGGCTTTGTCGACCTCTGATGCATCCACACGTCGGCGTTTTTTCGTCTGTTCTCCAACGCTATCTTCTATGGCTGCAGTGGCGTCGGCAGCCTGAGCGCGCACTTGTTTGCACACATTGCAAACTAAAGACAGTTTGCCGATGGCGTCTTCGTCGATTTTGCCCATGCTATTGTAAATGAAATAGGAGCACAGCAGCAATGCCAATGCAAATATTTTTGAATCGTGGGTGTCAGTCGCTTTAAACGCTCCGAGACCTTCTGTGTCGATAATCAGAACGTTGGTGTACTCCTGCTCGCTGTTGGCGCCTTTTTTTTTGCGTGCCACTTGTATCGGCTGTGTGTGTATCCAGAGGCCTTTCGTGCACGCATTGGTTGTGCTGCCGACCGCAAATCCTTCGCCAGGCGGTACCTGCAACAGGCCGCGATTTAAAAAGAGACTTTTGCCTTGCCGGTAGGCGCCTGCGCACGCGATTACAGCTATGGGCTGTGTCAGACTTTCGACAAAACGAACGGCCTGCTCGTTCATCACAAATCGTCCATCTTCGACAGCTACCAGAGGTATAGCGCTAGCTTGACCACTTTCATCCATATCGTTCAGTGCGGGTGCAACTCTGGCGTGCGAATACGATCCAGTTTAATTTTTTTTAATTGTTCAAATGTTTGTTATTCACAGCAGCAAATGAACAGTGATCGCCCAACAGATTATCATCACAACGTGCCGGAAGGCCAAAATTATGATCGCACGGCGGAAGACGGGCGCGACCGTGCTCATCATCGTGAAGAGGAGGACCAATCCATTTACGGAATAGATCTTTTTTTGCGCTGTTTGTACGACTATTGGCTGCATGGGGGTATCAACTATTTCATAGCGCGCAAAGTGACAACACTGCTCAAGACTTTGGCACTTTTTGTTGTGGTCATTGTGCTTTTCTATTGCATCGACTACAGTGCTCTTGTCGAACTGTCCACAGTGCCGGCAAACTCTGCGCCCATCAGTGCTGGCGCTATATTTCACGGCCCACGAGCCACTGTGACGTCTGTGTGTTGGTTCGTCGGTTGTAGCGCCTATTTTGCATACAATTTGTGGAAAACGATCAATCAGATTCAGCAAGCTGCGAACATTCGCCACTTTTACATGGTTCAACTGGGCGTTGATAACGACGAAATGTTGTACTGGATGTCTTGGCATGAAGTTTGTCGACGCTTACGTCAATTTCAGTATGACAAATGGTGCAGCGAAAAACGCCAGCATTTTTTCAGCAACAGATCGTCTGAAAATCACAGCGCAAACAGTAGTGGCGAGATCGACGAACTGTACTTTCGCGAACAATTGTTTGCCAATGCAACGGCTGATAAAGCACAGCCGCAGCCGTCGTGCCGGGAAGGCAATGACGAATTGAATATGGCCGATTTTTGCAATGAGTATATGCTAAGCGATGATGACATCGCTAGCATGATTATGCGTCGCGAAAACTACTGGATTGCTATGTTTGCCGACAATGTTTTGGCCTTTGAGTCGTCTGGCACCGACAGCTTGTTGAATCGGCATACAGCAACAGCTGTTGCGGACAATGTGGACGAAGATGTCGAACGCAGTCGTCAAAGCGATTTTTCTGCAGCGTTTGCACACTTGCAGCACAGCACAAACGACAACTTCGCTTCGCTCTCCTCTGACGAAGAAGACTGGACTGAGTCGGAACAGCGGCCGTTGTTCACTCGTCCAGAGACTGACCAGCCGAGAACTTACCGCCATCGTTACAACTATGCCACACACGTCAACACCGTTTCTGCACAGCTATCCAGCTTTGGCAAACGTGTGTGCAAAGCGGCTGTTGTCAGCATACTCAAGCCGCTTTTTGTAACGCGGTGCGACGAACACGACACCAGCGCAACGTTAGAAAAACCTATATTGACCAAAACGCTGCAGTGGTGCTTGACGTACGGTCTCTTCGGCTTTGCCATTGACAGTCAAACCGGTGCGCTGAAGCACGAATTAACTTTGTTCGTGGAAGATAGCAATACTTACGCCGAGCGCGAACGGCGACGTGCGGAACAGAGTTCAATTTACCAGTCTGCCGCTCAGTGGCATCGTGCCAACGTTTCGCAGCCGCTGACGCAAAAACTTATCTGGCGTTTTCGCACTATGGCCGTAATTGGCGCTCTGTTGTCACCGTTTATTTTTGTCTTAGTCGTTCTGTCTTTCTTTTTCGAGCACGGCGAAGAAGTACGTCGCGAGCCCGGCCGTTCTCTGGGCGAGCGACAATGGACAAACGAAGCCCGCTGGGCTTTCAGACGCTACAACGAATTGCCACATCGTTTCGAAGCGCGACTGGTCCGTGGCGCACTGGCTGCACAACGCTACGCCGATTCGTTTCTGTTCGCTACGCAGGGCGAGTACGCCCGGTGCGTCGCCTTCATTTCCGCTGCGGCACTGACCATTTTTTTGGTGGTCGGCGCTGTTGGCGACGAAGAAGCGCTTTCTTTGGTGACGTTTGCCTTGCATCGCTCTGCATTCTGGTGGATAACGACATTGTCATTGGCCGTCGCTGCGGCACGTTCGCTTGTTCCCAGCGTCGACGCTATCCGCCACGAGACGCTGCGACGGCACGACTATGACATGCACGGCGAACAATTTGACGAGGAACAAGAGTTCTATCAGGATGGGCGGGCGGCTGCGGAATCAGTGCGACAAGAAGCGCGCTGGCACACAGAAACTTCGGATCGGGCCGATTTGGCAGCCGTGCCGAACAAATTTTTGCCGACACCCACACCTGATCAACTGTGTGAAGCCGTAGCACGCTTTACTGGCTTCTATCCGCGCTCTTGGAAGCGAAAAGAGCATACCGAAGCGATACGTGATCGGTTTTTTTGTCTATACGACTCGAAATGGCTCATCTATCTGCGAGAGATATTCGGCATTGTTTACACACCCTATCTGCTGTGGTTCGTTTTTCCAGACAAAGCGCAGCAATTTTTGGATTTTTTTGTCGAACGCACAGAGCGCCGCGCCAAAGTGGGACACGTTTGTGCCCGAGAGAACACCGAGACTGTGAATGCTTCGGAAATCGTTTGAAAAAAATTAGCACGCCCATATAAAAACTTGAAATATTCCCGCGCCAACGTCGCCCTTGAAACGCATTTTTCGTGCCATCAGGGTATTTTTGTGCGCTCAGCGTGACACAGAGCCGCGTCAATCGTTCCCTTTTTCTGGCATGCACAAAACAAATATTTTCAAAGTTGACGCAAGGTGCAATGAGCGATCAGCAAGAGCGACGCGTTGCGGAGCCCGAAATCGCAAACTCTGCTAGTATAGGCGTATTTCAAGACATTGGCGAGCAATCAGTGCGCTTAGCAAACGGAAGCACGGTTTCTTTGCAATTTCAATGTTTGTAGTCGTTTCTGTGTCTGTGCCGATGTCATCATCTGTTTTGTTTTGTGTATGTAGTTTTTTCGCCCGACAGTACGCTGTTGACTGGAACTCAGCTTTCGGACTTGCAACAACGTGTCAACAGTCTGGTTCAGTCTGCAAACAGCGAAACGTTGCGACCACTTGTGTCGCAAAACGCAATATTTGCTGCACCTCGTGAAGCAGACGATAGCGTCGACGATCAGTACGACTCTGCGCTACTCAATTCGCTTTTCCTATTGGCGGAAGCAAGGTTTGTCGACTCGGCTGAACGCCTGTGTGTGTCTAATGCAGCAAACAATTCGCAATGTAGACCGCAACCGGCTGCGCAGAGTGCTATTGATGCCTTGCCGCGCACCGTTGGCACAAATTCTCAGTCCACCAAAGACATCGAATGTGCCGTTTGCAAAAATGATCTCCAACCCGATGAACTGCTGATTGAACTGCCTTGCAGTCATCTGTATCACGAAAAATGTCTCCTACCATGGTTGCAACAGCACCATCATACGTGTCCAATGTGTCGGTACAAACTGGTCCGTGCTGACGAAGAGGGCAATGGCGATATCAAGCAGTCTGCCACGACACGAACTTTTGAGGATCGCTTGGCCGACATTCCTCGTGGCGGGGGCAGAACAAAACGCAAACGAGAGCGCAAGCGCTCTGTCACCGCAAAAACATTGCCCAGCAAGCGCACTAAAAGAGAGTAAATGCAGAAATTACAGCGGGGCGATATTTTACTCGAACGAGGCGCAAATTTTAAACGCCCACAAAAAATCTGCAAAAATGAACGAACAATTGATCAGGATCATCGAACAGTTGTCTACAGTTACTAGCATGTTGGAGGTGGCCTTACTGAACGGTTTGCCCGACATTCACTTGATCGGCGAATTGCGGTGTATAAAAAAATCGTTGCGTCAAGCTGTGGACCACCAGACTGCTGAACAAGGAGATACGAAAAGAAAAAAATCCCAAGGCATCACTGCAGAATCAGTTGAATGAAAACCGTCTTGAAAAAAAGGAAAAAAGATTCAGTCTCGTGCAATTGACGATTAAATTGACAGTACTGCTGCCTTCAAATCCCAACATACACACTGCAGCGATGAGTCAATCTAATCCTTTCGCTCTAGACACGGTCCGGTTTTTGGGAGGCAAAACGACCGATTCCGATCCATTTGGCGACCGAGACTTGGTGCAAAGCAATCCGGATGCCTCTATGCGCATGCAGCGCCAGAGATCACAGCAATATGCAGGTGATGTCGGTATGGCAACTCTGCACAACGAAATGCTGCGCCAAGAGGCGCGAAAAATTTTGCAAGACGACGACGTGATACAGGCGGATCAATTGCGGCAACAGAAAAACACTTCGGCAGCAAAAAGTGCTTACAGTGACACTCGTCTGTTGTCCAGTGTCAAAAGCGCTCTACTCAACGACACCAACCCAGCCAACTTGATTAATGTACTGCTGTTTTGGATCAATTTTCAAGTCAGTCGTGGCACACCGAATCACAATCAGTGCGTTTTGAATGTTTTGCAAGACATGAAGAGCGTATTTGTGGCAAGCAAAAAACCAGAAGACAATTTGATTATTGAACTGCAGGCAATTTTGAACACAGTGGTCGACAACTTGCACAACAACGATTATGACAGTACGGAAGCCGTGGTCGATTTCGTCGAAAAAGTTGGCGTTTTCTTTATGAAAAGATATTTGCTGCAGAGAGGTGTCATTTTGGCCGATATCGAAGCGTTCGACATGTTGACAACGTGGATCTATTTCCAGTATATCATGAAACGACACACGTTCACAAAAAATGCGAATATGCAGCACAGAGACTCGACGCCAGAAGAACAGGCACAGCAATTGCTTGACTGCATGAAAATGTTGGAGAGGCAGGTCGACGTGCCGATGGTGTAACTCGCGAGCGGAAAAAAAAAACAAACAGCGCACAAAACAAATAAAACGAAACTTGCGTGGGGCGGTGCAGATGCGAAATTTGTTTCCTCAGCACAATTAATTTCATAAATTCGTTGACAGTGTTTTGAGATACCAGCATCGCTTACGTTCAAAAATGTCTATACCACTTTGTTGTCCTGCCGTTTCCGGCGACCCATCTGCGGCATGTCCGCGCAGCACTGCTGCATCACGCGAAGTCGAAGATTGCGATCAGCAGCAATCTATGCAACACAAGTTGGAGCATAAAGCCTCTTATGTCAAAAAACCTTTGAGCGAATGGACCAAGTTGAATGACAAACAGTGCACCGCAAAAAATGTCTGGGTGCCGCTGAGCAACAAAAAAGAAGTGTCGGCGTGCAATCCGCGCCAGCTGCAAGATTTGCAGAGCATGCGCGATCGTATCGAAAGTCGAGCACGCCAGCAAGGACCAGCGCTCAGCTGGACAGAGTTCAATGGCGGCCCGCTCGATAGCTACAACGACGCTCAACAACTCGCTGCACAGCAAGCCAACGCCAATCGCTGGGTCAAGTTGACACAGGCGGACTTTGCGTCAGGCACCGTGCGACTGCGCGCCGGCGGCTACTATCAGCTGGACGAAGATATCGAATTTGATCCAAACGCTGCAGTAGGCGACTGGTTGGAGCGCCGCGCACCGACTGCTGCGCAACGTGCTGCAGGCGCATTGTACTCAAGCAATGCTTACGTCCGTGGCTTTTTTGCTGCGCTGACAATCGAAAGCAGCGATGTGTACCTCGACTTGAACGGGCATACTTTTGCACACTCGCATTTGTCGACCGTTCGGCAGCGCTTTCAAGCGGTCATCGAGTTGGCTGATCAGCCGTTTGTGCCTGCGCAAGGTCCCGGCAATTTTGGCGCTGACATCGACGCAGCTATCAATTGTGTGGTCGCCAATGGCACGATCGGACTGACCTCTCATCATGGCATTCACGGGAACGCGTGCCAGAATGTTTTGTTGGAAAACTTGACATTCAAAGACTACGATGTGGCAGCGATCAGCGTCAATGGCGTCAAAAATTTCGTGATCAGTGGATGCACGTTGACCGGAACGTTTCAGAATGTGCTGTTCAACGCCAAGCTGTCGGCAGCACTTTTTGGTCTGTCGGATGCACGTGCTTTGCTGCAAGTCAGCACTGACGCCGGCACAGGCGCCAGTCAGGAGCATGCGAGTCTGATGAGCGCTGTGGCCGCTTTGGAAAGTGTGATTGAGCCAATGGTGGTCAATGGGACCGTCAATCCGTCATCGCCGTTTGCCAACAAATCGTGCAGCATTGCAGGCGAGACTGTTAAAGTGATTGACGGCAATGCCTACGGAATTTTGTTCAACAGCTTCGGCGTCGCCGTCAATGCTTTCGATCAGGAAGCAGGCACAAGTGATGGCAGTCGGCCTGACTCAGAGCGCGTATTGATTTGCAACACAACAGTGGACAAAACTTACGCCAATGTCGACGAAATTCCAACGCTGTTCGACACGCGCGAAGGCCAAGGTCCAATTGTCGACACCTCTGGCGCTGTTCTCGATCTGTCGCAGTACTTTGACTGTCAACAGCAACAATACGATCTGACTGGCACCGACAATGCAGAACAGCTTGTTCTTCTACAGCTTGCTGTCGTACAACTGCGCGACAAGATTGCTGCCGACTTTCCGCAGACGGACCTGGCGCTATGGGCTGTCGGTCGAGTGCCGAGTGAATTGTACTCGCCGCTGCTTGGTAACAATGTGTTGTCTTGTGAAAACGTGCCGACGTTTTTGGTTTGGAAGCGCAACGGAGATTCGATGTTTCACGTCAACAAGGGTGTTTTCGGATTGCGGCTGGACGGAATTACTCAGTTGTGCGTGCGCGACACCAAAGTGACGAACAGCGTCAACTGCGGACATCGCGGTATTTTCTGCGCACTGCCGTGTGAAGATCTCGTGGCCGAAGAAAGCCCCTGCACACTGCTGGAGTTGGATTTGCCGTCAAATTGCTGTCCGCTCAACATGTCTGGCGATTTCCCAGCCGAGTATGCCAAGTTGGCTCGGGCTGCTTACAAAGATGCCAGTGATGGCGGTCATCCATTGCAGGCTGCTCAACTTGGCTACTGTGGGGCTGACACATATGGTGCTGCCCTCTCGGCAGTCAGTCACTTCGATTTGAGTTCGCTGCAAATCGAATCGACCGACTCGCATCACGGCTCGGCTTTCGGACTGGTCAATCAGTATGAAAGTAACAATGGCAAAATTACATGCACCAGTATTGACGGCGTTCACGCCGCCAGCGAAGCATGTGAGGTCGACTTTTCACAAGGAGCCAAAACGCCTGTGTCGCAAGGTGTGCGCATTGACACCAGTTCAACCAAAATCACTTTGCACAAGCCAAGCATTGCAGATGTCACAGCCGTCGGCTGCGCAGCGTGTCGGCTGTGTGTGAACTCGGCGGAGGTTGCCATCGCCTTGTAACAGACGATCCAAACAATTAAACAATCTTTCAAACTTCATTTTGCACTTCAGTGTGCAACAAAGCGCCCTCCATTGTTATGTTGCAGCACAAGTAACGATGCGCACCTTTTTGAGAAAGTCGTATGTCTTAACTTGTGTCCGACGCTGTCGACCGGTTGATGAAATCTTGCCATCAACTGTTGAGCGCGTCATTGGATACTGTTTGTACTTTATTTTACAAGACCGTCTGCTTGCTTCATCGCGATTTTGCTCATTTTGTCCTGAAAATTGTCGTCGTTCAGTTCACGCCGCTGCAATCCGTCCAGCACTGCGTTGTGGTCGACTTCGCCCTTCGACTTGCCCCGAACCGCTTCTTTACAATTGATGCCTGACAGACATGCTTCACCTTTTGTTGCGTCGTTCATCTGCCAACCAAGTGATTGTGGCAACGTGAAACTTTTTGGCGGTCGAAAATCTACGCTTCGCACTCTTCAAGTTCCTGTTCTCTAAATCCTCAGCCAAAGAAGAAATTGCGCTCACGGTATCACGCAATTTCTTTTTACTGTACTGCACCGGCTGCAAAGCTTCCTGCCACGAATCTGGGCCTATTGACTGATTTGCAATTGCAATCGTTGCCAGAGCCAAGTAAAATGGTTCAAATTCAAACCCGATACGAGCGTCAACAGCGGTGCAGAAGCAGATGTAATCTTGCATCGCCTGCTGTTTGAGTGAAATGCTTGGTAGATACACTTGCGTCAAATTTTTAGCAAGCATGTAGTGGGTGATTGGCTGGACTCGATAATCCAGAGCGAGCAAAACCTTTTTTTCCATTAAAACAATTTCCTTTGGAGTGCAGGAGCGGTCTGTAATGTAGTGGTAGTCTCTCATTTCGGGGGCGTAAACGTCATGGAATTTGGCGGCGATACCGAAGCACGCTACGCCGAACAATTGCAGTTTTTGCCTTTTCAAATCGTCGAAAAACTCGGTGGAGAGCGCTCGCCTGATTAAGTGGCAGGAGTCTAAAAATGCACTGTCGCTCACTTTGAACTTCACCTTGACGTCCAAAAGCCAGTCGAACAAAATTGTCACCATGCGCATGGTAATGTCTGACGAGGAGATGGTCTTGCCTTTAATTCTGTCCTGGAAATGACGCCGTTGGTGCTGGATTTGCAAATGAAGCCACTGGACATCTTCTCGCTGATGTTTTGCTGTCGATGCGTTGGCATCTTTTACTTTTCGCTTCGAGTGAGTTTTTTTGTCGACAGGCGACTGTGGAGTGTGACATTGAGAAGAATTATCGATTGATTGCAAAGGCCATGCTGAGCGCGATGTTAAAGAGATCCAGTCTTTGAAAAAATTCATATGACCAGTGCAGATTTGATACATAACTGTACTCTAGACTAAAATAATAAACGTTCACACATGTTGTGGCGCGTTCGCGGAAACGACTTCTGCAATTGTTTTCACTGAAGCCGGTTTGACCGACCGCAATGTTTTCGGCAGCACGCTCACGTGTCTTTCGGAGTGAAGATGTGTAGAACATCGAATCAGATCGCCGAATTGACAGTCCAGCACTGATTCGATCTGATTTCGCCAAGCACGTGGCATTGGCCTCAGTTGATCGTCGATCGACATCTCTGGTCGCCGAGAATGCATTACAGGATTGTAAAACCATACGAGGGTGACTAGCCAGTGCCGACAACAACAAAGAGTGTGAAAAAGCATCCTTTGGGCACTGGTGTCGCGCAAATCGCACTGATCGGAAATAAATATCAGCGTTGGTTCTGGCATCCGCCAATTACGAAATCCAGCAGCCATGCGTCGCATGTTCATCTCTAATGTTTCGAGCGCCATTCCAGTCAAAAACTCCCAGTCGACACGGTTGTACTCGTGCATTTGGCAGATCCTCTCCCAGGAACGACAGTCGACAATTTCGTTTGTCAACCAATCGATCTGTACCTGATCGGCGTTTAACACGACATGAACACCAGCACCGATGAGTTCGCTGAGCACAGCCTGGGGCACACCGGTTTCAGCCATCCGCTTCGCTTGCATATAGTCGTACTTGGGCAGTTGTTTGATGAGTCGCAGATACTTGCGGAACGGATGCAGTTGATAATAATCGGTCGTCATTGTCTATGGTGACTTTTCAATGAAAGTCACACACTCAGACCACAGAGGTTCCACAGTGCGTCAATAAGAAATTTTATTTGCACAATCTCCGCAGTTGTCAGTTTCGGTCACAGACTCTTGGCTCAAAAACTCTTCGTACGGAAGACGACCCAAAATCAATTTCGATATTGTCTGCGCCCAAGCTTCATCATCACGTTCAGAAGGTATAGAATCCGCCAGTACATAACCCAATTCTTGCCAGCAGGGGTTCATGGCACTGTCCGGTTTCGGCGGTTTGTACATGCTGTTTTCAATAATGCGATTGATTTTATCGACAATGATACGACGGTTCTTCAACTCTTTGGGCAGCACGTTGCGAACTGCGCTGGCCACACCCGGAAAGTCGCGGTTTGGCACCACCGGGTGCAACAACTGGTCTCCTGACATATCATCAGTTGTGGTGGTCGATTGGCCCGCGTCGCTTGATTGATGTTTTCCAAAAGCATCGTTGTCGGTCATAGTTAATTTTTGGCTATCGGTCAAAAAAAGCAACATAGCAACGGACTGGATCGAACAATCGACCTACGGGTTATGGGCCCGTCGCGCTACCGCTGCGCTACGTTGCTTTTTGGTTTTGCCCAACTATATGAGTTGAAGCGCGTTCGCTTTTGTAGGATACAACCACAAGTGAATCTGCGATGATCAAAAAACCATTTTGCCGAAAGAAATAAATATTTGGCGCTTGTTGGGATGCAAATTTTTAAATTTAGCTACCAAAACGCGAGACTGAGGACAGATTGTGCGACAAGGAAATGTCCAATAATGCTGCAGAATCTTTTCGGTGCGAGCAATTTGCGCAGGACGTGTGCTATGTCGTGCAAAATCATCCAGTATTAGTGGCACACGTCAAGCGGCGACTTGCATTTATGTACAATGTCGCAGAGAGGCCCGACTCGTCGCGGTCACGCCGTTCGCGCCGCGAAAATTTCCGCGGTGGCAGAGCACGTCGACACACTGCTTGCGCTCAGTCAGTTGACATGTTTCCCGGTGCCATTGTGTGCTCGCTGGAGCGACGCGACATGCACAAATTGGCGAAACCGAATGCCTACGTTGCGCTTGAGAAAACAGACGGAGTGCGTTACTTGCTGTTGTTGACAAGCCTGCGTGTGCATCCTGATGACAGTCAGCGCGAACCTTATGCCGTATTGATTGATCGCAAAATGCAAATGCGGATCGTTTTGCTGGACTTTCCGGCTCATCTGTACACAGAAGAGGTTCTCTTCGACGGAGAACTTGCTCAAAACGTCGATAACGGCTTGCACACATTTTTGATTTTCGACTTGATTTTCAGCGGCAACAAGCCCAACGACCCGTCGCAAAAAGCGTTGACAAGGCAAACGTTTTACACCAATCGCATGCGGCACGCGAACCAGCTTTTACGCAACTATTGGCGCAAACATATAAACACGGCGGCAGAGTACGACGCTTATGGTGACAGCGCCACAGCGGCGAACGAAAGAAACGGCACAGTCAAAAATACCTTTGCGTTGAAAGTGAAACGTTACGTGCCGATGAGAAACTTTGAACAAAGCTACGCCAACGTTTGTCACAGTGGAGCCTGGGTGCACTGCGGCTTCAATATTGACGGTTTTATTTTCGTTCCGTCGCGACAGTTGGTCGAGCCTTTTCGCAACAGAGAGCAATACAAATGGAAACCACGTGAAAAGCACACAATTGATTTGCAGCTGTTGCCTAGGTTAAAAAATAACTCTTCAAGCAGCGGACGCACTGATCAATACGACCTTTTTGCCAAAAGCAGTCGCAATACGCCACAGCTATTTGTCGAACTGCCCTTGTGCCCAGAGAATAACGCCTTCGTGACTTCGCATTTGGTCATTATGGAGCAGTTTTTTCGCAATCATCAGAATTTCATTGTGGAGTGTACCTACGACCCGTACAGAAACTTGTGGCTGCTCGCACAGCAAAGAACAGACAAACATACGCCAAACGCTATGCACACGATTGAACGCACAGTCCGAAACATCGAAGAGGACATCAAACTGCAGGAAATTGTAGATTTGAGTCGCAGTTTGACCGTCCAGAGACCTTTTGACAGCGCCGTTTATCGGAGCGTGCAGCCACGAAATCCCAACCCTTCAACACAAAATTTCGCGGCGTCACAGGACCGCACTGTTGTCGACGCTCCCGTCGCCGGCGCGTTTGTCCATCCGTCGCGACAACAGTTTTTTTCTGAAACTTTGCCTCTACGGCGCAGCACATCATCAATGCAAACAGTCGCTAAAATGCCACTGCCATGCATGTTCAGCAGAGACACTCACGACGGCAGCAATTGTGGGTGTGTGTATTGTTTGTATTCAAAAAGCAACAAAGACGGGTCGTCAACGCCGACGACTCTGGTCGCAAACACTGTGCCAAAGTATGATCCTGAAACTAATTGGCAAACTGACGCCGCAGGAGCGACCAATATGCCGCGCGTGAAAGCTGAACAGCTGGAGACGTACTTCAAGTCGACAGAAGCAGCGCAGGCACATCAATGTGCAGTCGACACTGTACCAAACGCCGAAAATCCATTAATCGGCGCGTCTGACGGCTCTGCGAGCATTTCGGAAATGTTGTCGCAACTTTCGGCAACGTTGTCGCAACATGAATTCCGTCAACAGCAATGAAACTGTGATGCGTTTGTTTGTAATTGGGGAAATTTTTCGCTTGCATTGCAATGAAATGTCAAAAGCTGACCGGAAGATGGCTAGCAGTTATTGGCACTCAAAAAAGTCGATGCGCAAACTAAAAATTTCGGCTCATGATGTGACAAGCGGCTGGAACGTTGACAGCTATTGTGCTCAGAAAGGCCACAAAGTGCGCTTCAACACCAACATCTGCGCACAGAACATTGCAAAAATTGTCTGGACGTTTGGCGACAATAGCGACCCGTCGACAGACACTCAGCCTCTACACATTTTCAGAACACAATTTGGCGTTGCCGGCGAAGGTTATGTCACGGTTCGCGCGGTTGTCACAACACAAGCAGGAAAATGCCTGACAGCTTGCCGCCAATTGCTAATAGTGCCGGAGAGCGATTGCGAAATTCAGTTCGAAGACTACACCGTTGGTAATGACACGAAATGCATCGATTTACAAGGCACTGTTGTGTGCGCCACATTGAATCTAGGCGATCCGTTGGATGGAAACAACGCCGACTATGCCTGCGGTGGCGCCTGTGAGCAAGATTGTCCCCGCTGCAGCATAGAAATCGGCGACTTGCAAGGAACAAAAATCGCACGCTATGGTAAACACCGAGTCACTGCATCTCGGCAATTGGTCTGTCCGCCGGCGCAAAACGAACTGTGCATACCTTTGTATGCTGAAAATCGACTTGGCAAATGTGCTCGATACCCGCCTGTGTGCACTACGGTGCATATCTTGCCACGCAATTTGCGCATCAGGGTCTGTGGTGGTGTCCGACGTTGGCATAAAAGATTTGTGTTGGACAATCTGTCTGCACATATGCTGCCCGAAGACGCCACCATCAAGTGGCGGATTTATGACTGCGACGGGAGAACACACTGGCTAGAAATTGGTCGTTGTAAGACTCTCTGCTATGAGTTTCGTTGCCAGACATACTACTGTGTGGAGGCGGTAGTCCGAGTTTCAGCCGATTGTGAAGATGTCACCACCAAGGTATATATATTACTGGCCGATTATTGCGCCAGAAACTGTGACGACATCGTAGTCCAACCGTTTTCACAGTCATTTTCGAGGCCAACATCGCACATACCCGAAGGAGAATCGCCAGCATCGCCTCCCGTGCCGCAACCTATTGCTCTGTGAAAATAGAACAGCAGACTGTTGGGCGCATAATAAACGCGCATTCTACTTTTTTCATTTTCTCGTTTTCAACGCTTATTTTTTCAGTTGGTGTCGTCACGGCGCCCTCTTACGCAATGTAGTGACCGCTTGTTTCTGCTACAAAGACTGATACGGTGCGCGCTTTGTGTTGAATTTAGCATTTTCTTTTGCAATCTGCACACAGCAGCATGCTGCTAAAATCAGAGTGCACAAAGTCGCAACGATGGTCAAAGAGATGGCCGCAGTGTAGGCTCCCTGTTGTATGCAACTTCGTCCACCTGCCAAAATGACAATGCTTCGTACGGGCGAGACTGTTCGATTTCGAGTTTGACGCGTCGGCCGATCGATTCGACACAACAGACGGTAGGACACTTGGTAGAGTCTGCCGACACACCACTTTGGTTGTAGTGTGCAGCGCCGACACTCCAATGCAAACTGACCGCAACGGCGTGAATACAGCCTACGGAACCGGGACTCGCAGTGAAGCAATGTCGATCGCACTTGTCGACAGCGGTCAATGTGCCCTCTACGGTGTAAGGATAGCTGCGACCATAGTTGTACCACGTGTAAAGTGCACCGGAAAGTACACCGAGGTACAGAACGAAGCACGTTGAAAACGCAAAAAATTTCATTGAATTTGTCATAATTGATTTTCTTGTGCACCCTTTTGTCGAGAGATTGTCGCATCCTATATCGAAGTTACTTTCTGCGATTATGCTGTGAACACACTTTTTTCGAAAAAAGTTTTCTGCACTTATCAATAGCAAAATAACAACAATATGCCGCCCAAGCAATCGCAACACAACCGCGTTTTACGCAGGGCAGGTCTGCTAATGGAAAATTGTTCACTAAAACCAGGACAGGGAGGTCCGTTGGTTGCAGAGTTGCGCAATCTGGCAAAACGTCTTGGCTTGCAGCCGGTGCCTCGCAGCCGAGTTGATGTCTGCGCTCTCTTGCAGCAGCATTTGCAAACATCTTTCAGCCAATCAGGCAGACTAACGAAAGCGCTTTCTAGCGTCCTATCGTTGGACGAGTGCAATCTGCCGCCTTCTAGCGGTGGGCCGCGCGTTGCCGAATTGCGCCAGAAAATACGCCAAATGGGAGTGTCCAACGTGCCGCGAAGTCGAACTGCTCTTTGCGACCTGTTGACAGCAATTCAAAACCAATTGTACAGCGGATCAGCCTCCCAACGATCAGGCCCTTCCTCAGCAGCAATGCGCGGCCGAAGCGCGCCAGAAACAGCAATCTCTACTGAATCGGGCGAAAATTGTGTAAAAATCAGAGACAATGTGGCGCTACCAAAAGCAACGAAATTTCGCTTGGCAGTATACAAGCTTATCGAGAGCAATCGCATTTCAGTTCAGAAATGCAATATGTTTGACAATTTTGACCAATTGAACGTTCTGCCGCGCAGGAGCGCATCGACTTCATACATTATGCTTGGTAAATTGAAAGTGCCTCGCACACTGGCAAAAGGTCGTATCAAAACAGACATTTCTGTAAAGTTGGCTTTCGCCAGCAAAGATCCTTCGATAAATAACTCTCTCGCTGTCGAACGCAAGATCTACGAAGCTGTTACCAATCCACTCATTGTCAATGGCCACACTCCGCACGTGACAACATACTACGCAACGTTGAGCTGCGACAATTTTTTGCAAGAATTGCGACAGTCCGCTGCCATCGACAAAAACGCAGACGCCGTGCTGGCAGATCTACAATCGAACAGCAAAACTGCACGGCAAGTACGTGAAAAGTACGATGTGAATCGTATGCGAGCACTCATTACAGAAAGAAGTCAAGGGGTCGACTTTGCACATCTGCTATCGGCGTCAGCCGAGCGCGCAGCTGACAGTCCTGCGAAGCAACAGTCAGAATTCCACAACGTGTTCAAGCCTGTTTTGTTTCAAATACTCTACACGCTGACAGTGTTTCAGGAGGTCGGTCTGCAGCACAACGACTTACACGCGGGCAACGTTTTTGTCGACGAATTGGCCACTCCAATCGAATATTCCTATCGAGTAGACGCCGATACGTATCGCTTGAAGACACGTCTCATGGCCCGGCTCTACGATTTTGATCGTGCCAGCAAAGTGGCAACAACTTACAGCGATTGTTCAGTGGACAACACTTTTCTTGTAAGCGACGCGTGTGGCAGACAAGGTCAGTGCCCAAAGCTGGACGCAAAAGCCGATTTATTTCGCCTAGTAGCTTTTTTGGACATGTTCAACGAATTTTCAGAACAAGGCGGTTCACCCGACACTGTTAACAAACCGTTGCGACACTTTTTGGAGTATATAGCACCCAGAGAATTGCTTGATACGCCTGTCTACTGGGAACACGGTCAAAGTCAAGCTGTCAAACGAAAGTGGCGCAAGGCAATTGCTTGGCACGGTGCGCTGTGCTACTGTCAGGCTGCTAACTGCGAAATATGCAAGTTGCGTAG
>Ga0102934_1000554_pt1 | contig 25127 bp, 23 predicted proteins | sample SalPonR2_A_D1_MG_FD_78175 | JGI IMG/M metagenome (GOLD analysis project Ga0102934, IMG submission 78175) | Salt pond soil microbial communities from South San Francisco under conditions of wetland restoration - Salt Pond MetaG R2_A_D1_MG | ecosystem: Environmental > Aquatic > Marine > Intertidal... | reverse complement strand
ATTCGGGGTTGGGCACGGCGGCCTCGGCGGTGGCGATGGCGCGTTCGACCAGGGCCGTCCTTGGCGCCTGCACCGACCCGGCAGCGGCGAAATCGGCCAGGCCGGCTGTGATCAGGAGCAGAACCGCAGCGATTGGATGAACTCGGGAGATGACGTGAAACATGGTGGGGCTCACTGGCATGTCATGGGCTGAAGTCCAGATTCCCATCGCGCCGGTCGAGGGTCCAGCGCTCAGTGACGAGATTGACGCCTTTTTGACGAAAATGACAGCTGATGCGCTCGTCTTCAGCGGTTTTGGCCGCTTCTCATTCGTCCCGGGATCAGTCTGGTGCCTGTCCCAACGGCAATCGATCGAGTTCGAAGCGGGTCGAAACCGGAACGTCCTGATCGCTGCCCCGGAGTCGGGCGAGGCGCTTGCGCGCATTGCCCTCCACGGCCTCGACGCGCTGCGAATTGACCAGGAAGGAGCGATGAACGCGGATCGCATTGGGCAGCTGGGACTCGATTTCGGCCAGGGTGGAGCGGAACAGGCGCTGCTCGGCCTGACCGCGCCGCAGGTAGTGCAGGGTGACGTAGTTCTGCTCGGCTTCGGCGAAGAGGAAGTTGGACTTTGCAAGGCGCAGGCGGTCGTCTCGATTGCGTCCCCGCAGGACGAGACGCTCTTCACCGGCGCGATCACCCAGGGCTGCGATCAGCCCGCGCCGAACCAGCAGGGCGGGCGGAACCAGCAGCGGCAGGTAGGGCAGGGTGACCCAGGTGACAAAATTCAGCCAGACGCGGACAGCCAGTCCGCGCTCGTTGACGACGACCGCGTTGTAGACGTAGGCCAGATTGAAGATCAATACGATCAGCAGCGCCAGGGCGAGCAGCTCGTGCCAGGCCCGCCAGACCGATTGATTCCGCTCCACCCACCAGCGGCTCAGGCCATGGACGATCAGGAACGGCAGCAGCACGCACAGGCCATAGCCGGCCAGGCGCAGCGTTCTGAAAGAAGCCTGATAGCGGTCCGTGCCCATCGGTTCGATGAACAGCAGGATGAAGACCAGGGTCGCCCCGGTGGCCGCGCCCATGCCCAGCGGCAGCCACCAGGAATCGACGAAGCGCATCGGGCGGCGAAGCATCGCCCGGACCCGGAAGGCGATCGCGGCTGGCGTGGAATCGACCATGGCGGGATTCTACCCCGCCGGATGTTCGGGCCCGGTCAGGCCCGGGTCTCGTCGATCCAGTCGTCAACCACCTGTTCGAGCAGGGTCAGCGGCAGGGCGCCGTTGCCCAGAACCTGGTCGTGGAAAGCCTTGATGTCGAAGTCCTCGCCCAGCGCGTCTCGGGCGCGCTCGCGCAGCTCGAGGATCTTGATCATGCCGACTTTGTAGGCCAGGGCCTGGCCGGGCATGACCAGGTAGCGCTCGATCTCGGCGGTCACTTCGCCTCCGCCCATGCCGGTGTGTTCCATCATGTACTCGATGGCGCGCTCGCGCGTCCAGCGCTTGGCGTGAAGGCCGGTGTCGACGACCAGGCGGACAGCGCGGAACATTTCCGCCTGCAAACGCCCGAGATTGTCGAGGGGATCATCCTGGAAGCCCAGCTCCCAGGCCAGCTGCTCGGTGTACAGCGCCCAGCCCTCGCCATAGGCGGTGAAGGGCAGCATGCGCCGGAACATCGGCAGGCCGTCGAGCTGCTGGGTGATCGCATTCTGGAAATGGTGGCCCGGCACCGCCTCGTGATAGGCCAGGGTGCGCATGCCGAAGCGCGGAATTTCCGAGACGTCGCGTAGATTGACGAAGAAGACCCCGGGACGTGAGCCGTCGAGGGAGGGTGGCTGATAATAGGCGCCGGGCGCTGTGGCTTCGGAAAACTCGGGCACGCGCCTGACTTCGACACCGACCGAGGGACGCAGATTGAAGTAGTCGGACATGGCCGGGTCGATTTCATCGATGATCCTCTGGTACTCGGCGAGGATCTGTTCGCGGCCTTCGTCGCTGTCGGGATAGAGCTGATCCGGACGTTCGGCGATCTGGCGTACGCGCTCCCCGATGCTGCCCTCGGTCAGGCCCTCGGCGCGCAGGATCGCATCCATTTCCGTGCCGATGCGCTCGACCTCGGCCAGGCCGATGGCGTGAATTTCGTCGGCGGTCATGGTTGTTGTGGTGTGCTGGGTGATCGCCGCCTGATAGAAGTCGTCTCCGTTCGGCAGTCGCCAGACCCCGCCGTTGCTGGTGGCCTCATTCGAAAGGTCAGCCAGGTAGGCGTGCAGCTCGCGATAGGCCGGGTAGACCACGCCGTCGACTGCGTCAACGACCTGCTGGCGCAGCTCGGCACGGCGGGTCTCTCCCAGCTCGGCCTCGGGAATTCCGGCGATCTTGTCATCGAAGTTCGTGACCAGCAGGTGCTCCCCGGCCGGCGGTTCGATGAAGCCCTCGATCTGGTCGATCACCTTGTCCACGGTGAAGGCTGGCGGATGAATGCCGGCCTCGCGGCGCAGCATCAGGCCATCAATGATCTGATCGAACTTGGTGTCCATCAGATTCAGGCGGGCGATGTAGTGTTCGGCCCCGAGCTCGTCCTCGATGACGTGCTGCTGGGCCATGAAGTTGGGGATCGAGCTCTGCACGCCGAACATCTGATTGACCGGAAAATTGTGCAGCTGCCAGCGATCGGCGTCGGCCAGAGTGTTGCCCATGAAGAAATCGAAGATGTCGTAGGACAGGCGATCCTGGCCCTGGTAGTCCTGTCGATCGTAGCTTCTGAAGATCTCGTACTGTTCGCGCCAGAAGGCCAGCTGCTCCTCGGCGGCTTCTGGCGAGGAATCGCTCAGCTTCGCGTTGTGTCCGCGAATGCCGATCGGTTCGAGCATGCGCATCGAGGTCAGCATTTCCGGGTTGCTCAGCGCGAACTGGGCAAAGACGCGGGTGTAGAACCAGTCGATGGACAGCGGTTTGAAGAACCAGAAATTGGTGAACAGCAGGCCGCCGATCAGGATCAGGACACCCAGCGTCATGCCGGACCATTTCAGAAAGCGTTTCATGCTCGAACCCGTTGTCAAATCGAAGCCTCCAAGATACACAAATGGCTCGAAATGTCATGCGCCAGAGGTCATGGGCAACACGCTCGCCAACGCCGTTATGCTATGTTCCCTGGACGCGACTTCGGAGTTCGATTTCATGAAGGCTGCCCAGTGTGCCTGCGGCCACGTCCACTTCGATATTCGGGCCAGACCCCGCTTTCGCGCGCGCTGCCACTGCACGATCTGCCAGCGATTCAACCAGGCGCCCTTCGGCGACATCGTGGTGTTCCGTGCCGGGGATGTCGATCTGCCGCCAGCCGGGGCGGTGGAGTTCGCGGCCTACAGACCGCCTCCGAACGTTCAGCGCGGGGTGTGTTCTTCCTGCGCCCAGCCGGTGCTCGAGCGGTTTGAATCGCCGCTGTTTCCCAAGCTCAGATTCGTCCCCGCAGCATTGATCGATCCCGCCGAGCTGCCGAGGGTGAGCTTCGATGTGTTCTATGAGCGTCGGGTGGCAGACATCGATGACGGCCTTCCGAAACACACCGGCTATCTGCGCAGCCAGCTGGCTTTCATGAAGCAGGTTCTTTTTCCGCCCGCCGTTTGATGCGCTCAGGTGAGGGGCGGGAAAGAATGAATGCAGCGCCACAGGCAAACATCGCCCCGATGCCGATCAACAACCAGCTCGGTGCGCCGAACCACCACAGCTTGGTCCAGCTCAGGCCCATCAGACCGACGCCCATTAACTTGGCGCTGGTCGGTATCGCCCGGCCATTTTCCCAGGCTTCGAGCACCGGGGCGAAATGCCGGTTACTACGAATCTTGCGCGACAGGCGCGGTGAGCTGCGATTGGCCGCCCAGAGCGCGACGAGCAGAAACGGCGTGGTCGGGACCAGCGGAAGGACCAGTCCGACCGTGCCGAGGCCAGCACTGCTGATTGCCAGCCAGCGATAGGCCAGACGCGCGCGAGGGGTGCGTTTTCGATGTTCCATGCCGATAGTGTAAGGTCTCGGGTTGACGGCTGATCACAAAGCCCGAACAGGATTCACAACAGGGCGCAAGCCGCAAGGAACCCCCATGACTGCCTGGATCTATCTTGCCGTTGCCATTGTCGCCGAAGTCATCGGCACCTCGTTCTTGAAGCTGTCCGAGGGCTTCACCCGGACCGGACCGTCGATCGGGGTCATCCTGTGCTACATGCTGGCCTTCTACATGCTCTCTCTGACCCTCAAGACCGTGCCGGTGGGCGTGGCCTATGCGGTCTGGGCCGGTGCCGGCGTGGCTCTGATCACCCTGGTCGGCCTGATCGCGTTCAAGCAGACGCTGGACCTGCCGGCGGTCGTCGGCATTGCAATGATCGTCGGCGGTGTGCTGGTCATTCACATTTTTTCCGACACCGTCGCGCGCGATCGGCTGGACCCCCCGGTCGAACGGACTGAGCCATGAGCTCGTCATCGAATGGGCGGTCCGCATCGCGCCCACGACGCATCGGCAGTGGCTCCACCTTCGAGGCTCGGGCCGCCTACAGCCGGGTCGTTGACGATGGCGATTACATTTTCGTCTCCGGCACGACCGGTTACGACTACGCCACCATGACGATCAGTCCTGACCTCCTCGCTCAGACAGAGCAGTGTTTTCGGAATATCCAGGCCGCGCTCGCGGCGGTAGAGAGCGATGTATCCGACATTGTCAGGGTCATCTACATCCTGCCGGACAGAGATGACTTCGAGCGCTGCTGGCCCGTCCTGAATCGCTGGCTCGGTGAGTGTCGACCTGCCGCCACCATGTTCGAAGCGCGTCTGCTCGACGACGCGATCCGGATCGAGATCGAAGTGACCGCACGGCGCTGTCGAGTGGAAACAGACGCTTCGAGATGAAGCGCATCCCGCCCTTTCATTTCCTAACCATGGATAGGATGCAGCCCTCGTGGTCCTGGTCATCGATACGCAGCCGGGCGAGTTCGCTGTTGCGATGCAGCCGCAGACCGGTGGCTGCGAAGACTTCGCCCGATTCCGATGCCTGGCGCAGGAGGACGAAGACACGTGGACCCCAGTGCAGCGCCAGATGGTCCGGCCCGACCCGGACCCGGGCCTCTGGCTGACCGGGGCAGCGCAGGTCCCAGGCGTCGTAGCGCTGGCCGGTCTGCCGGTCCAGATAGGCCTCGAAGGGTTTCAGCGAGCCCTCGTGCCAGGCTGGTTCGATCTCCAGCAGATGCGCCATCAGCGCGTAGAGATCGATCGAGCGCAGGCTCGGCGCACGCGTACCCGGCGCGAATGCAGGGCCATGGGCAATGAACAGGCCGTGCATCTCGAAGTAGGCCGGGTCCCAGCCATGCATTCCCATCAGCGAGAACCGGGTACGGCCGATCATGTAGGGCGTGTTGGAAACCATCCACTCCAGATCTGCCAGCCCCAGGACATCGGGGACACGATGATGTGTGCCGAAGTGGAGGCGGGGCGGGATGTCTTCGCGCTGCCAGACCTGCATCTGCGGGTGGGCATCTTCGAGGGCAGCCTGAATGGCCTCAGCGCTTATCTCCCCGGCCCAGATCTGTGCAGCCGGACCCCAGTCCGAGACCCGGAGCCTGCTCAGGTCGAGGTAGTCATCGAGCAGGATGTAGCGGTCGAGATCGACCCGGGACATGCCGTGATCCGATGTCACGAAGATATGCATTTCATCCAGCAGACCGCGCTCCTCGAGGCCGTTCAGCAGGTCGAACAGGTGCCCGTCGATATCGGCAAGTGCCGCGGCGGCGGCCTCGGAGCGCGGACCATCGCGATGGCCGGCAGAGTCCACTGACGAGAAATACATCGTGATCAGATCCGGCCGTTCGTCGGCGGGCAGATCCATCCATTCGAGGACTTGCTCGACCCGCTCTTCGTAGGGCGTTCTGGCGTTGTAGGGCTTCCAGTAGCTCGGTCTGACCCGATGGATCCGCGCTTCCGTGCCCGGCCAGAAGAAGGCCGCTGCGGTCAGGCCCTGTTTTTCTGCAGTGACCCAGATCGGTTCGCCCCCTTCGTACCAGTAGCCATCCATGACCGCATCCCGATTGCCGAGGGAAAAGCGGGCATCGCGGATCGGATCCCACATGCTGTTGGCGACCACCCCGTGGGTCCCGGGGTGGCGGCCGGTGACGATGCTGTAATGAGTCGGAAAGGTCTTGGTCGGAAAGACATGATGCAGGCTGTCGGCCTTGAAGCCACCGGCGACCAGGCGATCCAGTGCCGGGGTGTCGGTCAGATCCAGATAATCATGGCGGAAGCCATCGATGGAGATCAGCAGCAGCGGCGGGGTTACGCCATCGCGTGGTGAAGGGCTCGAGCAGGCGATGACCAGCAAGGCCAGCCCGATGAGGCCGACGAAAAGAATCGGACGCATATCCACAGGTAATCAATGATCTTTTGGCATTGTAGCGCCGAGACCGCGCACGAATCGATGACGACATGGCCGAATTCCCGTCACGAGTGCGTAAATGAATCAGGATCTCTCGTTTGAACCGCAGAGTTGGAGTTGAAGAATGCAGAAATTCGTGATTGGATGCGCGGCCGTTGTCCTGCTGCTGGTCGTCGGGGGTGGCACAGCCGGCTACTTCTTCGTGATCAAGCCGGGCTGGGAATTCGTTTCGGAGGTCGGTGAATTCACCACCGAATTCCAGAGCCTGAACAGCCAGATCGAACGGACCGATGGCTTCGTCGCGCCTGCCGATGGTCAGCTCGATCCCGAACGCTTTCAGCGTTTCCTGGTCGCCCAGCGTGACCTTCGCGGCCTGCTCGAGGGGGAGCTGAGCACGCTCGATGAGAAATGGAATCAGATCAAGGAGGAGATGGCCGCCGAGGGCCGCGATGCCAACATGCTTGAAGTGTTCACCGCCTATCGTGATCTGGGTGAGCTGTTGCTTACCGCCAAGACCGCGCAGGTGCAGGTGCTCAATCGCTACCAGTTCAGCCTCGATGAATACGTCTGGACGCGCAACCAGACCTTTCGCGCTCTGGGCGAACAGGTCGCGGTCGCGGCGGTGGGCGATCAGGGACGAGCGGCCCTGAGCGGACAGGTTTCTGATGAGGTCATGGCTCTGGTCGAACCCCATCGTGAAGAGCTGATGCAGAGCTATGTGATGGCCTGGTTCGGCCTGTAGGTCGAATCGTTTCTGATCATACTCGGCCTTCCGGCCACGTCGACTTGGTATGCTTCGACCTCGCTCGTTCGAGGATCGCGCTGTCGATGTTCTGCAAGTCGCCTGGACTATGGATTCTTGTCGCCCTGGCGGGGATCACTGGCTTGACATCGGCCCATGGCGAATACCTGCCGATTTCCGGACAGGAGTTCAGGGTCAATAGCTTCGAGCCGGGTGACCAGCGCATTCCGCTGGCCGCCAGCAACCCGGCCGGCCGCTCGGTCGTGATCTGGCAGTCCCGTGATCAGGACGCACCGGGCTGGGCCATCTATGCCCAGCGCCTGGATGCGGATCTGGATCTTCTGGGCTCCGAAATCCGGATCAATGATTTCAATGTCGGTTCCCAGGATGGACAGAGCCTGGTGATGGTGCCTGACGGGGGTTTTGCGGTGGCCTGGAACGGGCAGGACAGGCTCAGTCAGACCGATGTGATTTCGCTCCGACGCTTCGGCCCTGATGGTATGCCCCTGGCCGACGATCAACGCATCAGTGATACCACGGGTGCTGCCCAGCTGCTGCCGCGCCTGGGTCTGAGCACTGATGATCAGCTGATCCTGAGCTGGGAGGCTACGAACCAGGCCAGCGGTTTCGACATCCTGTCCCGGCGCGCGGATGCCAGGGGCGGAGCACTGGGGCCGATCGCGTTACTCAACGCTTCTACTGCAGGTGCCCAGCGTCGGGCCGACCTGGCGGTTGCTCGCGACGGTTCGGTCGTAGCGGTCTGGCAGGACGCCGTGCTCGACGGCTCGGACTGGGGCGTGTTCGTGCGCTGCCTCGATCCGAGAGGCCAGGGGCCCTCCGAGGTCCAGGTCAACCAGTTCACGACCGGGCAGCAGGCCCGGCCGCGGGTTGCGCGGGCCGATGACGGACGCTTTGCCGTGGTCTGGCAGGACAATAGGGGCCAGAGCTCCTTTGTCTACCGCCGCATCATGGCTCGTCTCTTCGATGCCAGCTGTCAACCCCTTGGGCCTGAAGTTCAGGTCAATCAGTTCGACGAGGGCATCCAGGACCAGCCCACGATCGCAGTTGACAGTGCCGGTCACTATGTCCTGGCCTGGCAGAGCTTTCCGGAGGACTTCGAGCTGCAGGGGATCTACGCGCGCCGCCTCGGCCGCAATGGTCAGTTCCTCAGCGAAGAGTTCCCGGTCAGCCAGGAAATCGAAGCCTTTCAGGACTTTCCTTCGGTCAGCGTTCTCCCGGACGATGGCTACCTGTTCGTCTGGGAGTCGGCCGGCCAGGACGAGTCGGGTTTCGGGATCTACGCGCGCCGCTATGCCGGTCCGCTGGCCGCCGAGCTTCGGATTGTCGCCGGTGCAGACCAGGAATCCCCGGTCAACGAGCCCTATGAGCAGGTGCTGATCATTGAAGTCCGGGATCAGTGGGGCCAACCCCGCATCGATGAGCCCGTTCGCGCGAGCTCGACCGGCGATTCGGCCGGCGTGGTGTTCGTCAATGGCCAGGGCCAGATCGAGGTCACGACCGATGATCAGGGTCGTGCCCTGTTCCAGATGACCGCCAATACCGTGGCGGGCCGCTTCGAGCTGCTGGTCGAAGCCCCGCAGAGCGGCGAACAGCTCCAGGTGTCGCTGGAGAATCTCCGACCAGCCGGCGCTGTTGAAACGATTCCGGTTCCAATCCTCTCCCCCTGGGCCCTTCTGGTCCTGATCATGACGATGATCGCGCTTGGACGGATCCGGCTTTGTTAAGCTGCAGCCTGACGTGTCGTCAGGGAACAAGGTCATGATCAAGAAACTTCTGCTCGGAGCACTGATTCTGGTGCTCGTCTTCGTGGTCATCGCGATCGCAGTCGTTGCGTTCATCGATCCGGACGACTATCGCGATCAGATCGCCGAGCGTGCGTCCGAGACGCTGGGCCGGGAGGTGCGCCTGGACGGCCCCATGTCCCTGAGCCTGTTTCCCTGGCTGGCGCTGGAGATCGAAGACGTGCAGGTGGGCAATCCGGCGGCCCTGGCCGAGGCACCCCCACTGGCCCGGATCGGGACCGCGGTTGCCTCGGTGCGGGTCATGCCCCTGCTGCGCGGTGAACTGGAGACCGGTGCTCTGACCCTCAGCAATGCCCAGCTGACGATCGTGACCGGCGCCGATGGCCAGACCAATCTGGACGGTCTGATGGCCGAGTCGGACCCGGCCGCCGATACCCAGGCGCTGGATCTGACCGGGATCAACCTCGGTGCCATCACCCTGGAACAGGTCGATCTGGTCCAGCTCGACCTGATCAGTGACGCCCGAACCACTCTGGCGATCGAGCGGATGCGGCTCGATGCCTTCGTCGCCGAACAGCCGCTCGGCTTCTCACTGGCGGCGCGTCTGGCCGATGCCAGCGGCGATCTCCTGATCATCGATGAACTGAACGGGTCGATGCGAGTAGCCCGGGACCTTTCAGCGCTTCAGATCAGTGGGCTTTCGGCCGCCTATCGCCTGCCGGGTGGCGACATCGCGGGTGAGGCCAGCGCGGACCTGGAGCTGCAGCTCGGTGCTCAGACCCGGCTGGTCGTTCAGGATCTCCAGGCCGGGCTGGAGGCAGGCGGTCATTCCCTGGGCCTGAGTCTGAGCGACCCGCTGACGGTCGTTCTGGGTGATGCGCTCGATCTGGCCCTCACCGATGCCCGCCTGAGTATCGACGATCAGGTCCTCCAGGCCAGCGGTCGGGTCCAACTCACCGATCGGATTGTTGCTGACCTGATGGTCTCGGGCGCGGCGCTGGATCTGCGGCCCTTCACCTCGGAGACCACAGCTGAAGCACCCGAGGCATCGGCACCGGCCGAGGCCGATTTCAGTGCGCTCGAAGCGCTGAATCTGGAGTTTCGCCTGGATCTGGAGCGATTGATCGTGTCCGATCAGCTGCGTCTGAGCGATGTGGTCACCGAAGCCCGTCTGAGCGACGCTCGCCTGGTGCTGGCACCGATGCAGGCGCTGCTTTTCGGCGGTCAGTTCAGTGGGCGGGTCGAAGTCGATTTCACCGCCACCCCTCCGAGCGTGTCGCTGCAGCCGGAGCTGTCGGGCATCGCCATCGATCAGCTTGCCGAACTGAGCGGCAGCATGGCGCCCCTGAGCGGACTGGCGGATATGCAGTTGACGCTCGATTTCTCGGGCCTGGATCTGGCCGGCATCCTCGCTACCCTCAACGGTTCGGGTCGGCTCGAGATCGCCAACGGAGCGCTCGAGGGCGTGGACCTTCGCCGTCTGATCAGCGAGGAGCTGACGGTGAGCAATCTGAGCAACGTCAGCCGGGCCTTCGGCGGTCGCACGGAGTTCGACTCGCTCTCGGCCCGGATCGATGTCGTCGATGGCGTGGTGGAATTGCCGGATCTCGATCTGGCTGCTGCTGGTTACGGCGTTCAGGGGCAGGGGCGGATCGATTTTGCGGCTGACCGGATCGATTACCGCCTGCAGCTCGATCTCGGCCCCGAGCTGACTCAACGCCTGCCCGGCAGCCTGCGTGATGCCACCGGCGGGCAGATTCCGCTGGCCGTCTCTGGTCCCGTGGCCCAGCCTGTGGTGAGCCTGGATTTCAGCAATCTTCTCGAATCCACGATTCGGCGCCAGATCGCCGATCGCCTGCTCGCACCCCGCGATGAATCAGAGGATTCGGAAGACCAGGGTTCGGAAGACGAAGCGGCCTCGGCCGACAGGGATGCGGGTGCAGACGCCGACAGGACCGAGGAGGCACCACCAAGAACCCGCGAGCGGACTAGTCAGGCCCTGCTGCGAAGGCTGCTCGAACGCGACAGCGACGACGAGGCGGCCGATACCGCCAGTGACGAGGCGACCGAGGCGAACGAACCGCCGCCGATGCGCTGATTCAGGTCGAGGATCGGCGCATGCCCTGACGTTGGCCGTAGGTCAATGTCCGCCACAGCCATTCGGCCGGCCCGAAGCGGTAGCGCGCCATCCACCACTGGCTGAAGACGATCTGCAGGCCGAAGAAGGCGAATGCCAGCGGGATGCTCGACCAGCGCGGCAGCTCGCCCCACAGACCCAGACCGTGGCCATAGATCACCCAGGTCCAGACCAGGGATTGGGCAAGGTAGTTGGTCAGGGCCATCTGTCCGACCGGGGCCAGAAACCGCAGCCGCTCGGCGGACAGCGTGACGGCGGATAGATACCCCAGTGCCATCAGCAGCCCGGCCAGCGTCGCCAGCGTCGTGCCCAGTGATGCTGGCAGGCTGGGAAACATGGCATTGACATCACGCATCAGGACGTAGGCGACGACGGCGCACACAAGGCCGACGGACAGGCCACGTGCTCGCCAGCGTCGGAAATAGAGTTGATGTTCGCGCGGCTGGGTCAGACGTCCCGAGACGATCAACCAGCGGCCGATCAGGAAATACCCGATGATCGGCGTCGCCCAGAACAGAAAATAGGTCAGCTTGAACAGCGTATCGTCGATGCGCTGGCCGATGTTGTCGACGAAGCTGCCGCTGGCGTGAATCGCCTCGGCCCGGGCCAGATCCTCCCGCAGTCTGCCTTCGTCGGACTCGAAGCCGGCGACCAGTTCGGCGTAGACTTCCGGCTCACCCTTCGCTACGGTCAACGCAGCCGTTCCGGCCCACATGAGGACCAGCGGCAGGAAGATGAATGCCAGGGCCCATTTCCACAGCCGGCGTTCGGGCGTGTTGCGAAAGAACAGGATCATCACCAGGGCCGCGATCGCGTAGATCAGCAGAATGTCGCCTGACCAGATCAGCAGGCTGTGGACCAGTCCGAAGCCAAGCAGCACGAGCAGACGCCGGAGGTACACCGGCCAGAAAGGTGCGGCCCGGGTCATCGCCCGCTCGGCCATGAGCGCGAAGCCGGCGCCGAACAGGATAGAAAAGATCGGATAGAACTTGCCCTCGCCAAAGATGGTGACCAGGGCGTCGGCGCCGGCATCGAGCGGCGCGAGGCCGGGTTCGGTACCCAGCATGATGGCCTGCAGCGGCCGGATGAACCACTCGAAGTTGACCAGCAGAATGCCCAGCAGGGCGAAGCCCCGCAGGATATCGAGGTGGGCGTGGCGTAGGGTGACTGGTTGTAGTACGCGCGTGCTCATGGGCAGTGATCCGAATCTGACAAGCCCCGATCATAGGCCGAGGTGCGCCGGCTTGTCAGGTGTCGCCGGTCATGACCCGATCAACGCTTCAGTGCCCCGCTGCCATGCCGCCATCCACGCCGATCATCTGGGCATTGATATAAGCGGCCTCGTCGCGGCAGAGAAAGGCCACCAGGGCAGCGACTTCTTCGGCCTGGCCGATACGTCCGGCCGGGATCAGCGGCAGGCTGGCTGCTACCTGCTCCGGGCTGATCATGCCGGTGTCGATCAGGCCCGGGGCGATGGTGTTGAAGGTCAGGCCACGCGCGGCCATCTCCCGGCTCAGGCTGAGCACCGCGCCGTGCAGGCCGGCCTTGGCAGCGGCGTAGTTGGACTGGCCTCGATTGCCGACCCGTGCGGCGACGCTGGAGACGGCGATGACGCGGCCGAAGCGCAGCCGGGCCATACCCAGCAGGACGGGCTGGACGACGCGAAAGAAGCCGTCGAGGTTGACGGCCATCACCCGGCGCCAGGCTGATTCGGTCATGCCGGCCATGGGCGCATCTTCATGCAGGCCGGCATTGTGGACTACGATTCCGAGGGGCCCGTCGTTTGCGATCCCTTGCATTGCATCGGCGGTGGCCTCGGCGTTGCAGAGATCGAACTGCACGGCCCGGGCCCGGCCGCCTTCCGCTCGGATGGTTTCGGCGGTTGCTTCGGCCCGGCTCAGGCGGCTGGCTGCATGTACGATCACCTCCAGACCCTCGGCAGCCAGGCGATGGCAGATCGCCCTGCCAAGATCCCCGGAACCCCCGGTGACCAGGGCACGGCAGTGCTCGGGACGGCAGGCGGTCCGACGCTTCAAGACCGATGTTCCCGGTCGGCAAACATGATGGTTGCCCGGCCCTGGGCCAGCAGTCCGTGGTCTGCTTCGCTGACCTCGAAATCATAGATCTGGCCGTTCGCCTCACCCGCCAGGCGTCGAGCGCGAACCGTCAGGCTGCAGTCCCGGTCCAGGCTCGAACAAGACAATGAGAGTTGGCCGAGAGCGACCAGTCGCCCCGGTCTGGGGGCGGTGTCCTGGCTGCTCAGCAGGCCACCGTGAACGGCGATGGCCTGGGCGCCGTACTCGGCCAGGGCTTCGGCGGGCAGCCGCCCGTCGAGCGCCAGCGGATGCTCGCCCGGCGGGCCGGTGCGGGCCCGGCAGAGAATGTGCTCGGCATCGTGCTCGACGATGTCTTCAAGCAGCACCATGCGACCAGCGTGAGGAACGAGTTCGGCAATGGATCGAGTCATCTGAGCGGGGTCTGTGGACTGAGCAGGCGGGCGAAGACCCAAGATAGCAGAACCCCCAGAGCCACGGTCAGCCCGAGCATGTTGAGCATGCCAATGGTGGATTGACCCAGGATCAGGAACACCCCGCCGCTGGATATCGCGCAGACGGCCAGCGCCCGGCGGGTGCGCTGATCACAATCCCCGTGCCGGGCCATCATGCGGTTGAACAGGGCAAAGTCCAGGCCGATCCCGGTGGCCAGCAGCAGGCCGATCAGGTGAACCAGACTCAGGCCCTGCTGCCAGCTGCTCATGATAGCGGCCGTGCACAGCGCGGCCGCCAGGGGAGGGGCGATGAGGGCCAGGGTGTCGCCCACAGAGCGCATTCGCAGGCCCAGCAGCACAATGATCAGCCCGAGCGCCAGCAGCAGACGCTGTCCGGCTTCGCTGCGGTAGCGATCGACCATCGCCTCGGAGACCTCGCGCAGCTGGACCAGACGCGCGCTGGCGTTGCGCTCGCTCAGCCAGTCACCCAGCGCTTCGGGGTGGTCGATGCCGACCGGCAGGATCAGTGCACGCCAGCCATCGGCCACCGGTGACAGCAGGCCATCCAGGCGTCCGGCCAGAGCCGTGTCCTGCCAGTACTCAGGCGTGAGCTCCGGCAGTGTCTCCAGTGCGCGCAGATCGTCGAGGAAGGGTTCGAATGCGCCGGCCTGAAAGCGGGGATCGGCGTCGCTCAGGGCCCGCGCCATCTCGTCGGCCGTTGGCCAGGCAGACCGCCTGGCAGCCTGTCTGGCCGGGCTGGGCAGCAGGTCGGTCGGCGACTGCCAGGCCTCGATGAGGCCGGCTTCACGGGCTTGATTCAGCAGCTCGATCGTGGCTTCGGTCCGGACCAATACCTGCGCACGGTCCGGGGCGTGCAGCACCAGCAGCTGACCGACGTTGCCTGCGCCCAGGGCCTGGCGGAGCTCGATGTCCTCGGCCAGGCGCTCATGGTCGATCGGGCTGAGTCGGGACAGATCGCTGGACCAGCGCGCGTCGCCCTGCCAGATCAGCCAACCCAGGGCCAGTGCCGCAGCCAGCCAGACCACGCCCGGCTGGTGGATGCGGCGACCGGGTTGCCGGGCCAGACGATCGGGCGGCTTCAGTCCCAGCAGTGGCAACGCCAGGGTGGTCAGGGCAGCGGCGGCCAGGCCGGCGGCAGAGAAGGCGCCGAGCTGGGCCAGGCCGCTGCTGGTCGAGGACCAGATGGCCAGATAGGCAATCAGGGTGCTGGCGGCCCCGAGCAGCAGCGGCCCGGCGATGACCCGGGCGGACTGATCGAGTCGCCGGCCGGCAGCGTGGCCGAAAAGATGCACCGGATAGTCCAGCACGACGCCGAGCAGGGTGAAACCGAAGGCCAGGGTCAGGCCATGGACCTGGTCGAAGGCCAGTGCGACCGTGGTCAGACCGGCGACCACGCCGGCGGCCAGGGGCAGGGCGCCTGCGATCAGCAGCGACACAGAGCGCCAGGCCAGGATCAGGATCAGCAGCAGAAACGCGCTGCCGAGCAGGCTCAGACGAGTGGCCTCGCTGCGAGACTGTTCGGCGCTGTCGAGACCGATCAGGACAGGGCCGGCCAGGGTCAGGTCGACGGATTCGCCGGCGGTTTCGGTAAAGCTGCTTCGAAGCTCATCGACGAGCGCGCGTTGGGCCTCGCTGTCGAAGGCCGGATAGGACGACTCGACGATCAGCAGGGCGCGCTGCAGCGAGGCATCGAACCAGACGCCATCGAAGCTGAGCGGCGGGCTGGCCGAGGCCAGGTCGTCAGCCAGTTCGGGGATCAGGCCCAGCGGATCCCGCCGGATCAGGGCCTCGACCTGCCGTCCGCCCAGGGCCAGGTCAGACAGTCGATCGGCCAGTGCGGCCTGCAGCGCAGCCGGCTCAAGTCGCTCCTCGATGCCCTCGACCAGCAGGAAGCGGGCCCGCATCAGGCCTTCGACGGTCTCCGGATCGGGCAGGTCGCTGCTGTTGCGGACCCGGGCGACACCGTCGATGTCATGCCAGCGCTGAACAAGCCGTTGGCTGAGCTCGGCCAGATCTCCGGTGTCTTCGCCTTCAACCGCGGCCAGGATCAGGCGGGCACCCGGCCCGCCGCTGATCTGGTCGACCACCAGAGCCTGGTCGGGATTGCTCGGTACCGGCAGAAAGGCATCGATGCGATAGTCCAGATCCAGGCCGCTTACGGCCAGGGCCGCCAGTCCAGCCAGGCCCGCAAGCAGCAGGGCCGGCAGGAGGGTCTTCATGATTCTGGATCTCTTTGCCCGGTTTCGAAGCGAGTAAGGACCTGATCTCCATCGCTCAGATGCAGGGTCAGGGAGTTGAGGCGGTCCTGCTGGCCGGCGAGCGTCATGTGATCGACCCGTTCCGCCAGGCGCGCCGTCTTCGGGACCAGGGTCAGACGCCAATCGGTCGCTTCACCTTCGATCATCAGATCGAAGGTCTCGCCCAGACGCTGGGGTTGACCGTCGAGCAGCGCCAGCAACACCGTCCTCAGCGCGGCCAGTTCGGGTGCGCGATCAAGGCTGAAGCGACGTCGGGAACCGCGAGCGCGTCGCAATTCGACGAAATCCGGGCCCAGGATCTGGGTCTCCGTTCTTGGTGAGACGGTTTCGCGAATCAGCAGACCATCGGCGTCGCGCCAGAACGTTCCGCGCACGACCAGGGGCTCGGCGAGCAGGCCAGAGGACCGGGTTTCGGTGAACGCCACCTGCGAGTCGTTCAGCTCGAGCCCGGCCAGCACGGTGACCGGGTCGAGGGCCTCAGCCTGACTGGCGAGGCCAAGCAGCAGGTTCAGCGCGAGCAGAGGACCAGACATCATAGAAATTGAACCAGTTGTAGGGATACAAGCGTGCATAGTGTTCCAGACGTTGGGCATAGGCCGCCACCCATTGGTTCAATCGGCTTCTGCGTTCGCGCCGTGAAGCCGAGCTGCCGGCAGGCATCGGGAGGCGCTCGAACACCAGGCGATATCGCCGCCGTCCGGCATACAGTCCGAACACCAGAAAGACGGGTACCTCGAGGCTGGCGGCCATCGCCAGCGGTGCCAGCGGCATCCGCATGTGGTCGCCGAAGAAGGGGACGTCGATGGCGGCTTCATCGCTGTAGGTACGGTCGGCCAGCAGGGCGACCATGCCACCTTCAGTAACGACTTCGGCTGCTTCGAGCATGATCTGCGTGCCGGGCTGGCGGGCGTTGATGACGGTGTCGCGAATATCCGGGCTGATCTCTTCCAGGGCGCGGGTGATCAGGGAATTCTGGCCGGCATCCATGACGACCTTGAGGTGGCGGAACTCGGCTGGCGCCTGACGGGAAAACACGCGGATCGACTCGAAGCTGCCGAGGTGGGATCCGAGCAGGATCGCTCCGCGTCCCCCGGCCAGGGAGTCATGGAGTGCCTCGACCCCCTCTTCGCTGACCTCGAGCGCTTGATCACGCCCGGACAGGAACAGGGCGCGGTCGACGATGGTAATGGCGAAGGTATAGATGTGGATCAACACCCCCAGCGTGCCCTGGCGCGGGGCCTGAACGCGCTTCAGCCAGGCGCGGGAGGCCCGGCGCTCCTGGCCGCGGACGAGATAGAAATACAGGCTGGTTGGCCACATGCCGAACTGGGCGAAGCCGCGCCCGATGTTCAGGATGATCCAGCGGATCAGAACCAGCCAGAAGCGGTTCCCGCCTTCCGGGCGATCACGCCAGTGGGTCATGGCGAGCCTGTCCGCGTGCGATCGTGCCGCCCTGAGCATCGACGATATGGAAGGCGAAGCGATCGGCGTTGCCGTCGAGACCGATGGTCACGACCTGATTCGGTTCGACCGGCGCCAGAAACTTGATCCGCTGCCAGCTGAAAGGTGCATCACCCAGCCCGAACTCCTGCCGGGCCAGGCGAGCGACCTCGGCCAGCAATACCACGCCTGGAACGATCGGCTGACCGGGAAAATGACCCGGCAGGCAGGGGTGGTCGGCCGACAGGGACCAGGTCGACTTCAGGTTCATCCGCTGACGGGCTGGGCGACTTGCTGAAAGAAGTCGATCAACGCATGTCGGGGCAGCTTGCCGGTTTCGGCACGGGGCAGGGCATCGACCAGGCGCAACGGTCTCGGTAGAAAAGCGCCATCGATGCGTTCGGCCAGGCGGGTGCGCAGCTCCGATTTGTTCAAGCCCGGTGCGACCACCAGCGCAGCCAGTCGCCCGACCCGCCCCTCGCTCTGCTCCTGCGGCTGAAAGATGACGCCGTCGATGACGCCGGGAATATCGAGCAGGATTCGCGTCAGTTCGGCCAGCGACGCACGTTTGCCGGCAATATTGATCAGGTCACTGCTGCGGCCGACCAGCTCGAAGCCGCCCGCGGCATTGAGTCGGAGGGTATCCATCAGCTCGACGGATTGCGGCAGATGCGCGGCCTCGACGCGAAACCGATGCGGACCGCCAACCAGCTCGAAGGCGCTGAACAACTGCCAGGTTTCTTTTGCCGCGCAGCGCCGCTGGGCCAGGCAGCCGGTTTCGGCGCAGCCGTAGATCTCGGTGAGCCGGGCGCTGGTGGCGGACTCCAGGCGGCTGGCCAGTTCCGGGCCGAGTGGCGCGGTGGCCGAGTAGATGGTGTCAAGGACCGGCAGCGGTACATCGGCTTCGTCCAGCACGCGCAGATGAACCGGCGCACTGATCAATGCCCGAGGCCCGGGCAGGCGTTCCAGGGCCGAGATGATGTCGCTGGCGAAGAAGGGCTGGCTGTCGTCCATGAGCAGGGGCCCGAACCAGGGCAGAAGCACCGAGGTTTCCAGGCCCCACATGTGCTGTGGCGGCACGGTGGCCAGGGTATGGATGAGCCGTTCGGGCCCGAAACAGCGCTGATTGAGTCGAGAGCTGTAATAGAGCGTTGACCAGGGCTTGATGATTCTTGCTGAAGTGCCCGTGCTACCGGAGGTGAACACCACGGCGGCCAGTTGCCCGGCCGGGATGCGCGGGATCGAATGCGCCGGCGGACAATCCGGCAGATCGGCGGGGTGAAAGACCGGCGCGTCAAGATGATCCATGGCGCAGTCGGACAGCACACAGGCATCGGGTTGATCGCGGAGCAGTCCATCAACGGTGGCGGGAAGTCGATTGGCGGGCAACAGGTTGTGCCCGCCGTTCAACAGCGCTGCGGCAAAGCCGATGCTGAACCGGGTCCGGTTCTGGCAAAGATTGATGACTGCAGCGCGGCGTGGCAGACGCTCGGCCAGGCACTGGGCAAGCCCGAGGAACTCGGCCACGCTCAGCGCGCGCCCCTCGAGGCTGACCAGCGGCTCGTCGAGGCCGCGTTCGATCAGCGGGAGTGTGTTCATGGATCCAGATGCCCGGGCTGGATACTTGCGATGGTGCGCAGGAAGTACCAGGCCGACCAGCGCGGCTGCTCGGGGAAGCGCCAGCGCCGCAGGTAGTGTTCACCAAGAAGCAGGCACAGCATCAGCAGGGGCATGGCTGCAGCGACCCAGACGAGCCAGAGCGAGGCGGCATCCCGCCAGGCTAGAGTCAGGGCAATCATCCCGAAGCCGGTCAATGCCAGGGTCCAGACCCAGGTCCAGCCCCGGAGCCAGGGCCCCGAGTCAGGCGGCAGTGAGTGTTCGTGTTGCGCCATCGCAAAGGCGGCAAACTGCTGGATACGGGGCGGCCGCCCGGATTGGAGCGAGATGGCGAACCAGGCAGCGAAGCCCAGGCAGATCAGACCCGGCGGCCACAGCGCCAGCGGCGGCCAGATCATGACCGCGCCGGCCAGCGCGACGGACGCGGCCAGCAGCCCGCGACCAACACCGTTCTGCGGCCAGGGTCCGACCATCGCGATCGCCAGCAATGGCATCGCCAGGGCGCGGATCTGAGGCTGCGAGAACACCAGGGCGAGCACGATGATGACCGGATATCCGGCCAGGGCAATGATCCGCCAGGCGGGCATGGGCGCCGATTCGGAAGCGCTCAAGACCGGATCAGGCCCGAAGGGTTTCGACGTGCGCGCTCAATGAACGCAGGTTGGCAAAGACCTGCCGATTCTTCTCGTCGTCGGCCTTGAGCTGCACGCCGTACTGGCGCGAGATGGCCAGGGCCAGCTCAAGGGCATCGATGGAATCCAGGCCGTATTCACCTCCGAACAGGCGCGCTTCCGGCTCGATCTCCTCGGCCGTGAGGTCCTCGAGATTAAGCGATTCGACGATCAGCACGGCCAGCTTTCGCTCGGCCGGCGATTGTTCTGAACTCATGTATTCCTCCAGAAATCCTTTTGCGAAAACCAGCAGCGTGGGCAGGTCGTTGGCATGATTCCCCGGACAGACCCCCGACGCTGGTCGCAGCACCGCGCCGCATTATAATATAGCCTGCACTTCAGACGTTCTTACGACAGGTTCCGCCATTGAATGCCCAGTCCCTGAAGGAACTGCCCGATCGGGTCGACGTGGCAGTGATCGGTGGTGGCCCTGCCGGCTCGACCCTGGCCTCGCTGGTGGCCCGCGAGGGGCACTCCGTGCTGGTGCTGGAAAAGGATGCCCACCCTCGATTCCATATCGGGGAGTCACTGCTGCCGCATAACCTGAAGATTTTCCGCCGTCTTGGCCTGCTCGAGCAGGTGCGCGCGATCGGCGTGGACAAGCTGGGGGTCGATTTCACCAGTCAGGAACCCGACGCCAGGCCGCAGGAAATCCGCTTCGACGAAGCACTCGATCTGGTGCCGGGCTGTGAGCAGGCATTCCAGGTGCGGCGTTCGGATTTTGATCGTCTGCTGTTCGAGCATGCCGGTCACAGCGGCGCCGGGTTGGCGACCGGCGTGCGCGTGAACTCGGTGGATTTCGACGCCGCCCCGGATCCGATCCTGCAGCTTGCCTGCGGCGATGCACGGCGCCAGTTGAGCGCACGTTTCGTGGTCGATGCCAGCGGGCGCGACACCTTGCTGGCGCGGCAGCTGCGTCTGCAGGAGCGCAATCGCGAGCACGGCACTGCGGCGCTGTACGGCCATTTTCGGGGTGTACCTCGGCGGTCGGGCGATTCGGCCGGCAACATCAGCATCTACTGGTTCGATCAGGGCTGGATGTGGATGATCCCGCTGCCGGACGATGTCATGAGCGTCGGCGCGGTCTGCAATCCGGATTATCTGCGCTCGCGCAGCGACCGGGTCGAGGCATTCTTCGACGCAACGCTGAAACGTAACCCGCAGGCCTGGGCGCGCATGCGTCAAGCCGAGCGCATCTCACCGATCACCGCTACCGGCAACTATTCCTACCGCGCCCGGCGCCTTGCGGGAAAACGCTGGCTGATGGTGGGTGATGCCGGAGTCTTCGTCGACCCGGTGTTCTCTTCGGGCGTCTATTTCGGCATGCATTCGGCCGAATGTGGTGCGGATGTGGTGCTGGCCGAGTTGGTCGGAGATCGCGCAGAAGCTGCCCGCGCCCGGCGGCGCCACCAGCAGCGCGTCAGCCGTGGCGTGCGCGAGCTGAGCTGGTTCATCTACCGCTTTCCGGCGCCCGCCCTCAAGCGACTGTTCCTGAATCCGAGAAACGTCCTCGGCCTCAAGCAGGCGATCGTTGCGGTGCTGGCCGGCGATGTGTTCGACAATCGGCGCATTCTCCGGCGCCTGCGCCTGTTTCGCTTGATCTACCTGGTCACGAGCCTGAGCGATGGCCGCGCGGCCTGGCGGGCCCGCCGTCAGCGCCGCTACAACGCGAGCGTGGAATTCGATGGGGCAGTTTGAGACCGCTGTGAGATTTAAACCGGATGCGTCCTGCGCCTTGAGCGTTCAGCCGAATGGCGAGTCGGCCCCGGCCCTGCTGAGTTTTGCCTGGCGGGACGGAAGCCAGCCGCCTTCCGTACCGCTGGGCCTGGAACTTCTGGCCGGCGATATGGCCGGCGAGCGCTGGCTGGGCCTCGGCGCGGTCGAACGGGGCCGGCATGGAGCGATCGACTGGGCGCGTTCCGGTGGGTGCGTGTCCCTCTGCCTGGTGCTCGACGATCCGCCCGACCGGGACCCCGAGCAGGCGGTCTACCAGGCTTACCGCTCGCTGATCGAGCTGGCCCGTGAGATGAAATGTCCGCACCTGCTGCGCGCCTGGAACTACTTCCCGGCAATCAACGAAGGAATGGGTGATCAGGAGCGCTATCGGCGCTTCTGTCTCGGCCGGGCCCGGGCGTTCGAAGACGATGGTGTCGACGACGCTTCCCTGTGTGCCGGCACTGCCATCGGCGGGGACGAACACAAGCTGCGCATCTATCTGCTCTGCGGCCAGTCGCCAGGTCTGAATATCGAGAATCCACGCCAGGTCAGCGCTTACCGGTATCCGCGCCGCTATGGGCCGCGCAGCCCCTCCTTCGCGAGGGCGACGGTGTTGCCGTCAGTTGGTGAGCAGGCCCTGCTGATGATCTCCGGTACGGCCAGTGTGGTCGGTCACGAGACGCGTCACCAGGGAGACGTGCTGGCTCAGACCCGGGAGATCCTGGCCAACCTCGACAGCCTGCTTGCCGAGAGCGCTCGGATCAGTGGTCGCGACGGGCTTGCCCGTTTTGGCGAGCACAGCCTGATTCGGGTCTACCTGCGTCGGGCCAGTGATTGGCCGGCGGTTGGGGCATTGCTGCGAGCGGCCTGGCCGGATGCCCGGATCGCGGCTTTTCGGGGGGATGTCTGTCGATCGGATCTGCTTGTCGAGATCGAGGCGGTGACCCAAGGCTAGCGGGCCGAGCGTCTCTAGGTGTGATCTCTCAATAGGTTGTCCTCAGATTAGAGTGCCTTGCCTGGCGGCGAGGGGTGCCGCCTGCGGACGCGCCTCGGGTCAGATCGACGGCGTCGACAGCGTTCTGTTGATGAGGAGCTTGGCTGCTTCTCTCGTCGCTCCTTAGTCTTGAACGATCAAGCGCCTTAAGTCAGGTTGGGTGCCAGCTTGGAAAAGCTGAAGGTACTGCGCCAACCGCCGCGACCCAAGGCGAGCCCACAGGCAGCACCCCTCCCCGCTGATCTCTCAGTGCCAGCGTCTGCTGCGGTTCAACCCAGCTCTCAGCCTGCTGCAGCGGGGGGTGTCGGGCCGGGCGAGCGGGCCGGGACGCGGATCAAGCGCCAAGGTCTAACGCATCCTCAACAAAAGCATCAGCGCTTTCCTGAGGCCTGACAGGGTTCCACGCCCACCGAAGGAATTCGCGGGCAGCCAGCGCCCGTTGACGGAAAGGATCGACCCCGTCGATCGTTCTGGCCCGCTCGCCCGGCCCGGCACGCCCCGATGCTCGATGCCAGCCAAGTCACCGGTCGATTGTCTGGCATGAAGTGAGGACAACCTACTGAGAGATCACATCTAGGGGTGGGGCTCGAGGAAGGCTTCGGGCAGGTCGTGGAGGACCAGACAGGCTTCGGGGAGTGGTTGCTCGACTGCGGACACGGCGTCGGGTCTGGTGCCGCTCGGGGCGAGGCTTGCCAGTTCTGCGGCCAGCTGTTCGAGCATCTCCGCATTGCGCTCAAGACGGGCGTCCAGCGCCTCGTCGGCATCGTCGGCGACTTCGGTCAGTTCCCGATTGAGGCGGACCAGCAGGCTCATGTCGGACTGATTCACGAACAGGCCGGGGCGCGCTCCCGAGGGTTCGGCGCGCGACCAGTCGAGGAACATCTGCTGCATGTCTGCGTGCAGCGCCACCAGCGATTCCAGCGCGCCGCCGTTGCGCAGCAGCAGGCGTGGATCGGTCAGCCGGCCGGAAAAGAACACCACCGCCAGCACGCCCCAGTAGTAGGCGTAGTCCCAGATCGTCTTGGCGCTCATCGCCCGGGCGTGACCGAAGAATTCATACTGGTCGCGGTAGAGCTTGAGCGAGCTCTGGTAGAAGGAGAAATAGCTGCGCTCGAACTGGCGTACGATGCGGCGGATGGACTGCCCCGCCAGATCGCGCCGCACCAAGTCGGTGATGAAGGTGTTGCTGATGGCGATGAAGTCGCTGCCCGGGGAATAAAAGGGATCGAGGAATACCCCGGCTTCACCGGTCAGGGCCCAGCGCTGCTCCGAGAACACCTGGCGGCAGCCGTGCGAGATGTGACGCAGATAGAGAAAATCCATCAGCTCACCGTCCGAGGCGTCCAGCGCGCGGTGACAGCGCGGCTGGTGTCGGGCCAGCCAGTTCATGACGCCGTCGTAGCTCTTGAGGGTGTCGAAATCATGCATCCGTCGGTCGAAAACGATACCGATGCTGGTCGCCCCCGAAGCCAGCGGAATCAGCCAGACCCAGTAGCCCGGTCCCATCAGATGGTTGGTCGAGTGCCAGCGCGGCAGCTGGCTGCAGCGCTGCTGCCAGCTGTGGTCATCGCTCCAGTCGGAGACGTCGATGCGATCCTGGATGCGGAACCAGACCGAGGCGCAGTGATGGTCGTTGGGCTCGGCCAGATCGAGCTTGCGCTTGATCAGGCTGGCGCGGCCCAACGCGTCGACGACCCAACGGGCGGTGAAGCGTCGAGGCTGGCCGTCGACCTCGGCGGTGACTTCGTGCGGGGCATCCTGGCCGAGCGATACGTCGCGAACGCGGGCCCCGTCGAGCAATTCGATCTGACGCGCGCGGGCAAGCTCGGCGAGATGGTTCTCGAGAACGCCGCGATCGATCTGATAGCTCGGCAGGCTCAGCAGGTGGCTGGCGCCGAGCTCGCCGGCTTTGGCCAGGTCATGGCTTCGATCGGCGTCGAAGAACAGGCGCAGACCGTATTTGCGCAGATGGCATTGATCGAGGTGGTCCTCCAGGCCGAGGGTCTTCGACAGGTATTCGGCGCCGATTTCCACGGTCGATTCGCCGACCTTGTGTGCGCCTTCGGGTACCGGGTGGCAAGCCCGTTCGAGCACCCCGATGCGGGCGTCGGGCAGGGTGTCGCGGAGCTGCAGGCTCAGGGTCAGGCCGGCCAGGCCGCCGCCAAGGATGAGGACGTCGTGATCAGGCGAATTCATGAGCAAAGGACCGGAAAACCTTGAATAGTGTAGCGCGCTCGCCTTGCGGCGATCTTCATGCTCGATCGGCATCGTGGAAGCGCGTCGGGTGGGTGATCACCCGCCACAGGCCGGGCAGGTACAAACCCTTGCGCAGGAGTCGCCAGGCCACGAAGCAGAAGATCTCCCAGACATCCTTGCCCGGTCGGAAATAGCTGGGGCGCGCGTCGTCTCGGTAGACGCTGTCGATGGTCACGGCGACGCAGGGATGTCCGGCGCGGGCGCCGTCGATCAGCATCGCGGCCTCGAAGACGAAGCCGTGACGGCGCTCGGTTGATGGCCGGACTCGTTCGAGCAGGGCAGCCGGGTAGACCCGGAAGCCGGTCTGGCTGTCGGGGACGCGCTGACCGCTGGCCCAGGAAATGAAGAAATCCGCAAAGCGGTTGGCGAATCGCCGGATGCCGGGCTGGCGATGGCGCTGGCGCAAACGGGCACCGAGGACGAGGTGCTCGGGGTGGGCGTGGGCGGCTTCGAGCAGGCGATCGATGTCGCTGGGGTCGTGCTGGCCGTCGCCGTCCAGGGTCACGATCCGGTCGCAGCCCAGCGCCAGAGCACGCTCGAAGCCATCGGCCAGGGCCGCTGCCTTGCCGCCCGAGTGGCCCCGTCGCAGGCGATCGATGTCCAGGCCCTCGAGCTCGGCCAGGGTGCCGT
>Ga0102934_1000553_pt1 | contig 25188 bp, 23 predicted proteins | sample SalPonR2_A_D1_MG_FD_78175 | JGI IMG/M metagenome (GOLD analysis project Ga0102934, IMG submission 78175) | Salt pond soil microbial communities from South San Francisco under conditions of wetland restoration - Salt Pond MetaG R2_A_D1_MG | ecosystem: Environmental > Aquatic > Marine > Intertidal... | reverse complement strand
GTCTCTTCGCGCGCCTGACGCTCAATGTCGCAAGCGGCCGGACCATGGCCATTCTCGGGCCGAACGGGCGCGGCAAGACAACCCTTCTGCGTGCGATCCTCGGATTTCAGAAGCTCGACCGGGGAAGCCGACATGCGCCCGGTATCGTCGGCTATGTGCCCCAGCACGGCGCCTCGCAGATCAGATTGTCCGGACTCGCGGTGGTTACGATGGGGCGCGCAGCCCGTCGCGGTCTGTTTGGCCAGCCCGATGGCGCGGATGCGGATACCGCGCGCGCCGCGCTGGTTCAGGTCGGAGCCTGTCATCTGGCCGATCAGAGCTATGACCGGATGTCGGGCGGCCAGCGTCAGATGGTCCTGATCGCCCGTGCGCTGGCGACGGGATCGCCGGCGCTCGTACTCGACGAGCCGACCTCGGCGCTCGATCTCGGCAACCAGGCGCGCACGCTCGGTCTGATCGCCGGCTTGGGACAGGCGCGGGAGCGTGCCATCCTCTTCACCACCCATGATCCCAACCACGCGCTTGCCGTCGCCGACGATGTCGCCCTGATGATGTCGGACGGTGAGGTCGTGCAGGGGCCGGTCGCGCAGATGATCACCCCGGATCTCATGTCGCAGCTCTATGGCGTGCCCATGCATTGGGTGCGGATGACGGATCGGGAGACACGGCGCGCCATGCTGCCGGCATTCACGGGAAAGGACGTCGCATGAGTGTCATCTGGCTGCATCCGGGGGATGTGGATGTCCCGGAAGGGCTGAAAGCTGCGGTAGCGCGCGGCGCGGTGACGCCGCTCGCCCAGGCCGATCTGTCGGAGGCGGTGCTGATGCGCCATCGCGGTCTCGTCACGGGCATGCTCTTCGATCAGGATGCCGCGATGGCGTTGCGACCAGCGCTGGAGCGGTTTCTCGATGCCGGCGGGCGCTGGTTCTTCAACGGGCATGTGATGCGCCCGCTCCTCGACGGGTTGATGCAGTATCAGCCCATGACGACGCCGAAGCGCAGCGATTTCGCGCTCATTGCCTGCCAACCGCATCCGGTTTTCGCCGGTATCGATGTCGCGTCGCTCGAGACCAACAGGGGCGTGGCGGGTTTCTATGGCCGGGGCTGCAATCCGCCGCCGCCGGGAGCCGTCGTGATCAATACACTGGGCCCGCGCGACGTCGCGGTCGACTGGGTCTGGCACAGGCCGCACGGCGGCGCCTTCTTCAGCCATGCGGGCAATGATCTCGCACAGATCGCAACGATGCACGGGATCGGCGAACGCGTCTGGGCGAACATCATCGCCTGGGCGGCAGGCGGGCCCTGCATCAGCGGCGGGGAAGGCCGGACGGGCGCCGTCAGTTCCGATGTTGGCTGGTTGCGGCGTGATGCTTCCCGCATCGATGTCTCGGTCGAGGGCGGCGCAGAGTCGCGCCTGGTCGCGACCAATGCCGGGACCTATTATCAGATCGAAGCGCTCGAAGGGCCGCGTTATCGCGCGATCTTCGATGACGTGGTCGCGCCGGAGGCGATCGACCGGGTACTGAAGCCCGACGATATCCTTCTGGTCTCCTGCCGTACGCCGCCATCGCGCATGATTGCGCAGCGCGAGCGGATCGCCCGGCATCTCGAGGCCGGCGGCACGGTAATCGCCATGGGCGAGAGCCGCAGCGATCTCTGGCTCCCGAACATCGCCTTCACGCCGGTCGAGACGAATTTCTGGTGGTGGCTTACGCCGGAGGCGGATCTTGGTGTGCGTATCGCCGCGCCGGACCACCCGCTGCTCGCGGGCATGGCGGATCGCGACGTTACATGGCATCTGCACGGCTGGTTCGTGCCGCCTCAGGGCGCGCAGGTGCTCATCGTCGATGAGCATGGGCGTGCGATCGCCTATGACGATCGCGTCTCCACACAAGGGCGCATGATCGTCACGTCGCTCGATCCGATCTACCACCACGGCAGCCGCTTCATGCCGGCGACGACGCGGTTTCTCGACCGGTTCCTGCCCAATCTGCGCGGTCTTCTGGAAACCTCAGCGGAAAACGACGGTGCGTGAGCCGTTCGGAAGGACACGGCGCTCAAGATGATAGCGCACGGCGCGGGCGAGAACGGAGCACTCGACGTCGCGCCCAGCCGCCATCAGTTCGTCGGCACTCATGGTGTGGTCGACGCGGGTGACGTCCTGCTCGATGATCGGGCCCTCGTCGAGATCGGCTGTGACGTAATGCGCCGTGGCGCCGATCAGCTTGACGCCGCGCTTGTGGGCCTGGCTATAAGGGGCGGCGCCCTTGAAGCTGGGCAGGAAGGAGTGGTGGATGTTGATGATCCGCCCGGGCATCGCGGCACAGAATTCCGGCGACAGTACCTGCATGTAGCGCGCGAGCACGACGAGATCGATCGCCTGTTCCGCGATCAATTCGCGCAGCTTCGTCTCCTGCTCGGATTTGTTCTGTGCCCGCACCGGCAGATGATGAAACGGCACGTCATAGCTGGCGGCGAGCCGGTACAAATCGCGATGGTTCGAGACCACCGCTGCCACCTCAGCCGGCAACAGTCCGGAGCCGTAGCGATAGAGCAGGTCGTTGAGGCAATGGCCGAATTTCGAGACCATCAGCAGCACGCGCGGGCGGTCATCGGCGCCGTTCATCGTCCATTCCATGCCGAACGCCTCGGCGACGCTTTCCGCGAAACCGGCGCGCAGCGCCGCGTGATCCTGTGCAATCTCGAAGCGCACCCGCATGAAGAAACGCCCGGTTTCCGGATCATTGTATTGCGCGCTTTCCAGGATATTGCCCTCCCGACCGGCCAGAAAGCCGGCGACAGCGGCGACGATGCCGATCCGGTCGGGGCAGGAGAGGGTGAGGACGTAGCGGCATGTCATGGTTTTCGGAGCCCGCATATGATCGGTCCGCGCGCCACGGAGCGCGCGATCTGCAGCGATTCTTGACGCGCCACGGCGTCACGCGCAAGCGATAATGCGCCAATCCCGATGGAATTCAGGGTTGCGTTGTTCAGAATTGTGACATGGATCCGCGCCTCTTGACCCAGCCCGAACCTCTCGATGGTCGATCTGCCGACAGGATGATACCTCCTGCGGCATGATCCTTGCTCGGGGCAAGGAAATGTTTATAATTTTAGATTGTACTGTCGTGATGGCGCTCCGCGACGATGCGTGATCCGGACTGCAGCGTCGCAATGATCTGGTGAGGCGTGATCATGGTCAAGGGGCCCAGACGCATGCAGGGTTCGCCGGAGATCGCTCCGGTAACGCCCTCGCGCCGGGAAAGCGACCTCGAGGATAAATCCCGCGAGTTTCAGGCAGCCCTGCGCCGTGAATATCTCACCCATCACGATACCGAAGCCGCAGAGGCGCGGGTAGCGCGCGGATTCGATGATCAGATCATCATTTCCGGTGAGCGGGCGCGAGAATGCATGTCCTATCTGCATCGTCTGGTGCGGCTGAGCCCGACCTTTCGCGGTGTTCTCAACAAGGCGCTGGCCGATTACGACACGCTCTGGATTACCATCGGCCATGGCGGCGGAAACAGCCGCTCGACGATCGGCGCGCGCGACGAGAAGATCTACATCAACCTCGAGCAGGGCGATCTGATGGATCTCCTGATCCACGAATGCGGCCATGCGCTGGCGAAGCTGGAGGACGGGCCGCTTGGCGGGTTCGGGCCCAACCAGCGCTTCCAGGCCGTGATCAAGCGAGAGCTTGACATGGGCAGCGGCGGGGTCAAGGCTTATGGCACGGAAGTGCGCCCTAACGCGCCTTCTGGGCCGCGCCTGCCTTCGAAGCTGACGCTGGAATAACCCGCGCGCAGCGGGCGCCCTGCTTCAGTCGCCCGGCTGACGGGTCAGGGCATAGAGCGCGATGCCGGAGGTGGTCGCGACGTTGAGGCTGTCGAAATCACCCGCCATGTCGATGCGCACACTGGTGGCAGCCGCGATCAGGTCCGGGGCGAGGCCGGGCCCTTCGCTGCCGAGCAGAAGGGCGCGGCGCCCCTGGTAGTGCGAGGCGGCCTCCGCCAGCGTCAGCGTGCCGCGCGGCGACAGGGCGAGCGGTTCGAAGCCATGGTTGCACAACAGCGTGCAGGCATTGCCAGCATCGCCCGGTCCGGGGCCGAGCCTTGCGAAGGGCACCCGCGCCGCTGCGCCCACGGAGACACGCAAGGCCTTGCGGTAGAGCGGGTCGCAGCATTGCGGGTCGAGCAAGATGGCGGCGGCGCCGAAAGCGGCGGCATTGCGGAAAATGCCGCCGAGATTGTCGTGATTGGTGATGCCGAAACAGGCCACCACCAGCGCATCCGCTGGCGCTTCCTCCAGCAGAATCCCCGGTTCAAGCGGTTCGCCGCGCCGCGCCAGCGCCAGGATGCCGCGATGGATGGCGAAGCCGGCAATCGCATCCATGACGGTGCCCTCCGCCACGTAGACCGGCACGGCGTCGGGCAGGGCGGCGATCCACGCCGCCATGGCGGGCACGCGGTTTTGCGCGATCAGCACGGATTCGAAGGCAAAGCGCGCACTGCGTGCCATGTCGCGCATGACCACGGCGCCCTCAGCCATGAACAGCCCGGCGCGACCCTTGAGATCGCGATCGCGCACATCGCGATAATCCGCGATGCGCGGATCGAACGGATCGGTGATCCGTGTCAGCCGGGCCGTGAGGCCGTCATCCTGCGCTGTGATATGATCGGGCGGGGTCATCGGATCGGGATGGGGGCGGGATCGGCGGGTGTCAAGACACTGACACGGCGACAGGCGATTTGACAGATGCCGGGCAAAGTGAAATCACCAGCGCGTTCAACCGGTCAAGCGAGGAAGGCAGCACATGAGCGTGCGTCACCATCTCGGGGATCTCCCCGCCGATTACGATCCCGGCCCCGCCATTGCCGTCGATACCGAGACGCTGGGGCTCAACCCGTTGCGCGACCGACTTTGCGTCGTGCAGATCTCAAGGGGTGACGGTGAGGCCGACGTGGTGCAGATCACGCGCGAGCAGCTGAATACCCCGCATGGCGGCGCCCCGGTCCTCGCAGGTGTGCTTGCGAACAGCGATACGCTCAAGATCTTCCACTTCGCCCGCTTCGATCTTGCGGTTCTCTATCATGCGCTCGGGGCGATGACGGGGCCGGTCTATTGCACCAAGATCGCCTCGAAGCTGGTGCGCACCTATACGGACCGTCACGGTCTCAAGGATCTGTTGCGCGAATTGCTGCAGGTGGAAATCTCCAAGCAACAGCAATCCTCGGATTGGGCGGCAGATACGCTCAGCAAGGCACAGCTCGATTACGCCGCCTCCGACGTGTTGCACCTGCACAGGCTCAAGGAGCGCCTGGATACGATGCTGGCGCGCGAAGAGCGTACCGATCTGGCGCAGGCCTGTTTCGACTTCCTGCCGACGCGCGCGAGACTCGATCTGGCCGGCTGGCCGGAGACCGACATCTTCGCCCATAGTTGAGCGGGTCGCAAAATACGTTTGGCGGTGAGATTGCACTTCCGGTTATGCGGGGTCTGAACATGGTTGAGAAGCACGAGCGCCCGTGCCCGTCATGCGGCGCAATGCATGATCCCGACGAAGATCGCCAGGTGCTGTCCCGTGATGGCTGGTCGGTCGCCGGGTGCCGGGTCTGCGGCTTCGTCTACATGCCGCAATTTGCTCCGGCGGAGGCCTTTGTCGATGATCTCGCTTGGGAAAAGCAATTCGAGCGCGAGAAGACGGAGCGGCGAAAGCGTGTTCCGGTGCTGCAATGGCTCGAGGATGCGACGCGCTGGCGCCACCGCCTGATTCCGCGCGCGCGCCCCGAGAATCTCGTTCGCGCCCGGGTTGATGGTGGAAATGTGCTCGATATCGGTTGCGGCACCGGCTCGCACGCATTGCCTTTCGTGGGAGATTTCGTGCCTTTCGGTATCGAATTGTCGCGCGCACTCGCGCAGGAAGCGGCCAACAGCTTTGCGCCCCATGGCGGGCATTGTGTGCATGCGGAAAGCCGGGCCGGCCTCGCGACATTTGCCGACAATTTTTTCGACGCGGCGGTCCTGCGTTCCTATCTCGAACACGAGGCCTATCCCGATGAGGTGCTGGGCGAACTGGCCCGCGTCCTGCGCCCCGGGGGCGTCGCGATTGTCAAGGTCCCCAATTACGGCAGTCTCAACCGGATGGTGATGGGTGCGAACTGGTGCGGTTTCCGTATTCCCGATCACGTGAACTACTTCACCAAGAAGTCACTCACGCAGATGGCCGCGCGGCATGGGTTCGACGTGGAATTGCCGCTGCTCTGGTCGCTGCCGACAGACGACAATATGTGGGCAATCCTGCGCGCGTCACATGAATAGATTCTCTGTTGCGGGACATGAATGCGCCATTGATGTACCGTATCGAGATAGCGTCCGCGCGGACGATCGACATGTGATGGTGCGGCAAGCTACCTTCTGCGAGAGCTTCTTTGACGGGATTGGATTGAAGTGAGTGCGACGCAAATGCCGACGCAAGATCGGGCGCTTGATGCGCGAGGTCGTCATGATCGCATGCAGCGCGCCCAGTGGCATGAGAAACACCGGCGCGAGCATGCCCGCGCCATGCGTCATTCCCGACGCGTGCGGTTCCTGCGTCGTGCCATACCGATCACCGCCGCGCTTGCCGTCGTGCTCCTCTTCGCCCTGACCTGGTTCAATCCCTTTGCACGCTATGGCGGCATCAGTATCGGCCCGATCAGCGTGTCGGGCACCCGCGTCGTCATGGATGCGCCGCGCCTGCGCGGTTTCCAGGACGGGACGCGGCCTTATGAGGTCACGGCGGAAGATGCGTCGCAGGATGTGCGCGAGCCGCATCTGATCGACTTGCGCGAATTGCGTGCCAATATCACCATCGACGATGCTGGTCAGACCGCGCGGATCGAGGCGGCCAGCGGGCGCTTCGATACCCAGAGCGAATATCTCGTGCTGGAGCGCGACGTCCGCGTCGTCTCATCAACGGGCTATGTTCTGGATCTGAGCGTCGCCGATATCGATTTTGCTGCCGGAACGGTTGCATCCGACGCGCCCGTCTCGCTGACCTTCAGTGACGGGACGATACAGGCACGCAGCATGCGCATTTCCGATGGCGGCGACTTGATCAGTTTCGAGGGCGGGGTCGAGAGCGTTCTCGCCGCACCGAGGTTGGGCAGCGACGCGCAGAATGTCGCACCTGCGCCGGTCGATCCGCCCGGCACCGATTTCAACCGCTGAAAGATGCAGAGCCAATGACAGCGTTCCCCTCATCCCGCCCCCGTGAATATGCGCATGCCCGTCGCCCGGCCCGATCGCCGATGCGTTGGAATTCGCTGGCATGGATCCTGGTTCTCGGGCTCGGCATCGTCGGTGCGCCGCTGATGACGGTATCGGCGCAGGCGCAGAATCCTGATCGCGCCTTCGGCGGGCTGGGCTCCGAATCGACTGCGCCGATCCGGATCGATGCCGATCGTCTCGACGTGTTCGACCGCGAGAACCGCGCCGTCTATGCCGGCGATGTCGTGGCCGTGCAGGGCGACACCACGATCCGCTGCTCGGAGCTCACAATCCATTTCGAGCGCAATCCGACGAGCGGCAACGGCGATGATACCGGCGATGCGATCCGCAGGATCGACTGCGCCGGGCCGGTCACGATCCTCTCGGAGGACCAGGTGGCGACCGGTGATCAGGCGGTGTACGACCGCGCCAGCGGCCAGATGGTCATCAGCGGCAATGTCGCTCTCAGTCAGGGCCGGAACGTTACCCGTGGCGAGCGACTCGTCTACGATATCGATCGCGGTGTCGCCAATGTCGAATCCGGCGGAACGCAGCGGGTGCGCGGCCTGTTCGTCCCAGGCGGGGCAGATGACTGATGAGCGTTGAGCGCGCGATTGCGCGCGAGAGCCGCCTGGACTAAAGCAGAATGCAATCTCAGACCGGGGATGAGCCCGAGACCGTGAACGATCAATTCGACTATCCGACACAGTATGTCGCTCCCGGCAATGCGGCAGAGCAGCCTGGTGAAGGGGCTTTCGGCGGGCCGGGCGTGCTGGCCGTGAAGGGGCTGCAAAAACGCTATGGTGATCGCACCGTGGTGCAGGATGCCGGCCTGACCGTGCGACGGGGGGAGGCCGTCGGTCTGCTCGGCCCCAACGGTGCGGGTAAGACGACGATCTTCTACATGATCACCGGGCTTGTCGGAGCGGATCAGGGCGTCATCAGCCTGGAAGGAGCCGATGTGACGGCGCTGCCGATGTATCGGCGTGCGCGGCTGGGTATCGGATATTTACCGCAGGAAGCGTCGATCTTTCGTGGCCTCAATGTCGAGGACAATATCCGCGCTGTGCTCGAAGTGGTCGAGCCCGATCGCTGGCGGCGCCGGGAAAAGCTCGATGCGCTTCTGGCGGAATTCCATATCGAGCGGCTGCGCAAGACGCCCTCCATCGCGCTGTCGGGCGGTGAACGCCGGCGCTGCGAGATCGCACGCGCGCTCGCGAGCGATCCCGCCTTCATGCTGCTCGACGAGCCTTTTGCCGGCATCGACCCGATCGCGGTTGGCGATATCCAGAATCTGGTGCGTCACCTGACCCGGCGCGGGATCGGGGTGCTGATCACCGATCACAATGTGCGCGAGACGCTCGGCCTGATCGACCGGGCCTATATCATCCATTCCGGCCGTGTTCTCACCGAAGGCACACCGCAGGAGATCGTCGCGAATCCGGATGTGCGCAAGCTCTATCTTGGTGAGGATTTCCGCCTCTGAGGCTGCGCTGCTTCAGTTGAAGATCGCTTCGTAAAAGCGCATTTCCCGGGTCTTCTGGATGAATTCCGGCGGGGGTACGACGGGTGTGATGAACATGCCTTCGACGAGGCCGCGACCAGGGTGGCGGATGTTGTACATCTGCCCGTCAAGTGAGGGTTTGTCTGGGGCGACGAAGAGGATCGCGAAGGGCTGGCGCTGGCCCGGCAAACCCGGATAAGGCGAGAGTCGCACATCGAGCAGGCGCATCTCCACCTGTCCGCCGATACCTTCGAGCGTGAAGGTCTTGCTGCGATAATCCTTGAAATCATCGTAAGTCAGTTTGTCGAGCATCCTGCCATCCCTGATCGCTTGATACGATCTTGGATAGCATGATTCGCGCAATGAAACAGCTTACATGCGAACCAGGAGGCCGATCACGCCATCGCCTCGTCCAAAGCCGCGATGACGCGATCGACTTCCTCAATTGTGTTGTAATGCACCATCGAGACGCGCACGACGCCGCCCATCGGGCTCAGGCCGAGTGATTCCACCAGCCGACGGGAGTGGAAATCGCCGAAGCGAATGCCGATCTGCGCCGCATCGACCTTGCGCACGATCGCTTCGCTGTCGATCCCGTCCGCCTTGAAGGAGATGGTCGGCACCCGCGTCGCCCTGTCGGAGCCGCGATCGCCGATGATGCGCACGCCGTTCTTGCCGCGCAGATAGTCGAGCAGCCGCTCGCCGATCACGGCCTCGTGCGCGGCGACATCCTCGAAGGCGCGCGCGATGGCGGCGTGATCGCCGGTGCCGCCGCCCAGCTCATCGAAATAATCGACGATGCCGGCAGAGCCCCAGGCGAGCTCGTAATTGGTATTGCCGGGTTCCAGCTTCGCGGGGACTTTGTCCTTGTCATAGAAATAATGGTACAGATTATCCAGCGCGCGCAAGAGCTCGTAGCGCCCGTAGAGCACGGCGAAATGCGGGCCGTAGGTCTTGTAAAAGCTGAACACGTAATAATCGGCGTCCAGCGCCTGCACATCGACGGCCCGGTGCGGCGCATAGGCGACACCATCGACCACGAGCTTTGCGCCGCCCGCATGGACCTTGTCGGCGATGGCGCGGATCGGGTTGATCGTACCCAGAATGTTGGAGACATGCGTGACGCAGACGAGCTTCGTCTTCTCGCTCATCAGCGCGTCCAGATCAGCGGGATCGACCGTAGCCGTCTCCGGGTTGATCTCCCAGAACTTGAAGACGACGCCGCGCGATTCCAGCGTCAACCAGGGGCCGATATTGGTCTCGTGGTCGAAATTGGTGAGGATCACCTCGTCGCCGGGCTGGAACTGGCCGGCCATGGCCTGGGCCAGGGTGCGCATCATCATGGTGGCGGAGGCGCCGAGCACGATCTCCTCCGGGCGCTGCGCGTTCATGTAGCGCGCGATCGCCGCGCGCGCCTCCTGCACCCGCGCCGTGGCGCGCTGCGATTGGCTGTAGGAGGCGCCAGTCTGCACGCTGGTGGTGAGCAGATAGTCGCTGATGCGCTCGGCCACGGGCTGGAGCACCAGCGAGCCGCCGGCATTGTCGAAATAGGCGAAACCATCCGCGAGGGCCGGAAACTGGCTGCGCACATGCGCGAGATCAAGAGCCATGGGATCTCCTTGGCGTGGAACGAGGCGCGGGCGGAGAACGCAGGACGCGATCGGCAGCAGCGTGCCGTGATTAATGGTGCAGGATCTGGCTCAGGAACAGTTGCGTGCGGTCATATTGTGGATTGTCGAAAAACGCATGGGGTGGCGCCTGTTCGACGATCTCACCCTGATCCATGAAGATCACCCGGTCGGCCACCTTGCGGGCAAAGTTCATCTCGTGGGTGACGACGATCATGGTCATGCCCGATTCTGCCAGCTCGATCATGGCTTCCAGCACCTCGTTGATCATTTCCGGATCGAGGGCGGAAGTCGGCTCGTCGAACAGCATGATCTTCGGGTTCATGCACAAGGCCCTGGCGATGGCAACGCGCTGCTGCTGTCCGCCCGAGAGCTGGAGCGGGAATTTGTGCGCCTGTTCGGGAATGCGCACCCGCTCCAGAAAATGCATCGCCACGGCCTCCGCCTCGGCCTTGGGGGTTTCCTTCACCCAGATCTGCGCCATGGTGCAGTTCTCCAGCACCGAGAGATGCGGGAACAGGTTGAAGCTCTGGAAGACCATGCCGATATCGCGGCGGATAAGGTCGTTCTGCTTCTCGTCCTTGCCATAGGCCTTGCCATGGATGATGACGTCGCCTTCCTGGTGGACTTCCAGCTGGTTGATGCAGCGGATCATGGTCGATTTTCCCGATCCGGAGGGGCCGCAGACGACGATCCGCTCCCCCTCATAGACCGTCAGATCGATATCCTTCAGCACCTGGAAATTGCCGTACCACTTGCTCATGCCGACCAGTTCGATCACCGGCTGGCCACTTTGGGCGGAACGTTTCGCCGTCTTTTCGATCGTATCCGTGCTCACGTCATCCCCCCTCAGCGTCGTGCGCCGGCTTCGAGCTTGCGCTCGAGGTTGATCGAGTATTGCGACATCAGGAAGCAGAAGAAGAAGTAGATCATCGTGATGAAGAAGAACGGCTCGATGAACAGACCCAGCCAGCGCGTATCCTCGCCCACCGAGCGGGCCATGTTGAGCAGATCGAACAACCCGATGATCGAGACCAGCGTGGTGTCCTTGAACAGGCCGATGAAGTTGCCGACGATCGTCGGGATCATGATCTTCAACGCCTGCGGCATGATGATCAGCGTCGTCGCCTGCCAGTAGCCCAGACCCATTGCGGCAGCGGCTTCATACTGCCCCTTCGGAATCGCCTGCAGCCCGCCACGGATAACTTCCGCCATATAGGCTGCGGCGAAGAGACAGACGGCGACGATGGCGCGCACCAGCTGGTTCACCTCCACGCCCACCGGCAGGAACAGGGGCAGCATGGTGTTGAACATGAACAGGATGGTGATCAGCGGCACCGAGCGGAACAACTCGATGAAACCGGTGCAGATCATCCGGATCAGCGGCATGGTCGAACGCCGCCCCAGCGCCAGCATGATGCCGGAGGGGAGCGAGAAGGTGATGCCGATGCCCGAGATCACCAGAGTCAGGAACAGCCCGCCCCATTGCCGTGTGGAGACGAAGGACAATTCCCACTGCGACACCAGAACCACCGCGATGACGAAGACGCCGATCAGCGAAAGTCGCCCGAACTTGAGCTGCTCTTCCTCCGACTTGCCGGAATTGCCGAGGATCGCGCCCATGGTCCGGATGAAACTCGTGCCGTAGCGCAATTCGGTAAAGACGGTGAGCCAGACCCAGATCAGCCCGGTCAGCCCGGCTGAGACCAGCGCGGTCCAGAACACGCCCTTGTCGCCGCCGAGGAAGAAATAGGAGGCCAGGAACGGGTAGAGCATTACGGCGCTGATGCCGATCGCGACCTTGGACTGGACCTTCGGGAACCAGAGCGGCGCGACCCACAGGATCAGCGCGAGAAATCCGAGATTGATCCGCCAGATCTGATCCTTGGGGTAGAGCCCGTAGATCAGGTTGTCGAACCATTCAATCACGCCCGGCCAGCAGGCACCGGAGCGTCCGACCAGATCGAGACATTCACGCCGGTTTTCCGCCTCCCAGACCGCGTTGAACAAGGCCCAGTTCAGTACCGAAGCGAGGAACACATAGACGATATAGGCGCCCAGGATCGTCATCAGCGTGTTGGAGACGCTGGAGAACAGGTTCTGGCGCATCCAGCCGACGACACCGACTGTGCTCGGCGGGGCAGCCCGCTCCGGCTTCGGCTGGAAGATCAGCGGCTGAGTCCTGGTGGTGTTGGTGGAGTCGCTCATCTCTCAGCGCTCCTTCAGGAGAATGCGGCGGTTATAGGCGTTCATGATCAGCGACACGAACAGGCTCACGATGCAGTAGAAGGCCATGGTCATGGCGACGATCGGGATCGCGCGCCCGGACTGGTTCAAAGAAGTGTTCATCCAAACACTCACGAGATCGGGGAAGCCGATGGCGATGGCCAGCGAGGAATTCTTGGTTACGTTCAGATACTGGCTGATCAGCGGCGGAATGATCACCCGCAGGGCCTGCGGGAGAATGATCAGACGCATGGTCCAGGACGGCTTCACGCCGAGTGCGCGCGCGGCTTCCGTCTGCCCGTGGCTGACCGATTGCACGCCCGAGCGCACGATCTCCGCGATGAAGCAGGAGGTATAGATCGCCAAAGCCAGCACCAATGCGCACAGGGCGGGGGGCACGCTCATGCCGCCGCGATAGTTGAAGCCCTGCAGGACGGGGACGTCCCAGGCCAGCGGCGCTCCCGAGAGCAGGAAGATCGCGAGCGGCAACGCCACGATCACGGCGAGGCCGACACTCATGGCCGGGAAATACTTGCCCGTCGCTTCCTGCCGCTTGCGCGCCCAGCGTCGCAGGCCCACTGCCGCGATGATGGCGATCACGAGAGCGACCAGTGTCATGGTAAAGCCGTCGCCCGGTATCGGGCTCGGCATGTAGAAGCCGCGATTGTTCAGAACGAACAGCCCGCCCCAGTCGAGGCTGTTACGCGGGCGGGGAAGCAGATTGAACACCCCGAAGAACCAGGCGATGATCTGCAGGAGCAAGGGCGTGTTGCGCAGGATCTCGATATACCAGCGTGCGATGGTGCGCACGAGCCAGTTCTTCGACATGCGCATCAGCCCGACGATCAGGCCGATCACGGTGGCGCCGAAGATACTGATCACCGCCACGAGCAGCGTGTTGGCGATGCCGACCTGGAAGACGCGAAAATAGCTGTCACCCTCCGTGTAGGGAATCAGCGTGAAGCTGATGCCAAATCCGGCGGAGACGTCGAGGAAGTCGAACCCCGCCGACATGCCGCGTTGGGACATGTTCTCGATGGTGTTCGTGACGAAGAACCAGCCGAGCCCGAAGATGCAGACGACTGTGACGAACTGGAAGACGATCGAGCGAAACGTCTCGTTGTTCAGAATTGACGACGAGGGCTTCGAGCCTCGCATCGAGGTCGATTCGGTGATGGCCATCGGGCGCTCCGCGCAGGGACGTCTGAACTATCGCCGGAAAGCCCGGCTCCGCGGGGGAGCCGGGCCGGGGTCAAGTGCCGATCAACGGAAAGGCATCGCGTAGATCAGGCCGCCACGGGTCCACAGATCGTTCTGCGTTCCGGCGCGCGGAATACCGACCGGCGTGTTTTCGCCGATATTGGCCTCGTAGATCTCGCCGTAATTGCCGACATGGCTCAGGACACGGACCATGAAGTCCGGCGAAAGACCCATACCCTCACCGATATTGCCCTCGACGCCGAGCAGACGCCGGATCGCGGGGGAATCGGATTCGAGCATCTCTTCGACGTTTTCCGAAGACACGCCCAGCTCTTCGGCTTCGATCATTCCGAACAGGGTCCAGCGCACGATGTCGCCCCAGGCGCTGTCGTCATTGCGCACGACCGGGCCGAGCGGTTCCTTGGAGACCGTCTCGGGCAGGATGATGTGCTCGTCCGGCATCGGGAAGGCCGAACGGCGGGCGGCGAGGCCCGATTTGTCGTTGGTGTAGGCGTCGCAGCCGCCACCGAGATAGGTTTCGACGAGGACGTTGACGTTCTCGTTCGTGACGGGCGTGAACTCCATGTTGTTGGCACGGAAGTAATCCGCCAGGTTGAGTTCGGTGGTGGTGCCGGTCAGCACGCAGACCGTGGCGCCGTCGAGTTCCAGCGTGGAGGTGATGCCGGAATCCTCGGGGACCAGGAAGCCCTGGCCGTCATAGAAATTGATGGTGGTGAAATCCAGGCCGAGCTGGGTGTCACGCACCGCGGTCCAGGTGGTGGTACGGCTGAGCATGTCCGACTCGCCGTTGGCGAGTGATGTGAAGCGAACGGCCGAGGTCACCGACTGGAATTCGACGGCTTGCGGATCATCGAAGATTGCCGCGGCGACGGCGCGGCAGACATCGACGTCAATGCCTGACCAGTTGCCGTCCGCATCAAGCCCGTAGAAGCCAGGCGTCGGCAGGCCGACCTGACAGTTCAGGAAGCCGCGTTCCTGCACGGTTTCGAGGGTCTGTTGCGCGCTTGCGGCAGTCGTATAGGACAAGGTCGCCGCGAGTGTTGCAACGACCGGAACGATTTTTTTCAACATTGAGGAGTCCCCTTCTGGATATTCTTTGACATGCCGAGGAGCTTGTTTCCGCCCCTTCGTCATTAACTTTTGCAACCAGACCGGCGTCGCAGCATCGCACGATGTGCACAACGCCCGTGCAGGCAGAAAAGCTCTGATGCGCAGCCTTGCCGGCAATCGCCGCGTATAAGGCAGGCTCATCCCTGCCATGCAATCACCACAGGGCTTTGTGTTGCAAGCGCTTTTTGCGACAGCCCTGCTTACCTTTCAGGCATGGTGCCGAAATTTTTGTAGAAATTGCAGGCAGCACAGCTATTGGGCGCTGCGCTTCTCATCCCAAAGGATAAAAGTTAACGAAGGCAACACGCCAGCCCGCCTCGTCCGCGAGCGCGACATGGTCGATCCGCGTGAGCGCGCAATTGCGTATGGCAAAGGCCAGGGCGGTCTGGGCGTCGATCCCGAGTGCGAGCCGCAATGCGGCACGAATCGTGCCGCCATGGGCAACAGCCACGATATCGCGCCCCGCATTCTCCTGATTGAGCCGCGCAATCGCGGGTTCCACGCGTCCGCACAGATCAGTGAAACTCTCACCGCCCGGCGCGCGTTCATCAGCGGGACCGAACCAGTAGCTCCCCGCCTGCGGTCGGCGGCCGGCGAAGAATGCCTCGCGCGCGAGCCCCTGCCAATCGCCTAAAAACTGTTCAGCAAAATCCTTGATCGGCGTGCAGGCGCGCTCTTCGTCGCCGCGTTGCGTCATGATGGCCTGTGCCGTCTGATGGGTTCGTGCGAGATTCGAGGTCAGCCAGAGCGGCTCGCGCGGCAGCATCCGCTCCAGCGCCGCGAAGACGGGGATGTCCGAGCAATCGCAATCGAGATCGGCCTGACCGTAGATGCGCCCGCCATCGCCGACCACGGGGGCGTGGCGGATCCACCACCAGCGCGTGATCCGCGCATCGGCGACCGTCTGGCTCTTCATGCCGATGCCCTGAGCGCGAAACGCCGCTCGGCGGCCAGCGCAGCGCGGTATTGTGCATCGAACCGCGCCACGCGCGCGGCGGCGCTCTCCACCGAATCCACCGCGCCGATCCCCTGGCCTGCGCCCCAGACGTCGCGCCAGACCTTCTTGTCGCCGCCCGAGCCGCTCGCGCCGAAATTCATCTTCGAGGGATCGGCCTCGCCCAGCGTATCGGGGTCATGGCCGGCGGCGCGGATCGAGGGCTTGAGATAGTTGCCGTGAATGCCGGAGAAATAATTGGTGTAGAGGATGTCATCGGCGCTGCCCTCCACGATCATCTGCTTGTAGGCATCCGCCGCATTGGCCTCGCGCGTGGCGATGAAGGGTGAGCCGATATAGGCAAAATCGGCGCCCATCATCTCCGCCGCGCGGATACCGCCCCCGGTGGCGATGGCGCCGGAAAGCGCGAGCGGTCCGTCGAAGAAGGCCCGGATCTCGCTGATCAGCGCGAAGGGCGACAGCCTACCCGCATGGCCGCCGGCACCTGCGGCCACGGCGATGAGCCCGTTCGAACCCTTCTCGATCGCCTTGTGGGCAAAGCGCAGATTGATCACGTCATGCAACGTGATGCCACCCCAGCCCTGTACCGCCTGGTTCACTTCCGGTCGCGCCCCGAGCGAGGTGATCACGATCGGCACCGCGTGCTTCTCGCAGACTGCCATGTCGTGATCGAGACGATCATTCGAGCGGTGCACGATCTGGTTGACGGCAAAGGGGGCCGAAGGGCAATCGGGATGCGCCGCATCATGTGCGGCGAGCGCCTCCCTGATCTGTGCGATCCATTCGTCGAGCATCGATGCGGGGCGGGCGTTCAGCGCAGGGAAGGAGCCGACGATACCCGCCTTGCACTGGGCGATGACGAGTTCGGGTCCCGAGACGATGAACATCGGCGCTCCGATCACGGGCAGCCCGAGCCGGCCCGCAAAAAGCCGTCGCCAGGACTGTTGTGTTGAAGGCGTTCTTGCGGATTTCGGCTGTTCTGTCATGGGGCCCGCCCGGCTATCTGTGACGTGTTGTGCACTGGCTGGGAAGATAGCGGTTCACGGTGAAAGCACCAGTCCACAACGCGCCGCGCAAGCCGGTATGCGAATCTGCGCAGGGGTGGCGCAAAAATGTCCAAGGCTTGATAGCAATCAAAAATAGTATTGAAAAGGATTGGCCGGCATTGAATGCGGGCGTGATGACGCACCGCTGAAACAATCGATGGTCGATAATCAGGGTGATTTTGTCAGGATTTCCTTTGCGTCATTTTTCGCAATTAACCGCCATTTAAGTCCGAACGTCGCATTCATACGGCGTCTCTTGCAAGGAAAGTGGCATCCATGCTCTCGAAAGTGCGCAATCTCTTCAATTCTCTCAGCATACGGATCGTCCTCGTCGCAGTTGCTGTCGTGGCCGGCACGCTCGGTGCCGCGATCGCGGGGCTGACAATCTATAATGCGCAGACGTCACGCACGGAATTCGTGCAGAAGACCGATGATCTCACCGCGATGGTTGCCAATGCCGCGCCGATCCTGGTCATGGGCAACGACACCACAACGCTGAGCAACATGCTCGCCTCGGTAGCGCGCGACCCGGATTTCATGCACGGCCTCGTCGCCAATGACTTCTTCCCGCTCACCAGCATCGGCGCCGATGGCGAGCCGAGTTCCGCTTTCAACCCGCAGGTGATCGAGGCGGCTGTCGGTGACATGCCCTTCGATTTCGTGGCGGACAATCCCGTTCACACGATCGACCGGGGCGACAGCCTGATGCATGTCCGCGCCTTGCATATCGGTTCCGATCAGCGCCTCGTCGGATATGTCGCCATGGAATTCTCGCGTGCGCGGCTTGCGACGGGCATCGCCGCCGAGACGGGCGCGATCGTTGCCGGCGGGCTTGCGGTACTCGGCGGTGTCGCGCTCCTCCTCTGGTTCGCGCTCGCGCGCATGATGGCGCCTCTGCGCCCGATTACCGGTGCCGTGGTCGGCTTGTCGGAGGGGCGGCTCGATACCGCGATCCCGGGTCAGGGCCGTCGCGACGAGATCGGCGCGATCGCCAGTGCGCTGAAGGTGTTTCGCGAGAATCTCGCTGATCGTGAGACCTTGCAGGCCCGGCGCGCCAGCGACGAGGCTGAAAAGGCCGAGCGTCAGCGGGCGGTCGACGAAACCATTTCCGGCTTCCGGGCTGACGTGACTGCAGCGCTGGCTTCCTTCGAGAGCAATGCCGGGCGCCTCGATGCGGTCTCCGCAACGCTCTCCGAAGTCGCTGCCGCAACGGCCAGCAAGACCCGCAGCGCGGCGGGTTCCTCCGGGGCGGCCTCGTCCGCCGTCGGCAATGCGGCGCAGGCCACCGAGGAGATGAGTGCGGCGATCAACGAGGTCGAGAGCCAGGTGGTGAAGATCCGTGGTGACATCGTCGGTGCCGCCGGCGCCTCCCGCGAAACCGCCACCGGCATGAAGGATCTCGCGGGCACGGCGGCCAATATCCAGGAAGTGGTCAAGCTGATCCAGGCGATCGCCGAGCAGACCAATCTGCTTGCGCTCAACGCCACGATCGAAGCCGCACGGGCCGGTGAGGCCGGCAAGGGGTTCGCCGTCGTCGCCGCCGAGGTGAAGGCCCTCGCCGGTCAGACCGCATCCGCGACCGATCGCATCGTCGATCAGGTCCAGGCGATCCTGAGTGCGACCGACCGCATGGTCGGCGAGATCGACGGGATCGCCGAGCGCATGACCGGCATCGAGGCCTTTGCCGGCGCTGTCGCGAGTTCGATCGAACAGCAGGCCGTCGCCGTCGGCGAGATCGCCAGCAGCGTTGCCGGCGCCAACGCCTCGACCATGGAAGTCGCATCCGATCTCGGTGAGGTCGAACAGGGTGTGGTCCAGACGGAGCAGGCCGTGGCCGACGTCAACGGCGCCTCCGGAGAGGTCGCGGCCGAAGCCCGGCGCATGCGCGAGACGGTAGACGCATTCCTGTCGCGCGTCGCCGCCTGAAGCGCTCGCAGCCATCCGCGACAGATGATACAGGCATGACGGGCCCCGTTTCGGCGGGGCTCTTCGCGTCAGCGGCCGGGCCGTAACGGCTCTGGTGCGCCGCGGCTCTTGTCCGAAAAGAATGCAGGGTTTCGGGAAGACAGGCCCCGTACATGGCTGTTATGACTACCCGCAGCGCAACATCTGCGAGGTCGGTTTCATTGCTGATATTGCTAGCGGCTATCCCTGATTGTCATGTCAGGATCGTGTCATGACGGGGCAGCAATCGCTGATTCTGGCGGTCATCGCGGTGGCGATGGCCGTCTTTATCTGGGGTCGCTGGCGCCATGATCTGGTGGCGCTCGCTGCATTGCTCGCCTGTATTCTGCTTGGCCTCGTGCCGGGTGAAGGAGCTTTTGCCGGTTTCGGCCACCCCGCCGTCATAACCGTAGCCTGCGTGCTGATCCTCAGCCGCGGATTATCGACCAGCGGCGCCGTCGACTGGATCGCCCGCAAGGCGATGCCGGCGCATGCCGGGCCCGGGGCGGTGATGATCGGATTGTGCGTGATGGCGGGCTGCTTCTCGGCCTTCATGAACAATGTCGGCGCGCTTGCGCTGATGATGCCGATCGCTCTCGATGCGGCGCGACGGCTCGACATTGCGCCGGGACAGATGCTGATGCCGCTTTCCTTCGCCTCGATTCTGGGGGGCATGACCACCCTGATCGGGACGCCGCCGAATCTCATCGTCGCCACGTTCCGCGCCAGTGACGAGCAGCCGGCATTCGGCATGTTCGATTTCGCGCCTGTCGGCCTCGCTGTGGCGGCTGCGGGGATCACCTTCATCATCATCACGGCCCGCTTCCTCGTGCCGCAGCGCGATCGCGCCACCGCCCCTGACTTCAACATCGGCGCCTATCTGACCGAGGCCCGCGTGACCGAATCCGCCACCGCCGTCGGCATGAGCCTGCGCGAGGTCGAAGTTCAGCTCGAGAAAGTGGATGCGCAGGTGGTCGGGCTCGTGCGCGACAAGACACGCATCCCGGCGCCGCACCCCGAGCACATCGTTCAGGCAGGCGATATTCTGGTGATCGAAGCCGATTCGAAGGTGCTCGGAGGCGCTCTCGGCAAGCTCGGTCTGAAGCTCGAGGAGGATCGTTCGGACGAGATGCCCAAGGTGGTGACCGCCGGGCGCACGGTGTTGCTCGAAGTCGCGGTGCGCCCCGGTTCGCCGCTTGCAGGGCGCACGGCCCAGCATCTGCGTCTGCGCCGGCGGCTCGGCATCAACCTGCTGGCGATCTCGCGACAGGGACGGCGCTCGCTGACACGGCTGCGCAGCACGCGCCTCTCGCCTGGCGACGTGCTGCTGTTGCAGGGGCCGAGCGAGACGCTCAATGAATTCGTGGTGCATTACGAATGCGTGCCGTTGGCCGAACGCGCGCTGCATTTTCCCGGCAGGCGCGACGGCCTCGTCGCGGGTGTGCTGATGCTTGCCGCCATCGCCGCGACGGCCTCCGGCCTGCTGCGTGTCGAAGTCGCCTTCGCCATGGGCGCGCTCGCCTATGTCGCTCTCGACATCGTGCCGGTGCGACGGGTCTACGAGGCCATCGACTGGTCGGTCATCGTCCTGCTCGGTGCGCTGATCCCGGTGGCCGGCGCCGTGCAGGCGACGGGCGCTGCTGCGGCGGTGGCAGGGTTGTTGTTCGAGGATCTCGGCGGCGGCAATGCCGTGTTTGCCGTGATCGTCATGCTGATCCTCACCATGTGGCTGACCGATTTCATGAACAATGCCGCCACGGCCGCAGTGATGGCGCCGGTCGCGCTCGGTGCAGCCGAAACCCTCGGCGTCAGCCCGGATCCGCTTCTCATGGCCGTGGCCGTGGGGGCTTCCTGCGCTTTCCTCACGCCGATCGGGCATCAGAACAACACGCTGATTCTTGGACCGGGAGGCTTCCGTTTCGGCGATTACTGGCGTCTGGGCCTGCCCTTGCAGATCATCATCATCATTGTGGCCGTACCGATGATCCTCACGGTCTGGCCGTTATGAGGGGCCGCATGCATGGGTCTGCAGCACCATGCGCTGTGGCTTGAAAAACCTTGCCGGAAAGGCATTTCATCGTTAAGCGCGAACGAAACGGTGGCGCAGGCGTTAAGCTTGGGCATTAAACAATGACCGGCGCTATGCCGCAGCGGATATCCCGCAGGAAGGACGAGCAGACATATGGCGAAGACACCCGCGCGCGCAGAGACGGAAAAGGCGAAGGATTCGAAGCCCCGGCTCGAAGTCCGGCAGGCGATGCTCAAGGATGTGCGCGCGATCCAGGCCCTGGGAAAACGCGCCTATCCCGACATGCAATCCTATTCCCAGGCGCAGCTGCGCGGGCAGATCCAGAACTTTCCCGAAGGTCAGTTCGTCGCCATCTATGACGATACGCTCGTCGGTTTCGCCGCGACCTTCCTGATCGACGAGAAGACTGCCCTGAAGCCGCATGACTGGGTCACCATCACCGGCAACGGCTACGCCTCCCGTCACGACGAGGAAGGCGACATGCTCTATGGCATGGAGGTGATGGTCGATCCGCGCTTTCGGGGGCTGCGCATCGGTCAGCGCCTGTATAACGCGCGCCTGCGTCTCGCGCAGGATTACCAGCTCAAGGGCATCGTCTTTGCCGGGCGCATGCCCAGCCTTGCGCAGAAGGTGCGCCGCAAGGAGGTTGAGAGCCCGGAGGATTTCCTCGAGCAGATCAGGGAGCAGAATCTGCGCGACCGGGTCGTCTCCTTCCAGATGCGCAACGGATTCGAGCCGATCGGCATTCTGCGGAACTATCTGCCCGGCGACAAGGAGAGCATGGGTCATGCCGTGCATCTGGTCTGGTGGAACCCCGCAGTCGTCGAGGCGCCGGCCGGGCGCACCAAGACGAAAGCCCAGCGCGGACGCCTCGCCCACACCGTGCGCGTGGCCTGCATCCAGTATCAGCAGCGGCGCGTGCGCTCCTTCGAGGAATTTGCAGAGAACGTGGAATATTTCGTCGATGTCGTTGCCGATTACAAATCCGACTTCGCGGTCTTCCCGGAACTGTTCACGCTGCAGCTCCTCTCGATCGAGAACGAGCCGATCCCGCCGGATCAGGCCATCGCCACGCTGACGAAATATACCGAGCGTCTCAAGGAGCTGCTCTCGCGGCTCGCGGTGCATTACAACATCAACATCATCGGCGGCTCGCATCCGACCCTCGACGAGGACGGCGACATCGTCAATGTCTGCTATGTCTGCCTGCGCGACGGCTCGATCCATGCGCAAGCCAAGATCCATCCGACACCGAATGAAGCCTATTGGTGGTCGATTGTCGGCGCCGACGATGTCCGCACGATCCAGACCGATTGCGGGCCGATCGGGGTGATGATCTGCTACGATTCCGAGTTCCCGGAGCTTGGTCGCCATCTCGTTGATCAGGGCGCGCAGATCCTGTTCGTTCCGTTCTGCACGGATGAGCGCAAGAGCTATCTGCGCGTGCGTTATTGCTGCCAGGCGCGGGCGGTGGAAAACCAGGTTTATGTCGCGCTCGCGGGCAATGTCGGCAACCTGCCCGGCGTGCCCAACATGGATATCCAATACGCCCAGAGCTGCATTCTGACGCCCTGCGATTTCCCCTTCGACCGCGACGGTGTTGCGGCGGATACCACGCCCAATGTCGAGATGGTCGCCATTGCCGATCTCAATCTCGACACCCTGCGCCAGGCGCGTATGACCGGCACGGTCCAGAATTTGCGCGACCGCCGCTTCGATCTCTATTCGGTGCAGTGGCGCAAGGAGAAGACGCGCACCACCTGATCCGCGCGAGCAAAACCGGCTTGCCGACTCCGTTCAATCGGGGATCGGCAGGCCGCGCGGGGGGGTGATGGTGGACAGTACGAAGCTCGAGCGCACATCCGCGACGCCCGGAAGCGTCAGCAGCCGGTTCATGCTGAACTCGCCGAAAGCATCCATGTCCTGCGCGACGACATGGATCAGCAGATCGATCTCGCCGGCCATGGCATAGCAGGCGAGCACCTCCTCAAAGGCGTTCAGCCGCTCGATCAGCCGCGTGCGCCAGCCGGGCTCGGATTGCTCCAGCTTCACCAGCACGAAGGCCTCGATGGCGTAGCCCAGCGCCTTGCGATCGAGCACCGCACGGTAGCTGGCGACGATGCCGTCCTCCTCCAGCGCCTTCAGCCGCCGCAGACAGGGCGAGGCGGCGAGCCCCACCTGCTCCGCCAGCGCGGCATTGGTAATCCGCCCCTCCTCCTGCACCACGCGCAGAATGCGCCGGTCCGACGGGGTGAGCGGGCGTTTGTCGGTTTCCTCGGGCATGGGGCGAAAGCCTTTTTGCGATGGCGCGCCGCATGCTGCGCGCTCACGAAATGCAATCAATCACGAGGTGAAACCCGCAGGAAGCGAAAAACGCGGTTGTTCGGTCACGCAAAGCCGTCGCACCGGGGCAGGAAAGCCGTATTCCGCCGATCCTAACGCGATTCCGGAAAGAGATTTTTTGCTATTTTTGGTAGCGTGTCACTCATATTATTGCGCTACGCCCGGTTCGACCGCAAGAGCGACGGGGGCATCATGGATCAGCACAGCGATATTCCGGCGGCCTTTCATGCCGGCCTCGACGGCGTGTGTTTCAGCGATCCCGAGGATTTCTATGCGATCGGCAGGATCTACGCTCTCGGCAAGGGGCGCCCGACCGATCTCTTCGCAGGATATGTCTGGCTGCGCTACGCCGCCGCCCGAGGCTCGCGCCGTGCCGCGCGGCTCCTGCGTGAGATCGGCGGCGAATTGGAACAGCCAACCCTGCGCCGCGCCAGGCGGACACTGCGCCTGATCATGGGCAGCGCATAGAGTCCCCTTCGGCGGTCAGGCGACACGGCGCAGCCTTGCCATAAGGCGTCATCGCCGGCCTTTCGCGTCAGGCTGCCTGTACCACGGCGCCTCCGACCGGGGCGTTCTGCCCGGTGCGAATCAGATCTGCCGCGCGCTCGCCTTCGTCCCAAGCGCCGCCGATCGTGCCCCATTGCGTGGCGGAGGAGGCCTCGCCGGCAAAGTGGATGCGCTCGCCGACGGGTTCGCGCAACGCCGCCCGGGCACCATGGGCGCCGACCGGGGCGTACATCCAGGCACAACCGGCCCAGGGATCGCCCGCCCAGTCGCTCGCCGCCAGCACGTCGCAGCGCGCCAGCGCCCGGTTGCCGAAACGCGCGCTGAGGAATTCGCGGACATAGCCGGCACGATCACGCGGATCGGGAAAGGCGGCCACGATCTGCGCAGCGATATCGGCGTAATGCAGATGCGCGCCGTCGATATTGGCGAGCATGCCGAGATTGTCGCACGCATCCCCCTCGAAGGCGACGAGGCGGTTGACTGCATCAGTGAAGGGATGATCCGCCCAGGAGAGCACGACGTGCTCGTAGAGCGCCGGACGCAGGGCGTGGATCGCCTGCAGGGTCTCCAGCGGCAGATGCGGCGCGAAGCGGATCGCCTCGCTCTGCAGCAGCGGCAGCGGCGCCGTCACCAGTACGGCGCGCGCCGAGAATGTGCCGCGCGGCGTCTCGACCCGGACACCGGCGCCGCTCCAGTCGATGCGCGTCACTGGGGTCTCGTAGTGAATGGCGAGGCCGCGCGCGAGCCGCAGGATGAGCGCGCCGTAGCCACCCTCGACGAACAGATCCGAATCATCCACCGCCGCCGCGAAATCGCCGGCATCAATCGCGTCCAGTCCGACGCCGCTGTCGAACGGGCCGTGCAGAAAGCGGATCGTATCGTCGAATCGCGAAGGCGTATCGTCGATTTGCGAAAACACCGTATCCGCCGCCTTGGCGGGGCCGCTGCCGGGCTGGGCGATCATGGCGTCATAGACGGATTCCCAGCGGCGCATGAAGGCGGCATAACTTTGCGGATCGGCGCGTTCGCCCATGCGCGAGATCAGCAGCGGCTCCTGTGCAGCTTCACTGAGACCGAGGCCGAGGCGTTTCGCCTGGCGTACCAGTGCATTCGCATCGGCGGCATGGAGCCAATGCGCGCCGATATCGACGGCCTGCCCGGCCAGCGCGATGGTCTGGGCGCGTCCGCCGGGGCGGTCGCGGGCCTCGAGGATCAGGGAATCGACGCCATGCCGACGCAGATTGCGCGCAGCGGCGATACCGGCAGCCCCGGCGCCGATGATGATCACATCGGCATCACGGGGTTGCGGTTTTCGGCGGATCTGCGCAGGCGCGGCGCCTCGGGTGCTGCGCGCATCATGAAGGGTTTCGTGTCTCGGCGACATGCTCGTATCTCTGTGCAGGTACTGGGATTTTCGATTCCGGGGG
>Ga0102934_1000552_pt1 | contig 25219 bp, 15 predicted proteins | sample SalPonR2_A_D1_MG_FD_78175 | JGI IMG/M metagenome (GOLD analysis project Ga0102934, IMG submission 78175) | Salt pond soil microbial communities from South San Francisco under conditions of wetland restoration - Salt Pond MetaG R2_A_D1_MG | ecosystem: Environmental > Aquatic > Marine > Intertidal... | reverse complement strand
CTTCCCTATATTATACAAAAAGTATATCCCAGGAGAACAGACAGCCATGTAATAGGTATTACTGGAGCTCCCGGTGCCGGAAAGAGCACGATTTCGGACAAGCTCATTAAACTTTATCGGAAAGAAGGAAAAAAAGTTGCAGTAATTGCAGTTGATCCTACTAGCCCTTTTTCGCATGGTGCAATTCTAGGAGACAGAATAAGGCTCCAAAATCACTCCACTGATGAAAAAGTATTTATCAGGAGTATGGCGTCACGGGGGCACCTGGGCGGTCTTGCTCCTCAGACCAACGATACAATTACCCTAATGTCCGCAGCCGGTTATGATATCATTTTCCTGGAAACCGTGGGTGTGGGACAATCTGAAGTGGAAATTATCAAATTTGCGGATACTGTATGTTTGCTGCTTACACCATCTTCCGGTGATAGTGTGCAGGTGATGAAGGCAGGCATTATGGAGATAGGGGATGTATTTGTTATCAATAAAAGTGACCGACCGGGCTCAGACAAAATTGAAGCAGAAATAGAACTGCTGTGGCAATTAAATGATAACAAGAAGGATTTTAAACCACCAATCATAAAAACTATTGCTAATAAGAACAAAGGTATGAATAAATTAAAATTGGCTCTGGCTGAGCATTTCCAATATATGAAAGATAGTGGACAGTTGGTGGAAAAACGTAAACAAAGAATTGAAAATGAAATTATGAATATTGTGCACAATTCCTTGTTGGAAAAAATTAATGCACGCTATTTTGATGAAGAAGTAATTGCTAAAATTGTTGACAAGATTTATAATAACAATACTGATCCCTTTACTATTGCCGAAAAAATTATTGAAAGGATTTCCCAATAAATGCTCTACATTTTTGAAGATAAAAATTGGAAGAACTTCTTACCTATTGCTTATACAAGACCGGTTTTTGACCTCAGAACTGGTATATTTAAGCTAAAACAAAAAATTAAAATTGCCTTCAAAAACTATAATGTTGCTTACTTGCTAAGACCAGAATTAGAAACAGTATATACTGACAAATTTCCAAATAAAATAGTAAATGTGCTTGAACCGGGGAAACATATTTTTGTTAATGCTACTTCCCGGCTCAACTCCGAATTAATTAATACTATAAATAATCTTAAAGACAATGAAGCGATCTTCTATAACGATACGTGTCTTGCTTTTAGAAAAAATATTGAGCAGAAACACAGCTTTGATTCAACTAAAATTTCCGGCCTATATAGCACTCTCAAAAAGAAAACCGTTGATAACAAACCTTATCAATATACCTGGGAACTGATTGAATCTAACGCTTCTGAAATTAAAAATGAATTCTCTGCTTTTAGTTATATAAAGAAAAAGAATTATTTTTCTCCTGTTTCATATTATTTTACTAATACTGATAAAAATATCTTTTTCGGCGCTGATGTAAAGGTGGAGCCCGGAGTATATCTGGATGCCATTGCAGGTCCGATTATTATTGACGATAATGCCAAAATCATGGCTAATGCTGTTATTAAGGGACCTGCGTATATTGGTAAGAACAGTAAAATTAAAGCAAGTGCAAAAATATATGAAGGAACAAGCATAGGTAAGGTTTGCAAAGTGGGTGGTGAAGTGGAAGAAACTATAATCCAGGCATATTCCAATAAGCAACATGATGGATTCCTTGGGCATGCTTATCTGGGGGAATGGGTTAATATCGGTGCAGATACAAACAATAGTGATTTAAAGAATAACTACGAGCACATAAAAGCATATTCTTATACAGAAGATAATTTAATTTCCACTAATATGCAATTTTTCGGATTGCTAATGGGAGATCACACGAAAACAGGCATAAATACAATGTTTAATACCGGCTCTGTAGTCGGCATTGGATGCAATCTTTTTGGTTCCGAACTCTTTAAAGGATTTATTCCATCCTTTAGCTTGGGTGAAGGAGATCGTAGAACCCATCAAACAGTTTATAAGATGATCGAGACTGCCAGGAAAGTAAAAAATCGAAGAAATCTAGAATTAACTAATAATGAAGCAGAATTATTGAGAAGTATATATGAAAAAACAAAACAAATCAGAAGAAAATACAACAAAAGAAAAAGAAATTGATAAATTAGTAGAAGTTAAGTTTAAGTTTGATAGAAGAGCCTATTATATAAATTCGAAAGATATTCCTCTTCATATGGATGAACATGTTATTGTTGAAGCTGAAAAAGGTGCTGATATGGGAAGAGTTTCGCATTACTACATTAATTCGGACAAATTGAATTTAAAACAATACAAAATTTTTAAAATAATCCGTAATGCTGACGAAAAAGACCTAATAAAACTCAAACGTATCCGCCAGAAAGAGGAAGAAGCCAAATTAAAATTCCAGGAACTACTAGAAAAGCAACCCTTTAAAATGCGCCTGGTTGAAACAGAATACCAATTTGATGGAAATAAATTAACATTTTATTTTACTGCAAAAAAAAGAGTTGATTTTAGAAATTTTGTAAAAGATCTGGCAAAAGTGTTTCGAACAAGAATTGAGCTGCGGCAGATAAATCTACGACAAAAGTTAAAATATCTAGGTGGATTTGGTAGATGTGGCAGAGAATTATGCTGCAAATCATTGAACCTCTCCAAGAATATTGGCAATTTGAAGATGGCGGAACAGCAGAATGTAAATACTCCCGACACCAAAATCACAGGAGTTTGTGGTCAGCCCCTTTGCTGCCTTGCCTTTGAAAATGAGTTCTATAAAAAAAGAGCTCAAAATTTTCCTGAAATAGGTGACCCTGTTTATTATAAAAATAAGAAGATGACTGTTTGTAAAAATAATTTTTTGACTTCCACAGTGGAAATTAAAGATGAGAATAATATAAGACATTCTCTTTCATTAGAAGAATATATGGATAATCTTACAAAAAAACGCTCATATAAAAAAAGCAAGAGTAAAAAGAAAAAAAAGATTAAAACCAAGACAAAGAAGCGCTCTAAACGCAAAGGTTTTTTTAGAATAAAAAATAAAAAAAATAAAAAATAAATAATAGGTGAGATTTTTATGATTACCAGAAAAGAATTAGCAAAAATGATTGATCATACCGAGTTAAAAGCTTCATCGGGCAAGAAAAAAATAAAAAAACTTTGTGAAGATGCCGTAAATTTTGGATTTTATTCAGTATGCATTAATTCCTGCCATACAAAATTTGCTAGTGATATACTAAAAAATACGAACGTAGAAGTTTGTGTAGTTGCAGGTTTTCCTCTTGGTGCAAATAAGACAGAGGTAAAAGCTGCAGAAGCAAAAAAAGCAGTGGAAGATGGTGCCGGGGAAATAGATATGGTAATAAATAATGGATTACTCAGAGAGGGTGATTATGAGTATGTGGAAAGGGATATAAGAAAAGTAGTAGAAGCTAGTTATCCTGCGCATGTTAAAGTAATACTAGAGAACTGTTATCTTACAAATGAACAAATAGTGAAAGGATGTGAAATCTCAGTTTCTACCGGAGCTAAATTTGTAAAAACTTCTACCGGGTTCGGAGCTTTTGGTGCTTTGCCTGAACATGTAAAGCTTATGAGAGAAACAGTTGGAGCTAATATTGGTGTGAAAGCCGCTGGTGGTATTAAAAATTTTAAAGATACCTGGCGTCTAATCAAAGCTGGTGCAAACCGAATAGGAGCCAGCGCCGGAGTCTCAATATTAGAAGGTCTGTCCCTGTATAAATATGCCGAAGATGCCTGGCTTGAACCGGAAATTCCTTGCCATATCTGTCCCGCAAGACATGTTTCCATTACCTCAGTGCCCAAATCAATATTCAAGTATTACAAAAAAAGATGCTCAAACTGTAAATACAAGAATAAATATAATAAATTTTATGAATAAGGAGTGAATATGGCTGGCTGGATGAATAAAATATTAAAAATTAACCTTTCAAATAATGAACAAGAAGAAATTGAGCTTACTGATAGTACCCGAGAAAATTTTTTGGGAGGTAGGGGAGTTGGTGTAAAATTGTTTACTGATTTATCAAGCCCTAATATAAAACCATTTGATGCTGAAAATCCATTAATATTTATGACCGGTCCTTTAACCGGAACTGTTCTTACATCTGGTAGATTCCAGGTTATTTCTCGTTCCCCGCTCACAAATACTATTTGCGATTCAAGCTCGGGTGGATTATTCGGTATGCGTTTAAAGGAAGCAGGATTCGATGGTTTGATATTTGTGGGAAAAGCAAAAAATCCGGTCTATGTTAATATTACTGATGACTCTGTTGAAATACGTGATGCAACAAATATATGGGGAAAAAACACTCATGAAACAAGAGATATCATAGCTCAAGAAGTAAATCCCAAGGCAAGTATTACCTGTATTGGGCAAGCAGGTGAGAACAAAGTACTCTTCGCAGCTCTTATGAACGATAAAGATAGAGCTACAGGCAGAGGTGGTTTGGGAGCTGTAATGGGATCAAAAAACTTAAAGGCACTGGTAGCATATGGTACTAAGAAAACATCCATCGCCTATCCGGAAGAGCTAAAAAATTTCAAAAGTTTTTTAAATAGATTGGTAAAGAAAAATCCAGTTACTGGTAAATTGCTACCTGCTCTGGGTACCTCTGTTTTGGTTGATACCATAAATAAGCATGGAATGTTTCCTACTAAAAATTTTCAAAAAGGAGTTTTTAATGATGCAGAGGGTATAAGTGGACAGAAGATATCAGAAAATATTCTAAAAAAACAGAGTGCCTGTTATAAATGTCCGATTGCTTGTGGCAGATCAACAGAAACGGATAATAAAAAAGGAGAAGGTCCCGAGTATGAAACTGTATGGGCTTTTGGAGCTCAATTAGGAATTAGTGACCTTAAGGCTGTTACGGAAGCTAACTATATTTGCAATGAAATGGGAATTGATACAATCTCAGCCGGTAACACCATCGGATGTGCTATGGAACTTTCTGAAAAAGGACTTTTTCCAGACAATATTAGATGGGGAGATGCTGATAGACTTGTGGAGCTGGTCAAAAAAATTGGTTTGAGAAAAGGAGTTGGTAAAGAACTTTCTCTTGGTGCTAAGAGACTAGCTAAAAAATATGGAAAACCACAATTAGCTATGGAGGTAAAAGGGTTAGAATTACCTGCTTACGATCCGCGTGGTGCTCAGGGTCTTGCCTTAGCTTATGCAACATCTAATAGAGGTGGCTGCCATATGAGAGCTTATATGATAGGTCCGGAAATACTGGGTCAGCCTGTTAATTTGAATAGATTTTCTACAGCAGGAAAAGCAAGAATAGTTAGTCTCTTTCAGGATATATCAGCCTTTGTGGATTCAACTATCTTATGTAGGTTTTTACAATTTGCAATTGGCATTGATAATTTTGCTAAAATCGTTAATCTGGTAACTGGTTCTAACTTAACTGGAGATGACGCTGTGAAAATTGGAACCCGAATATATAATCTGGAACGCAAATTCAATGTAGAGTCCGGTTTTAAAAGAGATGACGATATTTTACCTGAACGTTTTTTAAATGATAAATTAAAAACCGGTTCCTCCAGAAACAGAGTAGTAGAATTAGATAAGATGCTGAATGAATATTACGAATTACGTGGTTGGGATAACGAAGGAAAACCAACTGCTGAAACACTTGCGAAATTAAATCTATCCTAAATTAATTATGAAAGTAAATTTAGCCGGTTTTAATCTAGATATTTCTCTTTTTGATAAGCTATTTAATCAAATTAGTAATGGTAGTAATTTGACCGAAGCTGAAAAAATATTGGAGAAAATTGAACTTACTCCCGAGACAATCTCAGCTGCTTATGCACGTATTAGTCGTTCCCAAAAAGCTGTAGATGTATTAAGACAAATTGCCATAAAAAATGTAACCAGAGCTCGTAAGTCCAATAAAAACATTGTATTTGATATGGGGCACAGTTCTATTGCCGAACATGCAGTCTTCAATTTTGATATAATTGGTATCTCGCGCTATTTAATCGAGTTTGTTCAGAGAACAAGACTTGCCTCTTATACAGAAAAGTCTCAGAGATATGTTACTCTTGATGGTGATTTTGTTACACCCATAGAATTGGATGCGCGTATAGAATTAAAAGAACAATTTTTAGAGCTGATTGAAAAACAGAATAAGGCTTACTTTGAACTTTATAATAAGTTGATATATTACTATAATCACAAAAATGAAAATCTGCAGAATAAATCCAGACGGGAACTGGAGTCAAAAGCAAAAGAAGATGCCCGATATGTCCTTTCTTTGTCCACAAAAACTCAAATGGGTATGACTATAAATGCCAGGAGTCTGGAAAGGCTTTTAAAAAGATTGTATTCACAAAAATTCAAAGAAGCTTCCGAACTAGCCGATAAATTATATCATCTGGCGAAAAATCGCACTCCTTCCTTGATTCGTTATGTAGAACCATCCTCTTATGATAGGGGACTTTACAATTTTAGCAACAAAAATAATAAAATTTATGATAGAATAGAAAATAAATTATTAAATTATTCCCCCAATATTGATGTTAATATTTTGGCTGCTCTGTTGTTTCGTAAAACGGGCGAATCTTATGAAATTCTTAAAATTGAATTAGAAAATATGGATTATGATGAAAAATTAAATTTTTTGAAGAAAAATTTGCAAAACATAGAAAGCTATGATCCATTACCTCGTTCTTTTGAATATGCAGATCTTACATATCAACTTAATATAAGCTCATCCTGCTTTGCCCAACTAAAACGGCATCGACTTTCATCAGTACTAACTTCTGATTATTGTCCTGAATACGGTGTAACTATACCTACCGCCATAAAAAATGCAGATTTAGAAAATATTTTTAACAATATAGTTTCTTATACAAATTCTGTATATACTGTTTTTGCCGACAAAATCCCGCAGGTAAAAAACTATGTTTTAACTAATGCCCACCATAAAGCTGTGCTTTTTAAATTAAATATTCGTGAGCTTAGCAATTTTGCCAGATTGCGCCAGGATAAACATGCTCAATGGGAGATAAGGGAAGTGGCAAATTTTATTGTGAATGAAGCAAAAAAAGTGGCTCCAATTACTACTAAATTAATTGCAGGTAAGGATAAATTTAGAGAAAAAGCAAAGGATTTCTTTACTTCTGTAAAGTAGAATTTAGATTAATTTACAGCTTTTTGTAGCCTATTATATTAATTACAATTATTTAAATTTCCGGAAATTTTCTTTTTGTATAATATTGCATACCTGCAAAATTTTTGTAGCCAGCTTTTTCAAATACTCTCATCGAATTTTTATTTCCGCCTTCGATCAGGCAGGCAAAGATTTTAATTCCTGCTTGTTCCAACCAATTTTCTGCTTCTTTTATTAGTTTTTGGGCTAAACCATGTCTGCGGAACTCCGGTAAAACAGCCAGTCTGTTTATCCAACCTTTGCGCCCATCATGAGATACTAATATCGACCCTATAATTTTTTTGCTTAGCTTAGCAAATATTATCTCGCAATTTTTTTGTTTGATTTGATTAGAGATATTACTAAATGAATCCCTTCCTTTAGGTTTATAGGGGAGCTCTGCTTTTTGCCATAAGTTGATTAATTCATCATAATTATCAGATCTAAAAAGCATAAATGATAATTTTTTCATAATAATATTTTTCCTTGTTATTCTTTGTGTAAATTATCGTTATGCAGATAATCAAAGGCAACTTTTTTCTACATATACACTTATAGGTATTTAATCATATATAAACTAAATTGTAAAATCCTATTTTTGTTGACATAAAAAAATGAAATCCACTTTTTGCTAATTATATAAGTTTTTTTTTGATTTTAAAAAAAATTAAAAATACGATATAAATGATGAGGAATAATTATGTTGGATAGAGAATTTTTGATTTTGGTAACTTCTTTTCGGCGCTTATTAAGACGTAATGCTGTCAGTTCAGTAAAAAAAATGATAAAAAAAACACATCCAGCTGATTTGGCAGCTATTTTCCGTTCTTTCACTGACCACGAGAGAAAACTAATATTTGATTATATTGATGATTATAAATACAAAGCTGACTTGATAACCGAACTTGATAAAGATATATTTGATGAACTGTTAGAAAACTATGATATTGAAAAAGTAAAGGAAATTATTTTAGAACTTCCGTCGGATGATCAAGCCGATGTTTTAGAAATACTACCCGATGAAATTGAAGAGGAAGTAATTAATTTGTTGGACTCAGATGAAAGCAGGGAAATTGATAAGTTATTAAAATATCCTCCGGAATCTGCCGGTGGTTTGATGGTTACTTTGCCTTTTAAAATGCATGAAGAAGATTCTGTAGATCATGCCATTAATACAGTACAGGCGCAGGAAGATATGGAGTTGATTTTCTATATTTATATCGTTGATAATAATGATAGGTTAACTGGAGTACTCTCTTTACGAGAACTGTTAACATCAAAGCCTAGCGCTAAATTGAGGGATATAATGAAAACAGAAATTATCTCTGTAAAACCTGATACAGATCAAGAAAAAGTTGCACGTATAGTTGGTCGTTATGATTTAACAGCTATTCCTGTAGTAGATGATAACAATCACTTACTTGGTATCATTACAGTAGATGATATCATTGATGTAATCAGAGAAGAAGCTACTGAAGATTTTCTGCAGATGGTAGGTGCGGGTAGAGATCGGGAAATATTATTCAAAGGCACTTTTCAAGAATCTAAGTTAAGATTTCCCTGGCTATTTGCTACCTGGCTAGGAGGATTAATTGCTTCTACTATAGTTGGTTCATTCGACAGTTTACTAAATCAATTTGTTGTTCTAGCAGCATTTATGCCAATAATTGCAGGGATGGGAGGAAATATAGGAACTCAATCAGCAACAATCGTAATCCGTGGAATAACCACCGGTAGGGTTAATGTGAAAGATGTGGGAAAAATTATTTTCAAAGAGTTGAGAGTTGGTTTATTATTAGGTCTTTCTTATGGGCTTGCATTATCTATTTTAATACCTTTGCTTTTTTCACCTTCAACTCCGGTTGTCGGGGTAGTAGTTGGTATGGGCATATTTTCTGTAATGGTAATAGCTGCATTTATGGGTACAATTGCTCCGATTATTTTAGATAAATTCAAAGTAGATCCTGCTGTTGCAACAGGGCCATTTGTTACTACGTCTATAGATATACTGGGTTTGCTGGTATATTTTTCAATTGCTTCATTATTTCTATAATAATAGGAGAGTATAAAAAATTATTAAATAAATGGAGGTGGCGGGAGTCGAACCCGCGTCCAGGGATCCGTCTAAAGGAATTTCTACATGTTTAGTCTATTAGTTTTTTTTCTTCCAGAATAGCATAACAAACAAGCTCTTTCTGGTATAACCTATGAAAATTCAATTCTGCTTATAGATATCACAGAATCATATCCATTTTGAACGGCATTTGTAGAGTTGCAAATGGAAACAACTAAACAAATGAGCTACTTGTTAATTAAGCAGCTAATGCGAGATTTTCATCTGCACTTGAATTTTTAGCATCACCATTCTATGACGGGATAGGTAATCTCACCGACATGCTTATCCAGTCTACTTGATCCCTGTCGAAACCAGTCACCCCCTATATATCTTTCAAATAACAATTTACATTTGAAAAACTAACTTGATGTTATTTATTGTCAATTATTTTGTTCAGTCAATTTGACAAAAAATGTAAATATTTAAATGTTGACATAAATTTGAATTGAAATTGGCAATTACAAAAAAGCCACCATAGCTCAGAGGTAGAGCAACTGATTCGTAATCAGTTGGTCGTGGGTTCAATTCCCGCTGGTGGCTCCTTTTAGAAAATAATGTTATGAATTCATATATAAATAAATTAAAAAAATTTAGACTTAAATTTTTACTACAACAAATTTTCGTAAACTTTGTTTTACTGATTCTATTGCTTATTGTTTCCTTTATAACCTATACTTTTGTTTCAAATTTACTGCTTAGTAGTTATGAATCACTCCTAGTTATCAGTATAATCTATAAAGTCATCATTACTCTTTTGCTGGTCTTATTTGTGGTTAGGTCTAGTTTGTCTTTTACTTCTCTAAAAAAAATTGCACAGAGAATTGCCCAAATTGAAGAGGGAAGCAAAGAAATCATTCTTGCTGCCTTTGAACTGGAAAAAGCAAAAAAAGATTTTTACTCTTCGGATATCCAAAAAGCTACCATTAAAAAAGCTAATCAAATTACAAAGAATTTAGGTTACAGTGAGATTTTTCCTCCTCAAAAAGTTCTCTGGCATATAAAAATTTTATTCATATCTCTTGTATTTATTTTAGTTTTCTACTTGGTATTACCTGGTCTGTGTAATAATTCTTTAATAACTCTTACAGATATTGAGAGATTTTCACCAAAATACGATAAAAAAATTGAAATAAAGCCCGGAGATGCAACATTATTAAGAGGATCAAATCTTCAGATATCAATAGATAATTATAATCCTAACCTGCAATATGATCTATTCATAAAAAAGAATTTAAGAACAAAACAGGTCAATCTGGCTTCTGATAAATATACTTTCTATAATGTTACAGATACTATGTATTACTGGCTAAAAAATGAGTTTGCTTCATCTGATACATTTTTTGTAAATACCTTATCAAAGCCCGCAATCAAAGAATTAACTCTAAAATATGATTATCCTGAGTATGCAAATATTCCAGATAAAACAGAGGAAAACGCGTCCGGAAATGTAATAGCACTTCGTGGAACGAAGATTACAGTAAATTTATTAGTTAATAATGATCTGAAAAAACATCGGATTATTTTTTCTGATGGGGAAACCAATAAATTAGATAAAATTAATAAATACAACTATAGTACGGTGTTCAATATAGAAAATACCGGAACTTATCACTTCTTGCTTGTAGATACATTGAACAATCAAAATCAGCCTATAGAGAGGAATATTTATGCTGAAGAGGATCTTTCTCCAACTATTGAAATACTTGCACCTGCACGGGATAAACTTTTGGCAAAGCAGCTAACTGAGACCATACTGTTTACCAGCTCGGACGATTTTGGTTTATCCAAAATATCTATCGTCTTCAAAAAGAATAATGAAGAATTCAAAGAAGAGACAGTTGCAGAAAATATTACCAATTCAATGTATAAAGACAGTTTCGTTTTTGAAGTTAGTGATATTGATCTGATGCCCGGGGACGTTATAAGCTATTTTCTCAAGGTTTATGACAATTGTTCAATCCCTGATAAACAAACGGGGCAATCCAAAACTTATTTACTCAAATTTCCCTCAATAGAAGAGCTTTATGAAGAAATTGATAAAGAACAGCAATCACAATCCGACAATCTTTCTCGAGCCTTTAAAGAAAGTGAAAAGAATAAAAAGAAATTTGAGCAGTTAAGAAGAAAATATCTTAAGCAAGAAGAATATGAATGGCAAGAAAAGGAAGATCTTAAAAGTATTCTAAAAAAGCAGGAGGAGATGTCAAAAATAGCTGAACAAACTGCCAAAGAATATAAGAAATTTATTGAAGAAGTAGAAAAAAACAAACTTGCATCTCAAGAGACTATGGAAAAATTAAAAGAGCTACAAAAACTGATGCAAGATATTTCAACTCCTGAGCTAAAAGAAGCTATGAAGGACCTGCAAGAATCTATAAAGAAAATGAAGCCGGAAGATATGAAAGAAGCTCTTAAAAATTTCAAGTTCTCTCAGGAGAAGTTTCTGAAGCGATTGGAGAATACACTAAATATTTTAAAAAAGGTAAAACAGGAACAGGATATGCAAAAGCTTATTCAGCAAGCTAATGAATTAAAAAAATTACAGGATCAATTAAATAAGCTTACTAAAGAAAGAAGCGAAAACAATCAGGACTTGAGTGGTTTGAGTAAAAAGCAGGAAGAGATATCTGAAAAATATCAGCAGCTTAAAAAAGAGCTTGAGAAACAGGCCAAAAACTTAAGAGAAAACAAAGAGTCAAAAGCAGCTGAACAACTCGAAAAAGCCTTGTCAGAGGCAGAACAAAGTAAGCTTTCTCAGCAGCTACAGGACGCTATTGAGCAGTTGAAAAAAAATCAGTCGAGCAAAGCTTCCCAGACTCAAAACTCTATTTCAGAATGCATGGGCAAGATGTGTTCATCCATTAGTAAATCTCAACAGATGATGCAAAATGCTATGCAAGAAAAGTTTAAAAAGTTAATAAAAAGAACTGTAGAGAACCTGCTATACTACTCAAAACAGCAAGAAACGATTTTGCCCAGGGAATATGGAGCATTTGAAATTTTGGATAGAGAAATTGAAATCTACGAGGGTTTACAAAATAGCATGAAAACTCTATTCCAGAATCCTTTGATCATGTTTAGCATTAATCCAGGTATAATGAAACACTCGGCTTCCACTTTCAATCTTTTTGAAAATATGTTTGATGCATTACGTAATAATCGTAATTATAATGTGCAAAAGGATAAAGAAGAAATTTTTTATTCAATTAACAAAATGCTTTCGGATTTATTACAATCACGCGGCGGATCTGGACAGGGTGGAGGTGGTATGCAGCAGCTGATGCAGCAATTACAGCAGATGTCCCAGGGACAAAAAATGGCCAATCAATTATCTATGGCTCTTTTTCAGCAAATGATGCAAAAGATGGGGCAAAACGGTAAAACTTCACCCCGTTTGAGCCAGGAACAGCGCCAGATGATGGAACGTATAACTGCCAATGAGCAGAGAATAAAAGAAAATCTGGAAAGAGTACTAAAAGATTATCCGGAAGCAAAAAAATTATTAGGTGACCTTGAATCTACAGAAGAATTACTGGAAGAAGTTGTAGAAAAGTTACGTAAAGGCACAATTGATGAAGAATTGTTGGAAAAACAGCAACATATATATTCCAGACTTCTTGATGCCCAAAAGTCAATTCATAAGCGCGATTTTAGTCAAAAAAGAAGAGCTGAAAGCCCTGATGAGGCTGAATATTCTGTACCTGATTCACTCAAGCTAGATATGGAAAAAATCGAATATCGTGATTTCCTTAAAGAAATCTATGAAAATTATCCCGAAAAATATCACAATCTCATCAAAAAATATATGAAACAAATTCAAGAATAATTATGAAAAAATTAATTTTAGTTAGTACAATTTTTATGCTCATATTCAATTATGCTAATTCCTATACCAGAAAACAAATAATTGATATGAAAAACAGACAAGCAAGATATTATATTCAACGTTCACAGTTTGATAAAGCAGAAAAGGCTTATTATGAAATTTTGGAAACAACACCTCACCATGAGGAAACCATAAAAAGCCTTGTAGATCTTTATTTTTTTACAAAGCAGTATGATAAGCTAAAAAAAATATTGAAAAAAGAAGAAACAACTCTTTCAGAATCATATATATTACTGACTAAACTGCAGTTGCAATTAAAAAATAATAATATGGATGAAGTTGAGAATATTATTGATGATTATTTGAATTTTAAAAAGGAAAGTAGCATTTCCTATGTTAAAATTGCCGGCGTATTTAATAAAGAAAAATATTTTGAGAAAGCAGAGGAATATTATCAAAAAGCCCGTAGTCTGGCAAAAAATGACAAAGCTTTTGCTCTAAATTTAGCCATGGTGTATAAACAATTAGGAGAAAATGAGAAGGCTATCGATGAATATCTTAATTTGTTAGATGAACGTAAATACAGTTATGTACGCTATAACTTGGAAAAACTTGAAGTGAAAAATGAAAAAATAATTGAGGCAATAAAACAAAGAATCAAATCAGAAGAGAACAAAGATCTTCGAAAGCTGCTGGCGGAATTTTATTTTATTGATGAAAATTTTGAAGAAGCTGCAAAAATCTATAAATTTATGGGAAGAAGAGAGCTACTACAATTTGCCAATAAATGTCAAAGACAGGGTTATCTGGAATCAAGTATAAAGGCATATATGGATGTTTTAGCAGAATACGATATAAGTTTTGTAAGTAAGATTAAGATCAATAAAAGAATAGGTGACTTGTATTTTTCCGGAAGAGATTATGAGAATGCAGAAAAGTTGTATAAAAACGTCCTCCAAGTTTATAAAGATACTGACACTGAACGTTTCAATCTGGATGTTTTGTATTCTTTAGAAAAATTAGTTCAAATTTCATTTGAAATAAATAATGAACCGCAGCAAGCCAGAAATTATGCTGAACAAGCGCATAAACTATCCGAGAAAACTAATTATGCTCTAAGAAGTGATAATCTTTTGGCAAAATATGAATTGTATGCCAACGATTATGAAAAATCCAGAGAGATGTTCAAACAAATCATAGACAAATCTGAGGAACGCGATAAAGAGGATATTTATACCGAGGCTAAATATTATCTTTATCTTACAAATCTGCTTTCAGGTAAATACAAAGCAGCAGATTCACTTTTCCAAAATTATATTAGATATGATTATAAGAGCGAATATTTTAATGATATTGTATCTGATAAGGAAATGGCAGAGGCTTTTAAGTTATCAGAGACTAAAGATTCGCTAGCGATACTACTTAAAGATTTTATAAAACATTATAATTCCGTAAATGTAACTATAACAAAAAATGTATATGGCAAGATAAAAAATCAAACTGCTGATTCATTAAAACTAAATTATTTAAATTATGTAATGGGCAACTTTTATTACAGGCACAATCTGTACGATAAAGCTATAAAATTATATGAGAATGTAGAAGATTATGGGGAAATCGTTAATTGGGAAATATTATTAAAAAATTGGGGTTATTGCTATCTAAATAAACAAAATTACAAAACAGCTAAGCAGATATTCAAAAATTATTTAACCTCCTATTCTAATGGATCTTACGCTCCAGAAATAAGGAACGAACTTACTAAGATAGAGAGAATTTAAAAATTCTTTATTCTTTTTTTTTATTAATAATGATTTTTGGTCTTGTTACACCTGCTCTTATCTGAGTGTGCCCGTTAATATGACACCACTCATTATTATGCTCTTTTAGAAACTCTTTATAATCAGCACACATCTCAAAATCTCCAAAGCCTTCTGTTAAAATGTAGGGGAATGGTATTTTTTCGTTACCAGTTAGGGCAACTCCAATCTCCTCGCCAATGAAATTGATTAGATCCTTATTATCTATGGAGGCACTAATCACTCCATTTAGTTCAAGCTCTTCAGCTTTTTTAAGAAAATTCTGATCAATTTTGCCCCGATAAGCAGCTATTTCTCCTTTATTGCAGGTGATAATGTCATCTAATTCACTTATATAATGTAGTTTACCACTGTTTTCGTTACCAAAACCTATTATGCCCAGTAATTTGTAACCATTGAATTTGAGTTCAGCTGAAATCTCGGGTTCTACATTTTCTACGATTCCATAGATATCAGAAAACTTTTTAAAGGGTTCTTTTTCATATTTGATAGTAAGAGTTCCTTTGTCAAAATCAATGTTGGTAATTGTTCCAGTACTTGGTGCTTGAATCGATAGCTCGTACTTGTCCATATGGGCTGATGCATCTGATTTTGACATAACATCTACCACTTTTGAGGCCAAGAGATCACCTGAGTAAACAAAATTGCCTACGTTTTTCTTTAAATATTTTTTCATCTTCTTAGGTTTAATATCAAGCCTTTTGGCAATTTTCACTTTTACGGGTTTGTCGGAATAATCCTGAATTTCACGTAAGATTATTGTTCCAACTTCGTGATTAATTTTTTCCACCCTTCCCCGAACAGGAGAAGAATATGTAAAGCGTTTGGAACTCATTGAATCAAGCAACTTGCGTCCTTTTACTTCAGCAATTTTTTGTCCTAATTTTACCTCATCTCCTTCTTTGATAATTAATGATTCTTTAATATTCTCTTTGTTAATTTGAAGTTGGTTTTTATCAAAAAGAGTTAGTATATAAACTTTTGGGGGATCATAGACGTTTTTACCTATTAGATCACCGGGTTCTATCTTATCTCCCTTTTTAACTAATATTTCACCCGGGTAGGGGAGATTAATATTTTTTTTAATAACTCCTGAAACTATAGTTTTATCAGGGATGAACTCATTAAAACTTTTTTCGATAGATTCTAGTTCTTGTTTAAATTCATAGGATTCAGCTTCATTTGTATAGGTATCTTTGGGTCGGCAATCAATTAGTATCGGTAATTTTGAATTGAACTCGGTTTTGGAGACATCATCACCAACTTCAAATCCGTTATGGAGGTTAATCTTTATGGATCTTTCTCTTTTATCGGGGTTATCAAAATATTTTAGATCTCCTGTTAATAGAGTTTTTTCTTGCTCAGAATCAATTTTAATTGTGATTACTTTTTTATCTGATTTCCATTGTTTGCCAAAAGGTCGAATCACCAAACCGATTTTTACTATACACTCTTCAATTAGTATTTTTGATGCCAGTTCTTTTTCTGTATTGCTCAAAACTCCCATATGAGGAGTTAGGAAGTGTTTATCCTTCCAAACTTCGGTTATTCCTTCGGGATTAAAACCGAGATTCATAATATACAATAGTTGCTTATAATTAGCAGAGGAGATCACACCACCACATGCTATAAGAATATCAATATCCTTCATGTGAAACTTTCTTTTATTTAAAGCATCTTGATAATAGAACGTTTCAGTAATTTTTTCAGATAGAATTGATCTCTTTAAATCGTCTAGAAAACCAATTTTTTCTGTATTAAAATTCATATCAAAATGCTGTTTTTTACTAAGTTGAATAGCTAATTTAGCAATTGCATGTTCAATTGAAAGCTGGAAATTATTAGTTGGAATATAGGTAGGATAAAGCATTTTATTCGAAATATAATTTCTAATGTAATCTTCTGAAAATAGTGATGGTAATAGCTTAATCAGTTTTTCAAAACCTATATCTTTTGCCACGTTAGAAATGCTGTAACTCATTCCGTAGTTAGCACTTACAGTTCTAAAGTATTCTCCGAGTATGTTAGAAAAAATATCTGTTGTTGCACCTCCAATATCTACTGCCAAGAGATTTTTATCCAGTTTCTCGCTAACAATTTTAAGAGATTTGATAACTCCCAAAGGTGTAGGAATTATATCACTATTGGTTTTTTGTTTTAATTTGCCATATCCAGGTGCTTGTTCCATTACATTATCCATAAAGAGTTGGTGAATTTTCTTCCTTGCAGGTTCAGGATTTTCCTCTTTTAAAGTAGGTCTTATATTGGATACAACTTCAATTTGAAAATTATCTTTAAGAATCCATTTGATATAGGATTGGGCTGATTTATTGCCGGCAAATACGAGTGGTATTTTATTTTTTTTTCCAAATTTTGGGGTTGGTTTTGCTAATTGTAGTATCTCTGCTAAGCGAATTAATGAATTAACATTACCCTTATCCACACCGCCAGCCATCAAAATTATATCAGGATGGAGTATGTGCATGGTTTGCATCTGTTGTAAGGCATTTCTTTTGTCATCAATAGCAAATGTATCCAAAATTACACCACCTGCTCCAAAGGCAGTACGTTTTCCACTACTAGCAGAATCAAACATGGTTAAACCTATAACGATTATTTGCAATCCTCCCCCGGCACTACTTGTAGAGAAAAACTGAACATTGTTGTTTGGTTCCATATTATCAGAAAATAGGGGAGTATTAATATTTTTCTGTAATGCCTTAAAAGCTTTATTTATTGCAATATTTACGTCTTCTTCCGGTTTTTCCACAGTAGTCGGATATTTGACAATATCAACAATATCAAAAGAATTATCATTGGATTTCTGCAATAAAATGGCTTTTGTAGTTGTACTACCTACATCAGTAATAATTATATTGGATGTCATATAACCTCCATATATTTGTATTACTATAAAAGAAAGCATATCTATTATGTCAATTTTTATATATAAATGATAAAACTGCAGACATACTAAAATTTGCCGGACGTACAAAAATAGGAATCTTTTTATTTAAAAAGAAGTAACAATTAAATTTATTAATTTTTTTATTTATTTTTCACTTTGAGTACAATGCTAAAATAAATAATATTATAAAATTCTATTTTTTTGTAGGTATTAATCTAATAAATTAAAATTATAATAACTTGCAATAGAGTTTCAGAATCAAAAAATATGAATAAATTTAACAGGAAAAAAGTTCATCCTGAAGAATACAATAATTTATAGTATAAAAATAAATAGTTTAGATAAAAAATGAGGTCCAAAATATTTTGTATTGTGATCTTGAAAAACAAAATTTGAAAATTGTTTTTAATATATTTTATAAATAGAAATAAAAGTTTCGTATATAAAACCGAAGTCTATTTTTCATTTTATTTAAATTAACAATATCTGATAATATATATTATGTAAACTTAAGCATTTTTTATTTATCCACTACCACAAAGTTGATTAGGGATAAACAAAAAGGCAGTGTTTCAAAACTTGACAAATAAATATGACCAATGTTTTTCAATTAAAATTAATTATAAGGAAATTTTATATGAAAAGTATGACAGGTTTTGGAAAGGCAAATTTAAAATACAAAAATAGGGATTTTAGAATAATTGCTAAATCTCAAAATAATAAATATTTAAAAATCAATTCCTCTATTCCAAATTTATTTCCCGAAAAATTAACCTACAATTTAGAAAAGTTAGTTAAAAATTTTGTTAAAAGAGGCTCAATTTACATCAAGATAAAAAAATTACACTCACAAGATAATTTAATAGAAAAGGAAACTATAAAAAGCAATATTGATGAACTTATTGAATTTTCTGATGTGTTATCAAACAGAGTTGAAATATCTAAAAAAATTAGACTTTTTGATATAATTTATTTTCAGAATTCAATAGAATCCCCTACCACAATTTTTGAAACTGATAAATTTTGTGATTCTATAATTGCTTCCACGCAGGATGCCATAAAAAGAATGATAGAGGCAAGAGGAAAAGAGGGAAAAAATTTAGAAGAGTTTTTTATTTCTTCTATTAATAAAATGGAAGTAGCCCTTTCTACCATTGAGCTTTCAATTCCGGAATTTATGTCTGATTTGAAAAAGCATGTTGAAGAAAAACTTAATGAAATTTACAAATATAACACAGAAACAAATAAGTTTAATGAAGAAAAAATACTTTCTGAGATCAATTATTATATTGATAAATCTGAAATTACAGAGGAAATTGTAAGATTGAAAAGCCATTTGGATAAATTGCGCTCATTATTAACAAAAGATGAGCAACCAATAGGTCATTCTTTACTATTTACAATTCAAGAGATGCAAAGAGAAATTAATACTATATCCGCAAAATACAATAAGAAAGAATTATTCTCTGAAATATTAACAATTAAGAACGAGATCAACAAGTGTAAGGAACAGGCTTATAATGTCGAATAAGAAAGAGCCGAAATTTAAATGGAAATCATTTCCTTTAGTTGAATTTCCCATACAGACCTTACTTTTATCATTATTTTTTATTTTAGTTGCATATTTCGTTTATACGGTGACCACTTCACCATTCTGGGTAATATTAGCTTTAATTTTTTTATTTGGCTCTCTATTCCCCTATTTTATACCTACGGAATACCGTTTTTATGATGATTATATAGTTGCTTCCTATATTGGTTTTGAGAATAAGAATAAATATTCTAAGTATAAATGTTTTTACGCTGATAAAAAAGGCATCATGTTAAGTACATTTGAAAAACCTCGTGGTCTTGACAGATTTAGAGGACAGTCTATACGTTTTACTAAAAAACAAAAAGAGAGAGAAGAAATAATGGAATTTTTAGATACAAAAATTGAGAAAAGATATTAATTATGGCAAAAGATTTATATGAAAAAATTCTGAATATTCTGAATAATAATGCAAACAAATATTATAAAGTGTACAAGATTTCCAGAATATTAGGAGTTAAAAAGAAAAATAGAGACAAGGTAAAGAAAACATTGAAAAGATTAGTGAAAAATGGAAAAATTGTTAGAAAAGGTAAAAAATATACATCAAAGGAAAATTTTAATAAAACAAAAGGAAAATTTGACTCTACTGCCCTATCAAACGACTATTCATTTGGTTTTGTAAATACTGATAAGTTTGATATATTAGTTTATAGAGAAAACTGCCTAAATGCATTTAATGGAGATACAGTTGAAGTAGTAATTGTCAAATCGAATAAACGCAATAAGAAAAAAGTAGGCAAAATAACAAAAATAGTTGAAAGAGATAAAACTGATTTTGTGGGAAATATTCATATTACAGATGGAACCCCCTACCTGGTTCCGGATGAGCCTAAAATTGATCAATTAATTACAATTGAAGATGAATCAGTTGAATTAAAAGATATAAAAGATAAGAAGGTTGTTGTTTCTATCTCAGATTGGGGGAACAGAGCCACTTATACAACCCCCAAAGGCATTATTAAGAAGATTCTTGGAGATAAAAATGATCCTCAGATAGATTATCTGTCCGTGGTAAATCAATTTGGCTTACCGGATGGTTTTCCCAAACAGGTAAAAACAGAAGTCGAAAAAATATCACCAGAGTTATCTCAACCGGAAGTTTCTCGCAGAAAAGATTTTAGAAACATAACTACTTTTACTATAGACCCTGAGGATGCCAAAGATTTTGATGATGCAATTTCAATAGCAAAGATTGATGAAGGTTTTAGGTTATATATTCATATTGCCGATGTTTCACATTATGTTTCGGCAAGTTCAGCTTCTTTTAAAGAGGCTTTTAGACGTTGTACCAGTATATATTTACTCCAGAATGTAATTCCGATGTTGCATAATAGAATTAGCACACAAATTTGTAGCCTTCAACCAGGTGAAGATAAGTTAACTATTTCAGTAATATTTGATTTTGATAAAAATTTTAATTTACTAAGGAAAATTATTTACCCTTCAATTATTAACAGTGACCAGAGATTGAACTATAATCAAGTAGATCAGCTATTTAAAGAAGGATATCAGCACAAAATAACAGATAAGGTAAAATTTTCGCTAAAATTATTGCGTCCAATTGCAAAGCATCTAACCAAACAGCGTTATGAAAGAGGTGGATTAGATTTTGACTTGCCCGATACAGAATTTGAGTTCGACGAAAAAGGTTCTCCTGTTGGTATTTTAAGAACAAGAGAGACAGAATCTCATCTACTTATAGAAGAATTTATGCTTCTTGCTAATAGTTATGTTGCTGATCTAATTGCAAAAAAATGTAATTCAGCAATTTTTAGAATTCACGATGAACCTGATCCTGCAAAATTGGGAGAATTCGCTATGTTGGCTAAAGCATATGGTTACAAATTAAATTTTTCTCAGGCAAATCAAAATTTAGTATTAAAGAAGTTTCTTGATTCTTTGGATAGCAAGAATGAACATCAGGTTTTTGACATTCTTTTGCTTAGAAGTATGAAAAAGGCTAAGTATTCACATATGAACTCAGGTCATTTTGGTTTAGCTCTTGATTCTTATACCCATTTTACCTCCCCTATTAGAAGATTTCCTGACCTTATTGTACATCATTTGCTAAAACAAGCTGTATTTGGCTGGAGTCCAAAAAAATTCACGTTGGATGATATAAAAAGTTACGCTAAGCGTTCTTCGGCTCATGAAGTACAGGCATTAGATGCAGAACGAACATTAGGAAAAATTAAAAAGAACCGGTTCATGCAGGAACACAAGAATCGGGTCTTCACTGCTATTATCACAAATTTTAATAACAAAAATATGTTCGTGGAATTGGAAGAATATCCTATCCAGGGCTTTATACCCTTTAAGTCTATTAAGGACGATTATTACAAATTCAATCAAAAGAATTATAGAGTAATAGGAAAAAATACTAATAAACAATTTCATCTTTGCCAAAAAGTTAAAGTCAAAGTTAAAGAAGTAATTCATAGTATTGAATTTGAATTAATTAGTTAATTGGAGTAAAAGATGGCAGAAAAAAATAAAGACCAAGAAAAAACAGTTTTGCTTTGTAAGGCAAAAAACAACCTGGAATTTGATACAATAGTTGATATATTAGAAAATAATGAAATTCCCTATTCTTATGATAGAAAGGGAATGACTATCGGTCCCTATTTTGAATCAAATGATGAAAAAACTTACATTGAGATCTACGTCCACCAAAGTAATTTAAAAAAAGCTAATGAGCTTATAGAACCTATATTAGACACTTTTAAATAATTACAAATTAAGAAAAACTCATCACTTAGTACTTCCATTTCCAATTTCTCACCATGGGCATATCTACACCATATTTTTCTATATAGTGTTTATGCTCGATTAGTAAATCTCTCATTTTTTGCATAAGATGAGAAGCGGTTTGTTCAAGGGCGGGAAGTCTATCTATTACATCCATCACCAGATCAAAGCGATCCAGATCATTTTGAACTACCATATCAAAGGGTGTTGTGGTTGTTCCTTCTTCTTTATAACCTCTAACATGAATGTTTTTATGGTTTGTTCTTCTATAGGTTAATCTGTGAATAAGCCAGGGATATCCGTGAAAAGCAAAAATGACTGGTTTATTTTTAGTAAACATGGAATCGAATTGTTTATCAGATAAGCCGTGCGGATGCTCGGTTTCCGGTTGTAGGGTCATCAAATCAACAATATTAACAACTCTAATTTTCAAATCAGGAAGATGAGTTCTTAATATATCTACAGCAGCAAGAGTTTCCAAAGTTGGTGTGTCTCCTGCACATGCCATAACCACATCGGGTTTTGAATTTTCATCATTACTCGCCCATTCCCAGATTCCAATGCCTTTTGTACAGTGTTTTATAGCTTCATCCATACTCAGATACTGGAGTTCAGGTTGTTTTCCGGCAACTATAACATTTATGTAGTCCTTACTACGAAGGCAGTGGTCGGCTACAGAGAGTAAAGTATTTGCATCCGGTGGCAGATAAACTCTTACCACATTTGCTTTTTTGTTTACAACATGGTCAATGAACCCAGGGTCTTGATGACTAAAACCATTATGATCCTGTCTCCATACATGAGAGGTCAAAAGATAATTCAGAGATGACAGTGGTCTTCTCCAACTGATGTTTTTGGTCACTTTAAGCCATTTTGCATGCTGATTGAACATGGAATCAACAATATGAATAAATGCTTCATAGCAAGATAATAAACCGTGCCTGCCTGTTAGAAGGTAGCCTTCTAACCAGCCCTGGCATAGATGTTCACTTAGTATTTCCATAACTCTACCCTGGGATGAGATGTTTTCATCTTCAGGTAATATTTTGGCAGTAGAAACTCTTTCAGTTACATCAAAAAGCGCACTGAGACGATTGGAATCTGTTTCATCAGGTCCCATCACACGAAAGTTTTTATATTTCATATTTTTTTTCATTATATCACGCAAAAAATTCCCTAGCACTCTGGTCGCTTCTGCGGTTCTCTGAGCGGGATTTTTTACTTCCACGGCATAATCTGTAAAATCAGGCATAATTAGGTCTTTGCGTAACACTCCACCATTGGCATGTGGGTTATCCCCCATCCTCTTTTTACCACTGGGAGCCAACTTGCTTAATTCAGGTAGTAATTTACCTTTTTCATCAAACAATTGTTCCGGTTTATAACTCTTCATCCAATTTTCCAGAATTTTCAATTTATCCGGATTTTCATCAAGGTCAGATACAGGAACCTGATGCGAGCGGAAAGAGCCTTCAATTTTTTTTCCATCTATCTTTTTGGGGCAGGTCCAGCCTTTTGGAGTCTTAAATATTATCATGGGCCATTTGGGTCGTTTTTTAAAGCCATTCTTGCGAATATCTAGTTGAATTGAATTTATTTCTTTAAATACAGAATCCAGCGTTGCAGCCATTTTTTGATGCATTCCCAGTGGTTTATTGCCTTCCACAATGTATGGTTTATAGCCATAACCCTGGAACAGATCCACCAATTCTTGTTTGGGAATTCTTGCTAAAAAGGTTGGATTGGCAATTTTATAACCATTTAGATGTAATATCGGTAGAACAGCACCGTCATTTATGGGATTAAGGAATTTATTAGAATGCCAGCTTGTAGCAAGAGCTCCGGTTTCTGCTTCTCCATCTCCCACTACGCAGCAGGCAATGAGATCCGGATTATCAAAAACTGCCCCAAAAGCATGTGCTAACGAGTATCCTAACTCCCCACCTTCATTTATAGACCCAGGTGTTTCAGGAGCCACATGACTGGGAATTCCTCCTGGAAAGGAAAATTGTTTAAAAAGTTTTTTCATACCCTCTTCATCTTGGGAAATATTGGGATAATATTCGGAATAACTGCCTTCTAGATATGTATTTGCCACCAATCCCGGTCCGCCATGTCCTGGTCCGGTAACATAAATCAAATTTAAATCGTTTTGCTTGATAACTCTATTAAGATGAACATAGATAAAATTTAGACCCGGAGTTGTCCCCCAGTGCCCCAACAGCCTAGATTTTACATCTTCAGATTTTAATTCTTTTTGTAATACGGGGTTATCCTTCAGGTATATTTGGCCTACAGATAAATAATTGGCTGCCTGCCAGTACTTATCTATTTTTTGCAATAAATCTTTGTCTAAAATATTTTTATCTTCGAGTTCAACAAATTTCATATTTCCTCCAAAATTTTTATTTAATGTTTTTTTATAATTTCAATTTTAGTGTATAAATATTTTTATTTATTAATTTTGATAGATCTTAGCTGCTTGTAATCATCGCTTTATTTTGGAAATAGATAAACTATTTTATTTCTACCTTGTTCTTTTGCTTTATACATTGCTGTGTCTGCCAATCTAATCATTTCTGAAGCATCTGCTTGGAGGCTGGTAATACCGATACTAATGGTAATGGAAATATTAACTTTACTTGTTTTAATATTGTTTTTTGCTACAAAAGAACGGATTCTTTCGAAAATTTCTTTAGCTTTTTGGGATGTGCATCCTGGTAGAATCGCAACAAATTCTTCTCCACCATAACGCCCCAGATGATCATAGGGTCTTAAATTATTCTTAATCATTTTCACCAGCTCAATAAGAACTTCATCACCAATATCGTGCCCGTACTTGTCATTAACCTTTTTGAAATGATCTATATCAAACAATCCAACAGCAACATTTTGCTCCAATCTTTTGGCTCTAGCTATTTCTTTTTCTAGCTCTTCAATTATTGCTCTGCGATTCAGGATACCTGTTAGATGGTCATGCATAGCTTCATGCTTAAATCTTTCTCTTGCCTTTTTACTTTCGGTTATATCATGAATAATCCCTTCCACATGAGTAGGAT
>Ga0102934_1000548_pt1 | contig 25325 bp, 17 predicted proteins | sample SalPonR2_A_D1_MG_FD_78175 | JGI IMG/M metagenome (GOLD analysis project Ga0102934, IMG submission 78175) | Salt pond soil microbial communities from South San Francisco under conditions of wetland restoration - Salt Pond MetaG R2_A_D1_MG | ecosystem: Environmental > Aquatic > Marine > Intertidal... | reverse complement strand
TTGCTGTGGTAAGCCGTTTGACTAACCGTATCGATATCACCCCCCCTGATCTGATAAGTACCTCTCCCGCGTCCGGCAGTGCTGTAACCGGAGTTGTGGATTTTACCGGTACAAATAGTGAGGATTTTGCTGCTATAACTTCTTTTACCTATAAAGTCAACAGTACTGTTTATCCTGCACCGGTTACTAACGGTTTCTTTACAATTCCGGTTAATTTCAGTTCCCTGGCTGACGGTATGGCAATTATAACCCTGACCAGTATTAATGCTGCCGGTTTAACTAATCAGGTCATTATTACCAATTATGTTACCAATGCGCCGCCGGAAGTTTATCTGACCAACTATATGACCAATAAATGGATTGTTACTCCCTCCAATACATTTGCCGGTAATGCTGTCAGCTATCTCGGCGGTATTGAAAATATATATTTCAGCAGTAATGGTTTTGATTATCTTCCGGTAACCGGTGATACCAACTGGTATACCAATCTTGATTTAGCATATTATGAAAACAGTTCCAATATCTTTTATTTTGTGGTAAGTAACAGTTACAGTAAATTAACAACCAACCGCTACACCAACTATTTTGATTTTACACCGCCGGAGCTGAGTTTTGCTACTAATTATAATAATACCACCCAGAGTAATATTTACCAGGTTGGTTTTACACTGAGTAATGATTTTGCTCCGCTTGCAGAGGGAAGTCTCAGTGTCTATAACAGTAATAACAGCCTGGTTACCAATATACCTTATAATCTGACTAGTATTTCCAACTACGGTTCACATACTATAAACCTTGATACTTACAGTCCGCTCTTCCCGGCCGGGTATTATGATCTGGTGCTTTCTGTTACCAACCAGTGCGGTCTGGGTAATATTATTTCCAATACCAATATACTTTTTACTAATGAACTGACCGGTATTCTTACTGAATATGATATAATCTCAATGCCTGCAGCTGTTACTGCCGGTTCCAATTTCAACCTTAATCTCCGCCTTTTTAATGACAGCGGTCTTTTTTATCCGGCTACCACTAATCTTGATATTGCTATCAGCGGTCCCTTACCATCCCTGGAAAACATTCCCACAATGCCTGTTTATTCTGCTGACGGAACCAATTTTGTCAATACCGGTGATATTCTGAATGTTGATTTTAACGGCGGTAATGCCCAGATAACAATGAAACTTTACCGTGCCACCAATACAGTTTTGTTAAACGGAACCGGCGGCGATTTACCGCTTGCAGCTTCCCATTTTGTTGATGTATATCCCGCCAAACCCTTTATTATGGATACTGTTATTTCCGCTTCTCCCTCCAATAATGCTGTGACAGGTAACAATATATACCTGCGCCTGCCGGTAGTTGATGAATACCACAATTTGGTTACCAATAATGATCTGGATGTGGCTTTGACAGTCAGCGGGCCTAATGCTGCTTCTTTCTCTGCATCCTATAATACACTTTCCAATAGCTATACTGCTGATTATCTTGCTGCAGAGAGCGGCCGTGATCAGATAACTGCCACAGTAGAGGGAGTAACTGTAGTCAATGATACAGACAGTTTCAGTAATGACGGTATCTATGAAATTGATATAAATAAATATACTGCCAGTAATGTTTCCAATACCATGAATGAGACCGGTGAGGACCTTATCCTGGTGGACAATCCGGTTTCCGGAGTCAGCGGCCAGGCTACTGTAATTTTTAATGCTGCTTCCGGCAGTACAGTTGCTATAGAAGTTTTTGACCTGTTAAGCAGGGTTGTGTGGAAAAAAACTGATATTGCCTTACAAAATAATGGTGTACAGGAGGTATTAAAATGGAATCTCCGGTATAATTATGGCTCCAAAAAAGGAGAAAAGATACCGCCGGGTATATATTTTATCCGCAAAACCGAAGATTCTGCTAACAAGCAAAAAATAAGTACTGTAAAACTTATTGTCCAGTAATACGATAATATGAAAAAATATTGCCCAATATATACTGATTATTGTTATATTTAGTAGATATAATGAAAATAAAAATGAATATAAAAAAGACACTTATATTACTTATTATCCTTTTTTCAATGCAGCTTTATACCATACGGGCTGCAAATAAAAGTCAGGATGTACCGGTTATTTTTCTGGTAGAACCTTTTGTAGAAAATAATATTTTCGGTCTTGCTGCTCCATATCTGGTTAAAAATTCACCTGCTCTTAAAAACAATGCTGCTTATGCCTCCTTTCTTCCTTATAACGATTTTTCTTTCAGTTACCGTATAACCCATACTATCGGTGTAATTCCGGATGTTTTTATGGGTGGTCTGGCTTTTAATAAAGACCTGAATAAAAAAATGACTGTATCCGGCTATTTTTCTATTTTAAACTGCGGTAATATCTCTATTACTGAAAACGGTATTTTACAAGGTAATGAGGGATATCAGTCTTATGTTTTTCATCCGGCTTTTACTTATAAACTTAAATATCAGCAGGCTTTAGCCGGAGACGTGGAGTTCTTTTTCGAAGAGTATGAAAAACCTGTATTTAAACCGAATATCGGACTTGCCTATGCCAAATATTTCGGTAATGTAAAAATGGGTGAAAAGTTTGAACTGGAAAATATTGCGGCCGGACTTTATGTAAAAAATGTTGCGGGTCTGTTCAGTAAAAACGCATCTCCGGGAACAATATCTGCCAACGGCAGTGTTTCTTTCTGGAAGGGACGTATAGGTTTCGGCCTTGGGCTTGGTTTTACTCCGCATGCCGCAGAAGCTTTCAGTCTTGATCTGGGTCTTAAAGGCCATTATAAAATCGTTAGTCTTAATCTGGGGTTTTTCGCTCTTGGCCCGGAAAAAAATAATCTCAACCTCTCATTAAGTGTTAAAGCTAACAACTTTGAAATAACTTACGGCCTTAAAAATCTGCTGCGTCATAACCTGCCTCTTTACAGCAGCAGTGTCAAGGGCGGTGTAGAACAGATGATAGGAGTCAATATTTACTACAGTACTTCCATGGTAGTGGATCCGGCCAAAATGATCAAAAATCTTAAAAAAATTGAACGTTTTATGGAGCAGGCGGAAAAACTGTATGATAAGGGTAAGTACGGCCAGGCCCTAAGTGTGTGGCAGGAAGTATTACGCATTGATAATACCCATGAAAAGGCTTTAAAAAATATTGAACATACCAAGAAAAAGATACGCAATGAAATCAAACTTAAACTTAAAGAGGGTAAACGACTGTATCGTGATAAACAGTATATCAAAGCTATGAACACCTTTAAAATTGTTTTAAGTTATGAAGAAAACAATCCGGAAGCTAAAAAGTTTTTAAATCTTTCCCGTAAAAAGATGCAGGAGGAGAAAGAAAATTATTATAATATTGCAGCTATGGAGTTTAAAAACAAAAACTATGAAGATGCTTTACAGAGCATTAAAAATGCGTTACTTATTGACCCTGATTTTTTAAAAGCCAGAGAACTGAAAGTTAAAATAGAAGAAAAGGTTGACCAGCTGCGCCGTATTGCTGAACGTAAAGCCAAAGGTAAAAAGCTTATAACCAGAGGTAATGAAGCTTTGTCCAATCAGAATTATAACGGTGCTGTAGATTTATACAAAGAAGCACAGCAGTATGGAATAGATGAAAACCGAATTGAAAACCTGGTTGAAAATGTAGCTATCCAAAAGGAATATGACCGTAAAAAGGAAAAAGCTGACAACCTTTATCTGCAGGCTAAAATCAAGTTTAATAAAGGAGACCTGGTTGCCGGTATCAAGCTTTTATCACAGGTACTGGCTTTAGTTCCGGATCATGCCAAAGCTTTAAAAACTTTTAATGAATATAAAGATGAAAAAGAGCGTCTCTTTAATAAATACAATAAGGAGGCTAAAACCGCTTTTAATAAACAGCAGTATTTACAGGCAAGAAAAAACTGGCAGCTTGCTCATAATCTGGAACCGCAAAACAGGGAAGTTAATATTTACCTTAAGGAAGTAAATAATAAACTGGAAAAACTTTATGAAGAGGCTGTGGAAAGAGGAAGAACTCTGGAAAGAGATAATAAACTCATTTTATCCAGAAAGTCTTATAAAAAAGCCCTGAGCTACAAGCCGGGTGATGAGGATCTACAGGAAAAAATTGCCCGTCTCGGTGCCCTGATCACTAAAAAATACCAAACCTATCGCGAAAAAGGTATTCAGCTTTTCAGTCAGAAACAATATGCTGCAGCTAAAAAGCAGTTTTTGCAGGTTCTGGAAGCTAATGAGGATGATGCAACTGCGTTAGAATATGTTAATAAAATTGAAAATATGCAAAAGGTTAAAGATCTATATGCGAAATTACAGATCAAATATCAAAACAGAAATTTTCGCGAGGCCAGCCGTCTTTTAAAAGAGATAGAAAAAATTAATCCTGATCACCCTGGTCTTGACCAGTACAAAGAGAAACTGGAAGAAGAGTTACTGGCTATTGAACGTGAAAATAAACTTGCCCAGCAGTTTCAAAACGGTGTAAAAGCTTTTAAATCCAAAGAGTTTGACAAGGCTATCAGCATCTGGACCCAAATTTCCAACCGTGATCCGGAAAATCAAATGGTCAGGGAATATATACGTCTGGCGCATAAACGTAAAAAAGAAGCTGAAGACAAAGATTATAATGACGGCATTGAAGCAATGGATAATGAACAGTGGTTTGTAGCACGAGAAAAACTAGGCAGTGCTTTGGATGCTAATCCGGAAAATGATAAAGCCAGGGAAGCATTGAATGAAGTAAATATAAAACTTGAAGAGATAAAAGAGAAGTCTTTGCAAAAAGGCAAGGTACAATTTGAAAACGCCAGATACGCTAAAGCTCAGGAAAATTTCGAGACTGTGTTAAAAGTTGATGAACAGGATATCGAATCTGAAGATATGCTTTATAAATGTAAGATGGTGCGTGAATTTATAGAAAAAGGCCGCGAAGCCTATAATGACGGCCAGCTGACCAAAGCTTTAGGCTTTTATAAACTGGTTATACAGATTAATGAAAATGATGATAAAAACTTTAAAATTTACAATAACATCATGGATGATCTCAAAGAGAAAAAGCAAAAAATCAAAGCAGACGCGAAAAAGAGTTATGCTGCAGGTGAGTATAAAAAAGCTTTGGAAAACTGGGAAATATTGATCAACGGTCAGCTTGTTAGCGGAGCTGAGAAAAATGACATTAAACGTAATATCAAAGACGCCAAGGAAAAACTTAATGATCTGATCGAGGAATACAATAAAGATGCTGAAAAAGCATATAAAAGAGGCAAACTGTCTCAGGCTCTGGCCAAATACAACGATATTCTGGCCATAAACCCCAATAACCTTAAAGTCCGTAAAAAGATAGACACTATTAACCAGAAACTGCGTAAACAGAGAGCTGCTGAGCGCAGACAGAAACGCCGTAACAGTGCTGAACTTTTTGAAGAAGGTATAAAATATTATAAAAAAGGTGATTACCGTAATGCGATTAAAAAATGGGAACAGGTGTTACGTTATGATCCATCCCATGACAAGGTTAAAGAGTACATACAAAGGGCTAAAACCAAACTGAAATTAATGGGAGATTAAATATTCTTTTAAATAATTTTTTCAGTAATTATTAAAAAAAAAGGTATATTATAGTATAATTGTACGTAATGAAATATTTGCTGCTGATTAATTGCTGTATAATTTTATCATTTGCCGAGTTTAAAAAAATAACGCATCCCGGCTTAAAAGCTGACTATATCCGCGCTTTTGCCCGTAATGAAAATAAAATTTTCATCGGTACTACCGAAGGACTTTTTTTTAAAAGAAAAGATAAAGATGCCATAACCAAAGTTTTCAATTTTCCTTCCATCTATATACGTGATATATATACAGCACCGGACGGCATACTCTGGATCGCTTCCTATGACGGTGTTTACAAACTGGACATTAAAAATTACAAATTGCTTAAATGGTATACCAAAACCGCACGTAAAACACCTGACGGCTTTAACAGCACACCCGGCTTGAGTTCAGATAATATCAGCTGTATTGCCGGAAATGAGTCAACCGTATTTGTGGGAACTGACCGTTGGGGAATAAATACCATCAATGTCAAAACCGAAACGATCGGCCAGAAAAGAATAACCAGTATTAATGGTTTACCGTCAGATAAAATCAAAGATATCTATCTGAGCCCGGCAATGATAATAGTATCAACCTCCAAAGGTATTGCTTATAAAGGAAGATGGAGTACTTTCTGGATGAGTGTTGATGATGAAAAATCACCGGCTCACAAGATACCGGTACAGCAAACTGTATATTTGAACAATAAACTGTTTATAGGTACTTTGGCCAATGGCATCATGGAATTAAGTCTGGACAGTCCGGATTCGGTAAATGTTTTTTCTTCCGCTAATAATATTCTGCCTTCTGATGAGATCGTTGGTTTGGCTGTGGACGGTCAGTATTTATGGATCTCCTTGTTTTCCGGACAGGTTGTCAACTACAGTTTAAAAACACTGGAATGGAAAATTTATGATATCCCTGCACTTGGTAACAATACCCTGGACAAGATATTTATAGACGGACAAAACGTCTATGTAGGTTCTGACGGGCGGGGTATGTTTATGCACAGAAAAGAAATTCCCGAGGTCTCCTTTTTTCCTGAAATTTCCTTTAAACAAAAACAGATGCACATTATAGGCGCGGTTGTTTCCGAAAACAGTATCCAGCCGGTTCAGGTTCAAGATATTCGTTACCGGGATAGCGATATCCTGAGCCCTTTTACCAGTAAAGGAGTAAAAATACATGTAAATGAGGAAGAAAACATTTATCACAATGTTATTGCGTCTATTGATTTTTCCGGTTCAGATCATATTTCCAAACTCTGGAATTATGAAGTCCGCTTTAAGGTTACTGATAAACAGGGCAGGCAGAATGAAGCCTCGGCAATATTTTTATATGATGCCCGTAAACCGCAAATAAGTCTGGTCAAGTTTGCCAATAACTCCATTCAGTATACTGCTGTTAATAAATTTAAAATAAACGGTAAAGTCAGTGATCATAAGCTTAAACGTATTTATTATGCCAAACATGGAAGCAAACAGCTTCTGCAGACAGATTCCCGCGGTAATTTTCAGGTTACTTTAAAAAATCTGAGAGAAGGAGAAAATAACATTACATTTAATGCAATTGATTTTTGTAATAATAATTCTACGAAAGGTGTAACCATAATATACGACTCAACTAAACCGGATATTGAAAATAAACAGCCGGAGTATATTATCAGTTCAGCAGAGGAACCGGTTAAGTTTAAATACATAGAAGATAATTTATATAAAGCATCCTTAATGCCGCGCGGAGCCAAGATCGGTAAGGATATGGAAATTGACCGTACACTGAATACTATCTCTGCGGTATATAACATGGACTCCAGTTCCAAACCCATGACTTTAAAGCTTTATGATAAGGCTAATAACACCTTTACCTATGATTTTCTTTTAAAGCGGGATGATAACAAACCCGTAATTATTTTTAAAGACAACTATAACGAGATTGAAACCAGCAGTAGCGAATTTAAACTCTACGGAAAAGTAAGATCCAAACTCTCTGTTTCAATACAATTATATCAATCTACCAACCGCATCAAAGTTGATCAGGAAGCCCAAAACGGCTTATTTATCCCTTTCTCAGCTGTATTACCGGTAAAAAAACGTCTTACCCTGTTTACGGTTAAAGCTGTGGTGCAAAGCAGTGATCAGCGCTATGACGGCCTGACAACAGAAAAAAATATAACCATAATCGGTAAACAGTTTGAAAAATTATCTGCCCGCCGGGAAAAAAAACAAAAACAATCCTCAAAAAAGGTTAACGCTTCTGAAATTGCCGCCCTGAAAGCAGAAATTGCCCGTCTACGCCGGCAGAAAAAAAGCAAGGTTAAAGTAATCTATAAAGGTAACCAGGGAGTATCTCCGTTTTACGCCAATAAACCGGCTATCAAGCTGGTAAGTTATAAAAACATGGCGGTTAACAAACTGGCGGAAAAATATACGGGCGACAGTAAATTCGGTCAGCTTATTGATATAATCAATCAAAAAGTAACTTTGCACGATATAAAACAGAAAAATAAAATAGCTGTACCCAACCGGGCTATGGCGGAATTTATAATAGAACAGAATAACCGTTCTCTTACTGATCTGATAACACTTGTTTCTTATCTGCTATTTATAAATAAAACCGGGAGTATAAAACAATTCCGCAATGAAATAGCCAAAAGATTTAACGAAGCACTGGATCTTAGTATCAGGGACCAGCAGTTATATATAAAACGGTCTGCAACAAGCAGTAAAGTTAAAAGCAGTGCTGATCGACAATTTAAAGGGATTACTATAAAACTATTAAAGGATAGTATCATCAGTGTCACAGTTATTTAAAATCCGTTATATTATTACTTCAATTCTTTTATTTTGTTTACTCTGTTTTTTGTTATTATTATGGCGGTCCTCGATTATCCTTAACACTTTTAATAAACAATTCCGGCAAAAACTTAAACCAACTGTAACAACCGTAAATAAGATAGCGTCATCAGAAAAAATATTAAACAGTTTCAGTAAATTTGCTGCTGCTTCTGATATTAAAACCGGTAAAAAATTTATTCAGAATACTTTTGCCGAAGACCCTAATATAGAAACCGCTGTTCTATTTAAAAAAAATAATAAAAATAATTATAAAAAGCTCCTCTATTATCAGAAAAATAATGATATTCCGGTAAAGATCATCAGCTATTCTTTTACTAATCAGATTCCCCTTTTTAAATATAAAAAACAGTTATATTATGTAATAAACCGCAGGATTTTAGATATTTTTAATACAGAAAAAGGGCGTATCACTGCAGTAATAAATATTAATGATTTTTTTAATTTAATAAGCTTTAGAAGGGTTAAAACCAGCGGCAATGTTGCATCTTTTAAACAGTTTTCCGGCTGGCAGCTTCCCGGTACCGGGCAAAAGCTGGCTCTTAGTTTTGAGGATTTCATCGTGTGTCATAAAACTTCTATTGACAATAAAACAGTTATTTTTAAAACTTACTATGCTATTACTTCTGTTTTTCTGTATTTTCTTGTTTTTCATATTTTTATTGTTGTGCTTATCAGGGTAAACAACAGGTATAAACTGCTTATTCGTTTTTTTAAAAAAACAGCTTCTATTTTTCATATATCGGAAAAAGCCCTTAGTTTTTTCGGCAGTTTCCGGGAAGAGATAAATCCGATTGTAAGAAATCTCCAGAATGATATTTATGAATTAAAAAAAGAGTTTCAATATAACGTAAATAGAAACAATAAACCTGATTCGCATCTGGATGTAAAAGAGAGCAGTAATTCTGAAAAGAATGATCTCCATCTGGAACAGGAGGAGATTGATAAACATCTGCAGAAATCCGGTAAAAAAACCGCCATGATCGATGTTGATGATAAATATAAAAAAATTATTTACAATTTCAACTATGATGAAGCTATACAAAAATATAACGAAGATAAATTCAAACTGCCGCAGGATATGGACAATAACAGTCAAAAATTTAAAAATGGCAAAGCCAAAATGATTGACTCCAGAGAAGAAAAAAAACTAATATTTAATAAAAACCTGAAGGATAAATTGATTAAAATTAAGCACCCTTAAGCAGTAAACATATGATTTATATTAAAATCATAGTATAATAATATATATGTATGATAATAAGCATAAAATTATTTCCATAGTTAATCAAAAGGGCGGGGTAGGCAAGACCACCACCTGCATCGCTTTGGCCAGCATAGCTGCCAACAGAGGCAACCGTACCCTTATTATCGACCTGGATCCCAATTGTCATTCCACTTCGGTTCTAACCAATAAAAAAATTGATATTACCTACAATTCCTATACCTTTTTAACCGGTTCCAATTATAAAAAAGCCATTAAAAAAACCGCCAAACCAAATATCCATCTAATGCCGGCAGTTGATAAATTGTATTCTTTTGAAAAAAAACATGGTAAAGAACCTTTAAAGTCCATTGTTTTAAACAAAAGGCTGGAAAAACTAATTAAAAACGAACAATACCAGTATATAATTATTGACTGCTGCTCAACAGTAGGCGCACTGCAGTTCAATGCCGTTACTGCCGCCAATATGGTAATTATTCCCGCTATACCTGATTTTTTATCATTAGCCGGGTTCAATCAGCTTCTTCTGACCTTGCGCAGGATCAACAATAAATATAACAAGCTGTGTAACTATTATCTGCTGTTTACAATGTTTCAGGAACAATTAAAATCGCATAAAAGCGTTGTTGAGTGGGCCCGCAATAAAATTAAAGATATAACTTTTAAAAATAAAATACCTTTTGATGAGGTTTTTCTGGAAGCTAATAATCATGGTGTTAATTTTATAGACGAGATGCCGGCCAGCCATGGTTCCCAGAGTTATGTTTCCGTATATACGGAAATGCAAAATTTATTAAAAGAGAGTTAAACTTTGCCTTCAGCAGAAAAGTACGGTAAATTAAACAGACTGTTAAAAGACATCGATAAAAATAAGGAGCTAAAATCCACCGGCCCCAAGCAGACCTATCAGCAAAGCAAACAGCCGCCTAAAATATTTTTCAAAATCGCCTTAAAACTTTCCCTGGCTATTATTGCTATTATTATGGTTATTATATTTCTGCTGTCTTATTATATGATAAATCAGATGCAAAAAGTGCAGTTAAAAGCAATGCAGCAGCGAGGGAAAGTTATCGCCTCCCAGGTAGCCAAATCTCTTTTTGAGCCGATGGGCAAGGTACCTTATAACGAACTTGATACTATTGTAGATGTGGAGCTGGAACCCATACTTAAAGAAAATATTACGGTTAATGATGTCATATATATAAAGCTTTTTGATGTCAGAAAAAAGATTGTCTGGCAGGGGGGAGTGCGTGATAAAGAAGTTGCCAACTCCTCAATTCCGCTCTATGACCGAACCTTAATTCAAAAAGGTAAAAAAAAGCCGGTACAAATTGAAAAGATCGGCGCGGTAAAGATGCATGGTCTTACTCCCCTGCAGAAACTTGCTAATAAAATTGTCGGGTTAAAAGATATTTATTATGATATCAGCGCCCCGGTGACCCTCCAGCAGCTGGCCAAAGCCAATGGTGAGATTCATATCGGTTTTTCCCAGCGCAGTGCTAATATTGCCATTCTTGATATAATCAGAATTATAATTTTTATTGGACTTTTATTTACAGCAGGGGGACTTTTATTTAGTATCATTTTCTCCTTCTTTTTTACCAAACCCATTTCCCGCTTAAAAGATGCCATGGTAGCCATTGGTAAAGGTGATCTTAATCAGCATGTCAAAATTACAGCCAAGGATGAGGTAGGATTATTAACCTGGAATTTTAATAATATGACCGCGGAACTAAGGGAAAAAGAGCGTATGCGTGATTCTTTTGGTAAAGCAGTAAGCGAGGAGATAGTAGAGGTTATGATGGCCGGGGATCTGTTTCTCGGCGGTGAAGAAAAAGATGTTACTATGCTCTTTTCCGATATAAGATCTTTTACCAAACTCTCCAGCAGCCTTAATCCCAGTGAAGTTATGAGCATGTTAAACGAATATTTTACCTTAATGGAATATGTGGTAAATAAAAATATGGGTATAATCGATAAATATGTCGGTGACGAGATAATGTCCATATTCGGTGCTACTGATCCTAATCAGGATCATGCGGAAGATGCATGCCGTACAGCTATTGAGATGATCATTGAACTTGATAAACTGAATGAAAAACGTAAAAACGAAGGGAAAATGCCTATACGTATCGGTATTGGTATTAACTCGGGCCTGGTTACTGCCGGTATGCTGGGAAGTGAAAATCGTATGAATTATACGGTTATCGGTGATACTGTCAATATGGCTTCCCGCTTATGCGATGCTGGCGGGACTCAGGGATTCGCTCCCATAGTTATTGCTGAAGATACCTATGAAAAAGTAAAAAACATTGTTATGGTGCGTTCCGGACATGCTATTGCTGTAAAAGGAAAAGATAAACCTGTAAAAATATATGAACTGCTTGGTATTGTTGACCGGCAGACTTCCATTCAAATAAAAATAGACAGTATAATGGAGAAAAAATAGTTATGACACAGATGCAACGCACTTTCAAAAGGAAAACAGTTGATCTGGATCTGGATATCAGTATGCGTGAGCTGGGTCAGCCCCAGGTTGTACCTATAAAAAAGATTTTGGATCTTAGCTATGGCGGTATAAAAATTTTATCAAATCATAAAATTGATATTAACGCAGATATTGCTATAACCATCAAACTTGACGATTATAAACTCAAATTCATTGGTGAAGTTAAACGATGTGAAACCAATGATAATCAAAACTATGAGATAGGCATTCAGTACATAACTATTTCCAGGAAAAATCTTAATAAACTTTACCAGCTCTTAAAATAGGTTTTGTGATGCTTAATATCTGTGATCTGGAAAAAGAGTACAATAATAAATTTAAAGCCTTAAAAAATATAAATTTAGAAATAAAAAAAGGTGAACTTACCGGATTGCTGGGACCTAACGGCGCCGGCAAATCAACATTACTCAGAACTATCTGCGGCTCCCTGCCTTTTTACACAGGTAAAATCAGTATAAACGGTTTGGATATTACCCAAAATCCGGTTGCTGTTAAAAAAAAAATCGGTTATTTACCGGAAAATCCGCCTTTATATGAAGATATGACTGTTTATGCATTTTTAAAATTTTGTGCTGAACTTAAAGGATTATACAAAAATTCCCTGAACCGGCATATAAGTGATATACTTGCAGTTATGGAACTGACCGATCGCAGGAAACAACTTATAAAAACTCTATCCAAAGGTCTGAAGCAAAGAGTAGGTTTAGCTATGGCCTTACTGGGGGATCCTGAACTTCTAATTCTGGATGAACCGACTGTGGGACTTGATCCCAACCAGATTGTGCAGATAAGAAATTTTATAAAAAAACTGGCTGCTGAACGTACAGTTATTTTATCTTCGCATCTTCTTAATGAAGTAGCCCAGCTCTGCCGTAAAATAGTTATTCTGCATAAGGGCAGGATTTTAACTGTACAGAATATTGATGCTTTAATAAGTTCCTCCGAGCAAAAAGGGAGTATTATTTTAAAAGCAAGTTCCCCGGAAACTACTGCTTATCTGCTGCAACAACAATTTAGCAATAAGATCAGGCAAGAGGATAGCTGTATTTTTATTAAAACCGTTCAAAGTTTTAATGATATAAAAAAAATTACCGCTTTTTTAAATGAGCAGAATATTAACTTTAAAGAAATCAGAATAAAAGAACCGACTCTGGAAGATGTATTTCAGGATCTGACAGGATAAATTTAATATGTTGAATCAGCAAATAACCGTTTTAAAAAAAGAGTTATATACCTATTTTTTTACACCTATGGCTTACATTTTTATTGGTATATTGCTTTCCGTAAGCGGTATAATATTTATGAATATTCTGCAGTATAATGCCTCGGTAAATATGACAGATTTTTTTGCGGCAGTATCCAAATTAATATTTATTTTCTGTCCTTTGCTTGCTATACGCTGTTTCGCCGAGGAAAAACGAACCGGTACTATTGAACTCTTAAAAACAGCGCCGCTTACCAGTCTGGATATTGTAATAGGAAAATATATCGGTGTGTTATCGGTTTTTACCGTGTATGTCAGTTTTCTTTTTATATTTCCTCTGGTCATGGAATTTTATACTGATCTTTACTGGCCTGAGTTACTGTGCCAGTTCAGCGGTTTATATCTGCTGGGAGCTGCTGTAATTGGTTTTGGTATGATATTTTCCGCTGTAACGGAAAACCAGGTTATTGCCGGCATCACTGCCATCTTTTTTACCTTGTTTTTACTTTTTTTAAGTTTTCTTGTGGAAAACAACAGCGGCATTCTAAGAGAACTGTTTAAAGAACTTACTATTATTATTCATTACAACTCCTTTGTATACGGCTTACTGGAGCTTAAAAATATTATTTATTTTGTTATGTGTATAGTTTTTTCAATTTTTGTATCTACAAGGTTACTGGAGCTATAATGTCATTTTTTAAAAAAAATCTTATTCTTATTGCTTCCTTATTTACATTTTATTTGCTTTCCTTTCTGCTATATGCAGCGGAGATTTATATAATCTCCGGAATATTTTTTTTTCTGGCCACTGTAATCCTGTTATTTTTACCATTGCTTAATTTTAAAAAACTAATAATTTTTTTTCAAAATCTTTATAAACGCCGCAAAATTGAAAAATCTTTCCGTATTTTTATAATTTTAATGATCTTTCTTTTAATATATCTAATATTTTATTTTAAATTTATTTCATGGAAGATGGATTTCAGCAGAAACAAACTATTTTCATTATCTCCGTATACTGAAAAAATATTAAATAAACTCAAAAAAAAGGTTACTTTTACTGTTTTTAATAATCTTGATTATAATGATCCTTTTCCTGAAATCCTTGCTTTATATCAGGAACGATCATCTAAAATTAATTTCCGTTTTATTGATCCGGCCCGAAATATTAAACTTAGGGAAAAATATAATATAAAAAACATGGGTACGGTAATCGCTACATGCAGTAATTACAAACCTTTAAGATTTAATTATACTGATTTTTATAAATTAGGCCGTAAAAACAGCCGCGAAACTGTAGAATTACTGCGTTATGAAAAAATGCTGACCGCTGTTCTGTATAATTTTATGAATCCGGGCAGTTATAGATGTTTACTGATAGACGGTCATCAGGAGAATAACAGTTACTCTCTGGAAAATTACGGTATCAGTAAATTTAAAGCGGCTCTTAATATTGACAAAATTTTATTAAAAAAAGCACCGCTATCAGCGGGCTTGTTAAAAAATGCTGATCTGGTAATTGTTTCCGGACCGCAAAAAGATTATTCCTATAAGGAAATTTTACATCTGAAACGTTATATAGAAAATGAAAAATCCGTTTTGTTTTTGCTTGATCCTTTTAATACAAACAAAGAACCGTTAAATAATCTTAAAAAATTATTAGGGGAGTACAATATAGTTTTAAGAGATGATCTCGTAATAGATAAACAACATTTTTTTTATGAAAAACAAAACCGGCGCGGTTCTCCGCTTTACCCTGCTGTACAGTATGATTATCACAGTATTGTTAATGAACTTGATAAATATAATCTGACAAGTTATCTTTACAGATGCCGCAGTATAAAACTTCCGCCCAAAAAAAGTAAAATCAGGATAGAACCGTTTATAAAATCCTTTAACGCTGCCTGGGGAGAGACAGCCGCTCCTGAAATTTATTTTGATAAAAACGATATCAGAGGTCCGCTAGTGCTGGGAGCCGGTATACAGGCACCGGGAATAGGACGCCTGGCTGTAATAGGCGATAGTGATTTTATCCGTAACCGGTTTATTGATACAGGGGGGAATAAAGATTTGATTTTAAATGTCGTCAACTGGCTTTTATATAGAGAAAATAAAGTATCAGTACGCGCCAAGCAGATAAAAAATACCAAAATTGCGCTTGGTACTTCTCAGCAAAAGCTTTTCTACTGGCTGTTCAGTGTTATTATACCGCTGCTGATTATTATTTTCGGTCTCGTCATATATTTTATCAAACGCAGTTTTAAATTAACTTATAAAGGTGAAACTTGAAAAGAAATATTATTTATCTACTAATTTTTTTTTTACTTCTTGGCATAGCATATTTTGCATATGATCACTATCAAAGCAGGCAAAAAAAATGGAGTGATTTAAAACAGCCTGAGATTTTTTCTTTCCGTGAAAAAAATGCAGCAAAGTGGAAAATCAGTTATAATAATACCAATATCACCTGCACCAGAATAAACGGAAAATGGTATATTACCGATCCTGAACTCGGACTGGCTGAACAGGATGAAGCGGTTGCCAATGTTAAAAATTTTAACACCTTTGAATATATATCTACTGTTGGGAATACCAACAAGGACCTGAGTAAATACGGGTTGGACAGTGCTGAAAACTATTATACTATCTACCTGAAAACAAACAATCATACCGCGGCTCATACTTTTTATCAGGGGAATGCTACGGGTCTGAAACCACCGGGATATTATATCCGTTATAATAAAAGCCCTGAAATATATCATGTACGGGATTACATTATACTGGCCTTACAAAAAGAGCTGGCGGTTTTACCGGATAAAAATCTGATTGAGTTTGAGCAGGAAAATGTTGTAACTGTCCGGTTTAATAGAAATCTTATCCGTAAAAAAGGAGTTTTCTGGGAATTTAATGATTTCCCGCAGCATAAAATTATAATGACCAATATTGATTTTCTGGTTCATTACCTGGCGTTACTTAAAGCAGAGAAAGTCTTATTTAATAACAAAATTAAAACAAAATTAAAAAATGAGGTCTCTCCTGTACGGTTTAGTATTACTGCCAGAAAAAACAACAGCTTGGAGACCAAAAAGCTGAAAATTTTTATATATAAAACCAACATGTATGCATGTACCGGGGAAAATACGAATTATTACTGTTTGTCTGATCAATATTTCAGCAATTTAATTACTAACACCGATCATTATTTATACTCAAATGATCATTGATATTACTATCGTAATTTTTATTCTTATTTTTTTAGTCGTTTTAGCTAAAAAAAAGTTATATTTCCGCTCTGTATTAGTTTACTATAAAACAGTCGTTTTTTTTCTCCTGCTTATTCTTGTATTGTTATCTTTGGATATTTATTACCGTGAGGTTATCCAAACACTGGAAATAGCTGCCATAAATAAAATCATTTCCAAAAAAAGGGCTTATACAGATATCTATTTTACAACTGATAATGACCTGGCCGCAGTTTATGCTGATAAGGGTCTTGCGCATCATAAAGTTGATATATACCGGAAAAAAATGCATTCCTATAAATTGACAGCTACTGCCGAGGAACTGCCCACTGCAAAAAATATGACTATATTTACGCGGGTTAAACTAACTGATAATAAAGAAACTCTGGTATATGAGACCAATATAACGCAGAAAAAAAGTGAATTTAATAAAGTAGTTATAAAAAAAAACAGCGGTTTTAATGTAATTCCGGAGAAAAGTTTTTCCGTTTACTGGCCCTCACTTAATCAGGAAACCGTATATTTTACAGCTTTAATCAATAATATTTACCGCATAGGGAAATATAATACGGCAGCTAATACCTTTACTTTATTTAATGTAGATAAACGGCAAAGACATAATTATGCTGCCCGTTTCTGGCCGGCGGGCAATATTCTTTTCTTTACCAGTATGACCAAAAACCGCGCTGATACTAATATTGGAAAATATATGTACAAGCTGTTTATATTGTCTAACGCTGAGACCAGTAATTATATTTCATATGTATCCGGATTTTCCGATAAAAAAGCGATAATGCCGTTTCAGGTAAGCGGTAATGCAAACGGTAAATTTTTTGCTTACCAGAATATAATCTATAAAACAAATAATAAGCAGTCCGCTGCCTGGCAAAAAAACGAAGCGGCACAGCAGAAATACGGTGAAAATAAAATTTATTTGGTACATAACCGTAATCTCTTTTCCCCGCATAATACGCAGCAGGATTTATATAATAAACTGGCTGCTGTATCTTTCCCCGATATATTAACTGTGTATACTTTTATTTTTGATCCCTCTTTACCTTACGAAATGCTTATGCTGGGAATTGAAAAAAACAGTTTACAGCCGGAAATTTTTCAGATAAAATTCAAACCGCATATGGTTTTCAGCCACAGCTTGACAGAAATTCAGTTTCTTATTATTATTCTGTTAGCTATATTTCTATTTTTCCTGTTTGTTAAGTTATCACTTAAAATAAGGAAAAAACCTTGAGGATTATATAAAATTGTTTATTAAAAAACTGCTTTTACACGGTTTTAAAGCCTTTGCAGAAAAAACAGAACTGCAATTTACCCAGGGACTGGGGGGATTCATCGGCCCTAACGGCTGCGGCAAGAGTAATATTATCGACGCTTTTAAATGGGTAACCGGTGAACAGAAAATATCGGAATTACGCGGAGCCAAAATGGAAGATATAATCTTTAACGGCTCTGATCAAAAATCCAAAAGCAATCTTGCTGAAGTTGAAATTGTACTGGAAAACACGGAACAGGTTTTGCCGCTGGATTATAATGAAGTTTCTATTAAAAGAAGACTGTACCGTTCCGGAGAATCCGAATATCTGATTAATAATACTGCCAGCCGTTTGCGTGACATACAAAATTTATTTTTAAATACCGGTATTGGTACTTCTACTTACTCTGTTATAGAACAGGGTAAAATCGGCCAGATTCTTTCTTCCAAATCTACTGATCGCCGCTATCTATTTGAAGAAGCAGCTGCTATTTCCAAATACAAAAAAAGTAAAAGAGATTATGAACTACGTATTGAAAAAGCCAGGGAAAACTTAAGCAGGTTAAATGATATTATAAAAGAATTGGAAAAACAAAGAGGCCAGTTAAAAGAACAGGCAGATGCCAGTAATAAATTTTATAAGATACAGGAAAAACTTAAAAAAGAAGAGATAAATAATTATCTATATGAATTAATAAATGAAAAAGAGAAAAAAAATAAAATTACTAAACGTATTACCCAGCTGCAAGCAGATATCAATAAAATAAAACAGAAAACTGACAGCATTGATGAAAAAATTAACCAATTTTCCGCCAATATTAAAGATAAGGAAGAAAATGTCGGTTCTCTTGAAAAAAAGAAAATAGAATTAAATGAAAAACTTAATTCTTTGAATCAAAAAATGAATCTTTTAACAGAACAGAATGTATCTTTCAAACAGAATATTGATCTGCGCAGTAAGGATATTACCCATTTTAAAGAAGAGGAACAAAAATTAAAACAAAATATAAAAAAAATAGATGAAGACATTAATAAAAATAAAAATTTACAGGAAAACAATAAAGAGAACCTTAAGGAAAAAAAAACAAAAATAGATATTTTACTGAAAAAAATTGAAAATTATAACCGCGAAAATGAACAATTCAATCAGCGTATCAATTCCAACAAAGAGAAACGAAACAGTTTGAATAAAAAACATATTGAAGTAGTGGATATGTTAATAAAGGAAATTGATAATCTGAAAAGAGAGCTCGATAATAACAAAAAAATTAATCAGCAAACTAAAAATGATATTAAATTTTATAAAAATGATATTACTGCCAAAATTGACAATCTGGTCAAAGCAGATAAGGAGGAGACTTTACAAGCTGAATTAAATACCCGGCTTAACTCATCTTTAAATGTTTTAAAAGATTTTTTAAAAAATATTTTAACGGAGTTGTTTAATATAAAAAACAGTTTTAAGCATTACAATAGTAAATTAGATTCGTTTTTAAAACAAAAAGATCCTTTTTTTGAGTTAATTTTCTCCACAGAAGGAACTTATGCAAAAAAGGAAAATATCGATAAAAAAATTGCGGAACTGGATAATGAGACAGGGCAATGCGAAGCTAAAATTTTATCCTTGAATAATGAATTAAAAAAATGTCAGCATGAAATTAATTGCTTACAGCAGGATGCTGCTGATATAGAGATTAATAATGCCGGCATTGAACAATCACTTGAATATCTGCAGAGAAACAGAGCTGAAAAAATTAATTTAATAAACTCCAATAGTACCCGTATCAAGGCAGCAAATACAGAGCTTGATACACTCAAAAAACAGCAGCGAAAAACCGCCGGCGACATCGAAAAACTCAAGCAGCAAATTAATGATTACAGCAATGAAAACAGCAGGATGACTAAAAAACTGAGCCAATACAACTCGACTTTATTTACTGATGCGCAGTCTTTAAAAAAAAATGAAGAACAAAAAAATAAATTGCGCATCCGGGCTGATACTAAACAACGGAAAATATATGAACTGGAAGGAGATGCCAGGGTTGTCAATAATAAAATTGATAATATATATTATAATTGTTCCAGTCAATATTCTGAAGATTTAAAGCAGCATGAAAACAGTATCCATAACAGAAAGTTTGATCCCGCAGAGAGTAAAAAAAAAATTAAAGAGTTTAAAAGAGAACTGGAAAAAATCGGCAGTATAAACCCTATGGCTAAAACCGAGTATGATCAGCTAAATGAGCGGCTGAATCATTTTTACAAACAAAAAAAAGATGTAAATATTTCCATAAGTGATTTAATTAATCTCTCGCAGGAAATAGATAATAAATCTGAAGAACTTTTTTTAAATACATTTATAATCATAAAAAAAAATTTTAATACAGTTTTTCGTAAACTTTTTGAAGGAGGCAAAGCGGATATTATATTACAAAATGAAAAAAAACCTCTGGAATCGGATATTGATATAAAAGTTCAGCCGCCCGGAAAAAAAATGCAGAATATTAATCTTTTTTCAGGCGGTGAAAAAGCAATGATGGCTATAGCTTTGATGTTTTCCATTTTTTTGGTTAAACCTTCGCCGGTATGTCTGCTGGATGAAGTAGATGCTCCTTTAGATGGTCCCAATATTAAACGGCTATCCCGCATGCTTAATGAATTTAAAAATAAAACTCAGTTTTTTATTATTTCACACAATCAGCAAACAGTAACCATTCTGGACTATGTTTACGGTATAACCATGAATAACGGTGTTACCAAAGTTCTATCTGTTAAATTTTAATTTGATGTGATTACTGAAAAAGTTAAAGATCTTTTAAAAAAAATTTTTGAAGAAGATTCTTCAGCTCATTCAGTAGCTCTGGGTATTGCTATTGGTATTTTCATCGGCTTTTTACCAATTTACGGTTTTCAAATGATTCCGGCTTTTTTACTGGCCGTTATTTTTAAAATAAACAAAGCTGCTACTGTAGCGGGTGTCTGGATCACTAATCCTCTGACTGCTATTCCGGTATACCTGTTTAATCTCTGGGTCGGACTGAAAATTACCGGCTATAATTATACCTACTCCCAGGTTAAATTAATTGTAGGTGAATATAATTTACAGGAAATTTTTTCTCTGGGCACCAAACTTCTCCTGGCATTAATGATAGGTTCAATTATTACCGGTTTTATCAGCGCTGTATTGGTTTATTATCCGGTTAAATTTTTAATGCGTATGCGTAATAAAAGATTACGGCAAAAGCAACAAAAATAACTTTATTTAGTCAAGCTATATATTTTTGCAGATTAGCAATTGTTTTGAAATCAACATAGCCTTCAATAAGCAAATCTGTACCGATAGTCTGAACAGCGGTATTCTGCAGCACAAGGGCGGCTTTGATTGATTTAATTTTTTTTGATACAGTAATGGGTGACACTGCGTTTTTACCATCTCCGAGAATTCTGGGAGCGATAAATATATAATATTTATTAATAAGATTAGCTGTAAACAAGGTTCCAAAAATACGGCTGCCGCCTTCTACAAATATTGAATTAATATTATATGCAGTGGCCAGTTTTTTAAATACAGTTTTAAAATTAAAAAAATTGTTTCTGGTGCTGAACTTCATATATTGCTTGTTGTTTTTTTTTATCTGTTCCAGATAAGCAGGAGAGGGATTTTGATTTACTAAAAAAAGACTGGGTTCCCTGCTGGTAAATACTTTGGCATCAGGAGGTAATTTATTGCTTGCATCTGGTATAATACGCAGGGGAGAACGTTTATGCCTGATATATCTTATGTTTAAAAGCGGATTATCCTTAAGAAGTGTATTGGTTCCGGCCATAATAGCATCGTAATGAAGACGGAGAGAATGGGTTTTTCTCCGCGCCGCAACAGAACTGATCCATTTTGAGTCACCGTTATAAGTAGCTATCTTGCCGTCAAGTGTCATTGCATATTTGGCTATTATAAAAGGAAGTTTATATTTATTTTTATAAAAAAAATCCTCGTTTAATAAAAAGCATTTTTTTTTGATCTCTTTGTTAAAACTGTAGCTTACTGTAACACCTGCCCGGCGTAGATACTTTTCACTCTTTCTATATACAGCCGGATTATTATCTTTATTGGCAATTACTACTTTTTTTATTTTGTTTTTAATTATAATGTCGGTACAGGGAGGGGTTTTACCGGTAAAACAGCATGGGGTCAGGGTTACATACATAGTAGCATTTTGAAGGTGTTTGGAGTTTGCAGCATTTTTAACAGCTGCTACTTCAGCATGGGCAGCGCCGTATACTGAAGTATGACCGCGGGAAATAATTTTATTATTTTTTACAATAACCGCACCTACTGCCGGGTTGGGGTTACTTATACCCCTTGCCAGACAAGCCTGCGCATATGCTGCTTTTTGAAAACTTATATCACTCATAGACCTGAAACTCATCATAGGTTTTTAAAAAATCACTTTCCGTAAAATAAACTGAAGATAAAGAGGAGTCATCCTGTTGTAAAATTGCGAGATTATTATCATTACGGGTAATAGTTTCAGTGACGGTATCAGTACTGTCATTTTGTCTGGCCAGTTCTTTGGATTTACGCCAGGTGGTTTTCAGTTTAATTAAGGCTTTTGCCAGAGAAGGTTCCGATACGGGACAGTCAAGCTTTTCATCCGGGATTTGAATATCATTGATATTTTTTTTAGAAGAGGGCCGGGATATTGGCTGTATTAGGGCCGCAGGCAGCTTACGGTATTTAAAGTATATATCTTTTAGTTCAATATTATGTTTTTTAAATTTTTGCAGCAGCTGATCTTTTGCATATGTCAATTCCTGCTGCCACATTTTGTTATTAACCGCTATGTATAAAATGCCCGCTTTAAGATCATAGGGTAAGGCAAAATCGCTTATTTTACCCCCTGTTATCTCCGGCCATAATTTTAGTAGGGAATAAAATTTTACTTTGGTATTTTTATTTTTAAGTAATTTTTTTAAGGTTTTGGTAATTTTAGTGTACGAACGTTCCATTGGTAATACTGTTATTTTTTATGCTGAAAAGATCAAAATTACTGATATGATCTTTTAAAATAAAATAGTTGGCACTGCTTAGAAAAACCTGGGAACATTTCTCCAGGTAGTTAAAAAAATTTTTTATTCTTATATTATCAAGATCAGAAAAAATATCATCCAGCAATAATATCGGCTCATTATCAAAAGATGATTTCAGATATTTAAATATAGTAAACTTTAAGGCGTAGATAAAAATACGTTTTTGTCCCTGGGAACCGAAATCTTTAAGATCCATACCATTGATTTTAAAAAGCAAATCATCTTTATGCGGTCCAAAAACAGTATTTTTTTTTATCTTTTCTATTTCTAAGAAATTATCTCCTGCTTGCAGATATGAATGCCGGGTATAAAGTTCAGCCGGTTTAATAATTTTATTATTAAGTAAATAATATAACTCCGGTTTTAATTCTGCCCCGTATAAAGTATTGATAATAGTACTGAAATATTTATTTAAAATTTTTAAAAAGGAGAGCCGGGCATTTACAATTTTTAAAGCATAATTAAGGTATACCTCATTCCATTTGGACGGATCATTGCCTGTTTTCAGTTCCAGGTTCCGGTTTTTAATTATTTTAGTATATCTTTTTATAATGTAATGATACTCGTCACTTATATGAGAAAGCAAACGGTCAATGAAGATACGTCTGACGGCCGGAGAGCCGTTTATAAGCTGCATATCTTCATTAGAAAACAGAATTGTAATAAATTTTTTATAGTGTGCAGCCGGGTTCCGCATTTTTTTATTGTTATAGATTATATTTTTATGTTTATTATAATAGTTTATTTTAAGCAAGTTAGTAAGAGAGTTATGTTCATAACGCATGGCAATGGAAAAATGATCAGCATTTTTATTAATAAGCTGTTCCTGTCTGCTGTTTCGAAAAGAGGAAAAATAGGAACAATAGTAGATAGCTTCGAGAAGATTGGTTTTTCCCTGAGCATTATTACCGTAAAAAAGATTATGCTTTTTTTTAAAATTTATTTCGATATCATGAAAATTACGAAACTGTTTAAGGCTTAAAAAGGTAATTTTCATTCAGTATAATAATCGCTTAATCCAGTTTCATAGGCATAATAATATAAAAATATTCATCACGCCCTTTTTCCTTGATCAGAACCGGTGAAGAAGCATTGGTAAAAGAGAACTGTGTTTCCTCCACCTCAATCTGCTTCAGAATCTCAATTAAAAGTTTATAATTAAGGCCGAAACTTATACTCTCACCTTCATAATGTATCAAAAGCTCTTCGTTAGCCTGTCCGTATTCATTATTTTCAGCAGCAATTTGCAAGTTAGTATCATTTATATGAAAAATTATTTTATGGGACTCTGTATCCACCATGACCGAAGCCAGTTTTACTGCTTTAATCAAATCTTCGGTTTTAACCGAAAAAAAATTTTTATGTTTTTCCGGTATAAACATGTTATAGTCGGGGAATTTACCGCTTAAAATATTTGTTGATAGAAAATAGTTATCAAGTTTAAAATGGAGACGATTATTTGCAAAACAGTAAGCAAGGGGACCTTCGTCAGTAATAATTTTCTGCATTTCCATCAGAAACTGATGTGGAATAATTGTCGCAAAATCATCATGCTCACTGGACGATAGTTTACTGTTAATGATAGCGAGGCGTCTGCCGTCGATAGCTACCATTTTGGAATTGTTTTTTTTATTTTCCAGGTAAACTCCGTTTAAGGTGTATTTCATATTGTCTGTAGAAACTGCAAAAATAGTTTTCTGGATCATTTTTTTAAAATAGAGTTTATCAATAGTAATAAAGTTTTGCTGTTCGGGGAAAGGAGGAATGTCGGGGAAATCATTGGCCGGAAGCCCATGTATAGATGTCTTGGCCCGCCTTTTCTTATCCAAAGATTTGATTTTAATAATGTTAGCAGAGGTAAGCTCAAAAAGAATATCACCTGCAGGCAGTTCCCGGATAACTTCAGCCAGTTTATTTTGAAAGATGGTTATTTTGCCTGATTTGGCAATTTTAGCCTGAATAGAACCTATAAAAGTAATCTCCATATTGGAGGCTTTGACTTTTACCGTATTATTATTACCGGTTTCAATCAAAACATTGGACAAGATGGAAAAATTGGTTTTAGTATTGGTAATGGCTTCAGTTGCTGCAAGTACTTTATGTATATCATCTTTTTGGCATGTAAACTTCATCAGACAACTCCTGTTTCATTAATTAAGTATAAAATGTATTTAAAATTATTACAAATTCAGGGTGTGAATTTTCATTCCTGTAATAAGTTACACAGAGAGCCGCTGAGAATCGCAGAGAGCCACAAGAGACTAAAATATAAATCTATTAATTCCATCTTTCATCCGTTTGTGATGAAAATTTAGTAATAATCCAATTTTATGTCCAGA
>Ga0102934_1000547_pt1 | contig 25356 bp, 18 predicted proteins | sample SalPonR2_A_D1_MG_FD_78175 | JGI IMG/M metagenome (GOLD analysis project Ga0102934, IMG submission 78175) | Salt pond soil microbial communities from South San Francisco under conditions of wetland restoration - Salt Pond MetaG R2_A_D1_MG | ecosystem: Environmental > Aquatic > Marine > Intertidal... | reverse complement strand
AGATAGTGGAAACGTTCCTTTGTAAACTCGGAATCTTCCTCTATGTAGAACGCAGTGGAACAATCCTCGTTTTCAAGACAGAGTGTGTAGGAGTAGTCTTTGAAATCACACTCCTCACTGCTTGTTAGCACGAAGATAGTCATCATAAAAAGACCAATGCTTATCAAACTGAAAGTCCTCCCCATACTCGGTGCTTACGTTTCCATTATATTTATAAACTTTAATACCAGAATTCTCTTCTTCAACGCTAAACCGCAAAATTGATGAAAATGCATCAAATGCATACACTCTGCTCTCAAGTTCTCTCTGTGTATACAATGAATTTACATACTTTTTGCGATTTGTCGCAATATTATAGATGGTATCTTCTTCCATTATTCTCTTTACCATTTACTTCTTTTCTCTTGCTACACTATTGCAATAAAAGAATGCGGAAATATCCGGTTACAAAGTAAGACAGTTAAAAATTAGTGAATCTAATTATAAAAGCGAATGTGCTAGTGCTGGGTATTATTCAACATGAAACCTTTCGGATATATAGAAGGAAGAATTCATCAATGCAAGGATGAAGATTTCAAGGGTGGTGCGTTTAAAGTAAGTGAAGCACAACAAATAATAGACAATGAACAATACAAGGGATTACCAATCTATTATGATCATGATTATGAAAAAGATATAATTGGTAGAATAGTCAAGGCTTGGATAGATGATGAGAAGTATTTTTGTATTGGAGCGAATATTTTCAATAGTAACTTAGCAAAGGATGTGATGCTCAAAATAAGAAATAACGAATATAATCACTTCTCAATAGGATACAATCATTCACAACCTGATTCAGACGGTAATGTATTGTGTAAAAAGATTATAGAGGCATCAGTTACTCCTGATCCAATGTATAATGATTGTATGATTTCAGTAAGATGTTCTAAAAAAGAAAAAAAAGATCTATATAAAGATTATAAAATTCCTTTCAGTAGCATATCTAGTCTAGTTTTAAATTCTAACAAAACCATGTCCGAAGAAGTTGAACAAAATACCCAACCTGAAGTTACCAATACCCCAGAAGAATCTAATACTGATCAAATTAACCAAGATGTTGAAATGAAAGAGGCTGAAGCAGCTAAAGAACAATATCTTAATGAAAAACTTGCCAAAGGTGGTAATGAATATGCAAAACAAAAAATAATCAAAACCACATCTGAGCTTGACAAATTAAAGGCTGAACTTGAAGAGGCTAAGAAAATACAACAATTAAATGATGCTGAAAGAAGAGAGTTTGAAGCCCTCAGAAAAAATGAAGCTGCTACATTAGAAAAATATAAAGCTAAACAAGAAAAGAAAGCTTCTGAAATTTACAATGTGCTCAGTAACAAAGATATCATTGATAAAGAAAGCAAAAATGATAAGACTTTTATTCATGAAATGATGACCTCAAGAGAAGGTGTTAAAGTTGCTGAAATTGTTACCAAACTTGTTGATGCTATGAGTAAAGACTCTGATGTTATTCAAGGATTTGAGGAACAACTCAAAAAGAACAATGAAGAAAGAGATGCTAAAATTCAAGCTCTTGAAAAAGAGAACCAAGAACTCCTCTCCAAACTCAAAAACAATCCATACAGTGATTATGCACCTAACCAAATAATGGTACAAAATCACAGAAATAATCTAAAAGCTCTTGGATCTCTCTATGATAGTGAAGATGAAGATGAAATTAAAGTAAAAGAACAACCAAAACAAGTTCTTGTTACCAACAACAATGCTAACAAAAAGAGAAAAATCAATGAAGTTGATGAGGATCCTTTTGCTCAAGTAAGTGATGAATGGACCAGAATGCAAATGAAAAACACTGATCCAACCCTCTTCAAACAATTACAAAGCTTTGGTCGTGTGAACATTTTTGATCTTCCAGCATACAAAAATTTAAATTAAATAAAAATTTTCTCTTTTTTAATCTATATAATATTAATTCTAATCACTCTGTTAAGTAGTAATTATTAAAATGTCTGTAAGAGCTGTTTACACTCCTATTTTCTTTGATATTAAAGAAAAAACAAAGGACGTATTGCTTAAAGCAGAAATTAATGACACAAACTATTCTACTGTAAATGTTCAAGATCAGTTTATTCTAGATTTCACTCCACTGGAAAATATATACAAAAATGATCTTGGACTAAAACAGTTCTCCCCTTTTTTTAACACAAAACGTTATATACTAAACTCTTCCAACTTACTCGAAGAGGACGGTAAAAAATATCTTACTTTCATCCTAAACGGAAAAGTAAAAAGAGAATTCTCTGGTACATACAGCTTTTACGGTTTGAAAGAATCTGAACCATTGGATGTACGAGCAGGTGATAGAGACAACACTGTATTGCTTGCTAAACTTAACGTAGAAGTTACTGGTATTGTGGAGAAAGTTGTATTACCTGCTGGTGCTGACTATAATATGGTCATCCCTCCTGAAGTACTTGGATTCAGCAACTATTCCGATGAATATAGAATTATTCACAGACGTATTTCAACACAATTCACCAGAGCTATTTCTCTTGCTGCGCTCAATACCAATATCAAAAAGTACCAAGATACATTCACAGAAGATTTTGATCTTATTAGTGATGGTGCTAGAAAACAGATCTTCCAATCATTTGACACAACAGAAGACAACGAACAAATGTCTGCATTGTTCAAAAACTCTGATGATTTTGATTCATGGGAAGATGTGTTCGATTATGTGCAATCACAATTTCAGGGTAATGTTATGAATTTGTTATTCAACATGTACAGTGAATATTCCCAACGTTATCCTCCTACTCTTCAATCTAAGCTTGTTTCTGATCATATCAAATCATTGAAAGAAGAAGACGTTCCTATCTTATCTGAATTGATACTTGCTACAGAAATTGAATGGCTCAATCACAACAACGGTACAATATCTGTTGTGAATGCAAAACCTTCTGATTATGGTCTTTATTTCGTACAACGCCGTAAAAACTACAAATATGAGTGGTTGACACATATTGTATTTGATGTCAGTATTGTCAATACTATCTACAAAGTTACTGAACAAGTGAATCCTGAAAAGATGATCACCATTCAAAACAAATCTTTATTGAACAAACTAAAATACAACAGTGCTATTAGTAAATGGAACAAAATTGTACCTCAAAATACAGTCAATACTATCAGTCATTTGGCTAGAGAGATCAATTATGCTCGTACATCTTTGGATCAAGGTAAAAAAGGTAGTAGTTATGTTATTGGTAGTGTTACACCTTTGGATGATGCTATTTACTATTCTTATTTGATTGAAACTGAATTGGAAGGTGAAGAAAATGGTGATCAAGAGGAAGATCTTCAATCAATTGATGCTTCTATTGATGGTGGTTTAGGAAAAGGTGCAGGTAACAAGGTTAAATATTTTTATTTAAGAGGCCAAAAAATCAGTACAACTAAATCTGGATATGATATATCCATGGAAATTGTCCTAAACGATGATGGAACAGATGTTGAGGAATTACCCAATGGAAAATACAAATATACTGGTGAGGACCTTGGTGAGTATATTGGATTATATTTTATAGATGGTAAATTGGCACAATTTTCATATTTCTCAACTAAAAAATCCTCCAAAATTGATCCATTTGAAGGAGATAATAGAACAGGTCCAGAAGGAAGTACGGTTCATGTTTTGGGTGGTAAAAAGGCAAATACATATTTTAAAAAAAATAATAACAATACTGATGGTACAGTTTTGATACAAACAGAAAAATTACAATTTTCAAAATCTGGTGAATTATATACAATCCCACTTAAAATTAATTTTAAATTAGATTCTGATGATGATATTGTTAGTAAAAAAATAACTGCAGATAAATTAAATACATCTGATGATATAATAGAAATTAATGTAAGTGATGTAAAGGAAAGAAACAATATTTATCCACTTTTTATTGCATTAGTTCCCATTATTGACCTTAATGGACCAAAATATGAAAAAAATACTTACAAATCTTTCTTTCAATTTGATTTGCCTGTTAAAAGTAATATATCCTTTGATAATCTTGAAGCTGTTGAAAAAATAGCAAAAGAAGCTCAAATAAGATACGATACAAATCTTAATACTGCTAATGAATTTGAAAAAGAATTTATTAAAAATGAAGAAAATTTTAGAAAACAAGTAATGGACGAAACATTTGAAGTTTATTCAAAAATGGTTGGCAAAGCTTTTGATGAGGTGAAAAACGACATCACAAAAGATTCTGAAAGAAAAAACACTCAAATACAAAATATGGCCACACAACTTTCTGAACAAGCAAAAACTAATAATAAAGATGTAAGTGATGAAGATTTAAGTAGATTACAATCATTATTAAATAAATTTAATGAACAAGCTAAAGAAAAGTTGATTGAAGCAATAAAAGGTACAAATAACTACAGAAATCGAATTAATAAAATCCTTCGTAGAGATACATTGAATGCTTTGAAAGAAGAATTCAAAAAATACGATGCAACAAAGACTGAGCAAATTTTAACTAATATAAAGTCTTTTCCTGGTAAAAATGAGAAAATTATAGATCTAAAAAAACAGGCAGCTAAAATAAATAATGAAATAATCGGACTCCTTAAAATAATCGCAGAAACTAGAGAAAAAATAGTTGATGATGACTTTAATGTATCAAAAGTAGCATTTAAGAAAGCATTTACTACAATTGAAGAGTTGGTCAAAAAAAAAGAAAAAGTAAAAGAAATTGAAGTTAAAATAATCCAGGCTTCTGAAGATAACGAAAATGAAGAAACATCACCCGAAAATCTTGAGTTAGAGAAAGAAAAAGAAGAAACGAAATTACAACAAAAACGTGAAAACATTGGTAATAAACTTAGTGGATCTACACTAGCATTGGCTAAGCTTATAGATGGAATTAAAAATTTACAGAAAATAAATACTGCTGAATCATCTGAAGAAATTAGAAAAAAGGCTGAAGAGCATGAGAAAAATGTGAAAAATTTTATTGGTAAAATTATCGAAACATATGATCAATTTATTAAAAATTTAAATCAAAGTATTGGAAATAAATTAAAAAAAAATAATATTGATAGAGATGCTCCTAAAACCACTAAACTATTAACAGAATACTACAATTATTATGTTCAATTAGTTACTATTGATGTTACTAAAAATGTAACCAAAGAAAATGTTGATTCTGTCATTGATGATATTGATAAATTTAGTAAATCAGGCCTTGGACTAACAAGTGATGTTTTAAATTTGGAAATTGAATACAAAAGTATCATCTCCGAACAAAATGATGAAAAAGGATTAGAAGATACTATTGAAAGAGCAAAACAATTTGAACAAGCTAGAAGATCTGGTGCTATTTCCTCCATTACTGGATCATCTACCGTCACAACCAACTTATTTCGACTTCTTGAACCAAAATTGCTCACTGATGTATTTATTCTGAATGTAGATGCATTGATTGCTGATGCAGTGGTTGCTGAAGGAGAATCTGTCAGATTAGATGCTTCTGATTATTTTGCTGATTATCACGTATCCAATCCAAATTACGAATTTAGATGGTTTACTCCGTATCAACGTTCAGGATTTGTGTTGTATAATCAACCAAGAGTATTACGTATTACTGCTGGAGCACAAGATAAATACCAAGGCTCTTACATATGTGCATTGTATGAAAAAGTACAGGAAGATGATAATTTTATTGAAGCTACAATCGATGGAGAATCTGAAGATAAATTTGATTTAGTTTACTCTGTATTCTTCCTTGTTACTATTGAACCTAGTGTGAGTGAACCAGAACGAACAGCTATGTTGAATAATGTAACTAAAAATATGGATGCATATCCTAGAACAGTTGCATTGGCAAAGGAGAAATATGATGCTTTATTTCCAGAAAATACAAAAGAAACACTTACTCGTGACAATCTTTATTTTGTATTGAATCGTATTTTGTTGAGATCAGAATTTGATGAATTTATGAAAACTATTGCTGCTGATGAATATTACCAAAAAAACAAATACGATCATTCATCCACTCCTAGATTACCAGAAAAAGAAGCTGACGTAATAGAGGACATCATATTCCATTTAATCAATGATGAAGATAATCGTGGGAACCCAAATGAAAAGACAAAGCCTGTACTTTACGTTAAAGTTGCAGATCTCATTCGTACTTACTTTGAATTACCTGTTGAAGTTGGTAGTAAAGGATGGATACCAAACAATGAATTAGCTGGTGCTGATATTAAACCTGGTGATGCTGAAGATATGTTACGTACTGCTATTAATAGTATTGGTATGGATCTTATTCATCCAACAGCGATTATTGATCATAAAAACTATGATGCAGTTACTGGTGGTCTTATTATCCCTAAATTCAAAGAAATGGACTTTATTCAGTATGTGAATCATGTGGACATTCTTCATGAAGAAGCTAAATTACGTGGTAAATCATTCACACAATTACCAATGGATTTAATATTAAAACTCTTATCGGATTATGGATTAGAATATCGTATTAAAATCAAAACTGCATACAATTTGTTACGTTCAGATGACAATACATCCGATTTAGTAAATGCATTCAATCAATACTTATTACAAAGTAAGATGATAGATTCTAAAAACTCGAAGCGTGCCATCTCGGAATTTGAGTTTATCCAGTTTTTGAGACAAAACAATGTATGGGAAGATAATAGTGATTTTATTGGTAGTGTGATTACCGATAATCAGAAATTGAATCAATCTGAATTGGATGTCGTGCTCGAGACTGATGGCGATTCACTTGTGATATCAAAAAGCTCTGCAGAATATTTATTGGGTAGAAATAGTCTAGAATACCTCATTCCACAATTATACAAATTATATACAATTGGATTGGATTCTGGAAGCACTGGCTCTGATTTATACATTACTATTGTTGATTTTGAAGAGTTTCTCAAACAAAACAATGTCAAAAACAATACAATCTCTAGATTGTTGAAAAAAGCAGGTCCAGAGACAAGTGTCGAACGTATTACTCCCAATAGAATGCACGCATGGGTTGCTGGTGTGATGAGTGCACGTTTGGGACAATTAATTCGATACATGTCTGAATTCAATATAGTTCCACGTGATCCTATTGCACATGTGAAAGATACAATTGCAAGTAAATCTATTGAAGAGATAGAGGATGAATATGTATTCAATGCATTAAATGATCCAGACTATGAGCAAGATGCAATTAACTTTGAATTGATTGATGAGAGAAGATTAGCCAAAGTAACTCAATCTAGATATGATTATGATAATTTCAGACGTAATGTTACAATTGATCGTGTCAAACGTCAAATTGCCATACTATTGAATAATCCATTTGTAGACTTTTCTTCTAACGTCGAGGATTTCCTCCGTAACTTTTTCATTGTTCGTCGTTTGGAAGAGCCTAATGATCAATTTAGATTACCTGGTAAAAGAACTTTAATTGCTGGCAAATATGGTCCTATTCAAGAATCTATCATTAATCAATTGGGTACATTTGCTACCTCACAAGATGTAGACAATTTCACCAGATTAAATGCTGGTATATCTAATACACTCAGAAACACTGCTAATAAATCCACTGGTAAATATGCTGGTAATGTACTCAACAATAAACTTGCCAAAGCAAATAACTTGAAGATAAAACAAAATCCTCGAGAAAGTGATACAGATGCATTGAAAGTTCCAGATAAAATCAAAGATGACTTTGATAAGCTTGAATCAATTGCAAATGCAGATAATGATTTTAGTATTAAATTAGCAGCAAAGGAAATACAAAAGGACATTGTAAATGATCGATTACCTACCAGTGAAATCAAAACAGATCTCATCAGGATTCTTGACTCTGAAATTGATAAATTAAACAAACAACCTGTAAGTCAGGAGCCTCTTGTAGCAAAAATTGCAACGCTCAAAAAAGCAAACATCTCTTCTCCTAATACTGTACTGGACAAGATTGATAACGATGCTAAGGAGCTTGCTGATAAAATAGAAGATGCACAAAGTACTGTTAATCTTAAGTTTAATGAATACAAAGCTAAAGAGAAAGAACGTGTCGATAATAATCCAGTGTTGAAAGATAATGTGAAAGATAACCTGGAAGAGATAAAAGATAACTCTATTATCAGAGCTGCATTACCAAACAACATTATTAATAATATCGATAATGCTATTAAGATAATTGAAGAGAATATTGATCCTGTCAAAAGAAATGCTAAACTTCTCACTCAAAATGATAATGTGCTTAAAACTGTCAGTAATAGTGTAAGTGCAAATCAAAAATCACCTCCTATAGATGAGTTAGTAAGCGGTAAAATAGATGCATTGAAAAAAAATAATACTAATGATACAAAGAAAGTAGAAGATGTCGTAAATAATCTTGTTGGTAATGATAACATTGCAAAACAGATTGTTGATGCCAATTTGGAATCTTTGAACGAGTTGGATGTAAACGAAGATTTTATCAGAAAGATTTCAGAATTCTACAATACTGAAAACGCAATTACTACAGAAAAATATGATAATGATCGTTACAATGAATGGAAGCAGTTACAGGGTCAAATTGATGCATTTAATGCACTTCCAAAAAAAGCTTACATCATCGATCCTAGTGAATACAAAACCAATGATTTATTCGATGTAAAAAATCAATTAATTAAATTATCTAAACGTGTTGAGTCTACCAATAAGATCATTAGACAATACAATCAACGTATTGTTGAAATTAAAAAAAGATTTAACAGAAATGTTTCGAGAGAAAGAAATCTCTCTATCTCCAGAATATTGGATACTGTACCAGAAGTTGTTCCAAAGAGTTCTATTGACGAAATTACTACTCTATACGAGCAAAACAATGGTTCTATTCCAGAACATTTATCCACTGCTATCAATTCTGTGGAAAAGGGAACAGTATATAGAGATCCTGCATCACGATGGATTACTCAAAGAAAAACCATTATTGAAGAGCTCAATAATAAATGGAAGAAAGTAATTGACAATAATGAAGAAGATGGTAGTGTTCTTAATCCTTTATTTAAAGATTTAATCAACATTATTCATATATGGAATGACGAATATTTACCAAAGAAATTAGAACGTTTCTATTTCGAGCAATTGACAACAGATCCGTTATCATCCAGATTTTTTGATGTGAACAACTTTTCCTTCCAAGAAATACTCTTGGAAGCATTAACAAAGAACAGAATATTAAATAACCAATCTCAATTGTTTATTTCAATTTTCTACAAATTTATCACAGAATTGATCAAAGAGTTTGCTCAACATGCAGCAACTCCTAAATACTTTAATAAATTAGACATTGAGGAAGTTGCTAAAAGAGCTGTAGACACTACCCTTGCAAATGGAGATAAAGTTACATTACAAAATGTTGAAGACTTTTTAAATATCAGTGTTGACGAAAGCGATGGTATCAGTATTACAATAAAAAAAGATCTTGGAGAGATCGTATCTAAATTGGGGGATATATCTACTAGTTTAATGAAATTTTCCAAACGTGTTGGTTCTGATTCATCTATCAATTCGTTGGACTTGAGAGCGAATATCAATAATCTTCAACTTGCATCTCCACTAATTTCTGATTTTTCTTCTGACAAAGGCAATGCATCCGTGAATATGCAACGTTATATTGATGCTAGTGAGAATAATGAAGATGAAGTGAATGATGTACTTTCTCAACAAATTGAATTGTATAAAGCAATTAACAATCTATCTACTATTATTTCTAATCAAAAATAAATCATACATTTTTTGTGAAAACTTTACAATAAAAATGTAAATACAAACGTCTATTAAACATACATATTGCTTTTAGTTTTTAGTTTTTTACACAATGGGATTTTGGGAGTCCTTTAAAAGTTGGCTAACAGTTAATAACAATACAACACTGCCTGTAACAAATCCAGTAAATCAAAATAATATTATAAACAATTCTGCGTTAATCAACAACCAAATATTACCACAAAACCAACAATTGCCTATTTTACCGCCTAACAGATTACATTACAATATGAATGGAACGCAATACAAAATGCCTCCTCCCAATCAATATGGAATGTCTTCTCCTAATCAATACAAAATGCATCTTCCCAATCAATATAGAATGCCTTCTCCTAATCAACATAGAATGCCTGCTGCTAATCAAATTGTACCTCTAAATCAGTATAATGTATCTGGTACAAATACAAGTGATTTGAGCCAACCAAAGTTATTGCAGATACCAGAGGGTATCACAAACCTTCCAATAAAAATGTATGTTGTGTTTGCTGATGGACAGAGAGCAAAATCGAGTAAATTCTGGAAGCAGATGATAATATGGTACACTGTACTTACTAGTTCGTATGCACATGCTGAGTTGATGTTCGAGTTTCAGAACAAGGAGATTGTGTCGTGTGTGATTTATCGAAATGAAACAGTGAAAACAGAAAAAAAGAGATATGACATTGATAAGAAATGGTGTATATACCAGGTAGATGCAACACCACAACAAATATATACAATATATCAATTCTGTGGTAGTCAAGTGGGTAAACCTTTTAATAGTCAAGGATTATATTTAAATTTTACCTTACCATCTATGTTTGCTGTGGATAAGAAGGGAGAAGCTTATTTTTGTTCAGAATTTGTAATGTATGCATTGAGAACAGGCATACCTGCATTTCAGCAGTACGAGCCGCATAAAATAACACCTTCTGCACTTTTTGAAATCATAAAAAAACACTGCATAGTAATAAATAATATACCTGCTCATATGGTTGAGAGAACAAACTTTAATTTCTAGGGCTGTAAATAAAATCAATTGTATTTCTATTTAAAACTCATCTTACATTTTATTTTTTATATGGTAGAGAGCAATAAAATAGTAAAAGATCTATGTATCGACATATTAATTGTACAATCAAAACACATCATTACAGCAAAAGAACTAGCCACTAAACTATATAATGATCCAAAACTTATAGTACTTGATCTGAGAACAAAACAAAAGTATCTAAAATCACACATCTACGGTGCAATTCACCTTCCTGAAACATACAAAGAAGATATACATTTTAAATATTTATTCGATTACTCTCAGCACTTTCATCTTGTACTATACAACAATAGTTGTGAGATCAATAGAGAGGAGACTTCATTTTTCAACAGTACATTCTTTGAATTTGTAAAGCAGTCAAGAGAGTTGACACAGTTTGGAAATAGATGGAGATCAGTAAAGCTGTTGGAAAATGGATTTAAATGCTTTAAGAATTCACACCCTTTGTATTGTATAGATAGATTAAAGCCATTATTATCACTACAACCTAGTAATCGTAAACCTAGTTTAACGGCTGTTATAGAGAAAGACGCTATATTTATAGCAGACATTAACTCTATCAATGTTAAAAACTTGGGTGATCGTGATTGTCTAATTTATTGCAGTGACGAGCAAATAAACATTCCTGATGGTAAAAGGTTCATTCAGTTCAAGTACAGTGATCTGCTAAATAAGAAGAACAAATTAGAAGATATCGCAGTTCAGGTGTATAACAATAGAATAGATAAAAAAGCTGTGTATATTGTGTGTGATACTGGATATAAGGTTTCAACAGCGATTGTAATATCATATTTAATTCTACAATACAACTATACAGTGAAATCAGCATTTTTAAATATGTGTAATATAGTAGAAGGTCCAATACCACTATCACCTGAATTTTTCCATCAATTGTGCGTACAAGAATTGAACATAAAATTCAATTTGAATTGGAAAGAGATTACAAGTGTGGTGAATTGCTCACTATCGTTAAAATTCTGGTATTTATCTCCGTACTACGAATTGAACATTGAAGAGTGTATTGGTAGAGTTTGTAAAGCTAAATAAAATAACAATAAATATATAATTGAATGCTTTGATTATTGGGATGGAGGCAGAAGATCAATTCTCTCTTCAGCAATATGCGACAGTAACGTTTGTGCTGTATATTGCGTTTTGTTTATTACTAGTATTTCTGTTCTGGGAGCAAGAAATTGATTCGGGACTTGTATTCACTATACTAATAGTATGTGTTGCATTGATTGGTATTTTGCTGTTGTATGTTTTGCAATGTTATCAAAGTAAGAAGTTTACAAATTTTAACTGGCACAGAACAGTGGAGTACACTCCCTTTGTATTTTTCTATGTATTCACATTATGTATTATATTCGTGTGCTTTCTGGTTGTGATTCACAGTAACGGACTAACGTTTACACAGTCCTTTGCTCATATTGATTTGATTTCGTGGTGGGTGTTGGTAGCAATTTTTTTTATATGGTTTATATGCATGGTGATGGCAATTAATGCGAGTTACATACATAGAAACAACAGTGTAGTAAAGATCGATGGAAGAGATTTAGATGTAAATAGTTTTCAATAAAAAAATGAATTAAACATTACATACAATAAACCTTTGGTGTTTTTATTTGAGTAAATACATTGAAAACATGAATGAATTATCAGATGCAAGCTTAAAAATTATGTTTGAGCATTTTGACCACCAGAAAATGAAAATATTTAAAAATATATGCAGAAAATGGGCACTCTTCTACATTAAGAACAATCAGATTTTCTACGAACCTGCAGCTAGAAATACTGCCTTTGTACAAGAATTCTTGAAATCGGATGAAAATAAAATAAATACAATGATTTGCATGTTTAGTCGGCAATGGGACAGAATGTATCACTATTGCAATAATCTGTCCTTTGAATATCTAAAGCAAAATCTTTGTATTCAAAACAATTACGTTGTATATCACAAGTCTCATTTGTTCTATCAGCTAGTTACAAAAGATGCTCAAACTAGTGTGGTAACATATCCTAACGCAAGTGAAGTGTTTATTATTCCTGAGGATGTGTATTACCTTATTATAACAAATCATTTTAAAAAAATAGCACTTATGATTGGTTATAATGGATGTATAATTGATTCGTTGTGGGAGTGTTTGTTACTATTTAAGAGAGAACAACCTTCTACCAGAAAAATTTCATATGAATCTGATATGCTAGACAATCTTGCAGAAATGTACAAAAAACAAAGAGCGCCAAAGAAGAGTGGGTGGTTTTTTTAAAATAAAAATACAAGTTTATTTGTTCTATTATACACATTGATATTAACACTTTTTCATTTTTGTGAATGAATTGACTTTATATGATCGTTTAGATCTTGCTTGAAAGGGAACAATTGATTTTTACATAATTTACATTTGTAGACTCTAGTCCAACCACACTGGTTCATTAATTCTATTGTGTTAAATTTGAAATTGCACATAGCGCTCTGTTTCTCTATAATTGAGAGAGGCTTTTGTATAAGAGGCTTCTGATTATAGTTTAAGTGAGCACTCTCCATCCATTTAAACTCTTTATTACCGTCGCTTTGTATGCTTTTGTTTCGAATAGAGTAATCCTTTTTTATATTTAGTTTATGTTTAATTTCACAGCCTATAAATTCTTCCGGTAAGAAATTTCGGCTGCTGAAATGAAATTGGTTGTTTGTCAACGTCGCCAGGTTTGAAAAATATACAAAATTAGATGATTTTGCACCTTTACAATACTATCACATAAGCATGTAATCAATATTTATTTGTACTATAATATTTCATTTAAAATTTTAATTTTTTTTCAAACCGGTTGTTTCTCTTCAAAATTTTAGTATGTACCACTTCGCAACTATCCATCTATAAATGAAATATATATTTGTTTCACATAGTTAAAGCTGGGAAATGACTCAATATATCGAACTATGTCAATTTGACAAAAAACTCTTAAACCACCCACAAAATACAATTGAGTGTGAAAATGATACTGGTAGAGTAATTTTTGTTAGACAGGGTAATTGCGCGCACATTGGTTCCATGCAATTGCATCCTGGATATCCATTTGGCGCACAAGGTCTACTCGATCAAACAATAACTCAATTAAAAAAACTAAAAGTAGACACCTGTCATATCACACCATCATCCAATCATGATGCAATGAAAGCTATACTGGAATCAAATAACTTCAAGCCTTATTCTCAAAATTCATTCATCTGCTCCAAACTAGCTCCTTACAATTCTAGTAACACAAACTCTTATGTTTCCTTTCGTTTCCCATACCAGTTCAACAACAGATTTGCCGATGAATCAAGGGAAAATCGTCCAGTATTAGATATCTATCTCTCACATAGTGCTTCTAATGATATGACACGCATTATTATACCCGATTCTAGTAGAAAAAAAGAAATAGGAATACTCACAGCACATTTTGATACAAAGCAAAGCGTGATTGATGCAAATACGAATGTTAATTTCTCATTGTACTCTCATCTTAAGAACAAAAATGGAGCATTTTGCTTGAATCAAGCGGGATGTTGCAAGATACCATTATCTGATTTAATAAGTCGTTCCAGGCAAAGAAACAAAAACTATGTATCATTAGAGATGAGAATACCTTCAAAGGCAAGTGTGGAGAAAGCAAAGATAGACCTTACAATAGAACCTGGATCTGTAGTCATGAGCAATTTAACCGTTCAATCATTAAGAATAAGACATGAGATATCTCAAGTGAATGGCCAAAAATTGATCCAACGTTATATTGATCAATGTTATGATACATTTAACAACGGTAGATTGAAGCCAACATGGCAATGTAACAAGAATATACATGCGTATGAATACAAATTAGATGATGGTACTAGTATACCAGCGGTGGGATTTCATCTGTTCGAGCCTCCATTGAGTGGAGAACAATATTGGATCAATGCACTTAAAATATGCCTTGAAAGAGATGGTAGATACAATATCGAACAGTTTGTAAATATAACAGATGAACAGTTTGTTGCATCTATTATGGTACGTTGTTGTATGTTGTATGCAAATTGTTGCAAATACATCACAGACAAGGTAGATTCAAATCAGAGAGGTAATAGATATAGTAATCGCAAGATTATACCAATAGAGTCATTCAATAATTTAAGCACTACTGATGCAGGCGACTGTGAAGATGGTGGAAAACAGGGAATGATACAAGCTGAAGAACTTGATAGCATGTTTGGTAGTTTTATGTCAGCATTTACTCATTTAAAGAGAATGGACTCTGCGCATAAAGCATTACTCAGAATCATTGAGGTAAGAAAGAAATATTATGTATTTGCATCATTGGGTGGTGTTGGTTCTATTGAGATCAATGGGGACTATGGACAATTAAAATCCATGGGTGCTCATGAATACATGTTTTTAATACCAAGATCCAACTTTTACAAATTGTTGTACAGACATTATGGAGCGCAAGGACATCCATTAATGTTTGAAGAGGATAGAAAAATTGGTGAGAATTTGTATCCATTGGTCGGAGAAGGTACTGGTATTTTGATACCAGATGGAACTACTGACGAGACAATTGCACAGAAACAATTAAGACAGTATATAAAGCAAGGAATTATATCAATGGATGGTAGTAGATATAATTGTGATGATATATTCAAGGGTATTAGACAACCGTTTTATTATGACAGAATCAATGGATCAAGTTTCTACAGAACAATTGTTTCTTTATTTACAAACGAGTTCTTCCACAGAGGCCTTCGATATGGTGAATTCGCAATGCTGCAGATACAAAATAAAAGAACTACCTACAGTGCTAAATTTGAAGATGTGACAGCAATGAGAGAGAATGTTGGATTATTGGCACAACCTGAAATACCACAGAGATTGTTTTATTATATGAAAGAAAAGTTGAACGACCAGCATCCAATCATGCCTTTAAATCCACCAACAAATCCATCCTACAATGTGTCTATTAGTGATCCAGTGTATGATTTAATCAGTAAAACAGACAGTGTTATAGGTAAATATATAAGTGTTGATTACTATCCTAGATTTGATCAAATGAGCAAAAAAAGAATCAAATTGTTGAAAAGAAATGCAGAAGAGAAGGGGTTGTTGGTTGATGTCAGAAGAGAGCCTGTGTGTGGGAAATATGTTGGTCTATACAGAATTGTCTTTTATAAGAGAGTTTAATAAAAGAATTATTTGTATAAAACCTCCTTCTTATTTACCTTTCGAATCATCCACTCATGAATAATACATATGATCATGTTGAAATACGCATACCTCATAAAATATCTGATAATTTAACGGGCTGGGGATCCAAGATCAATGATTGTGATTGTCCACAAGACTGGCTAAACACTTACAATAGTAATGCAAAGAAAGTCAACGTAAGTAGTGTGAATCCTGGTGAGTTGAAAGTTTGTAGTTCCACGACCTGTGTAAACAATCCTAGCTCAAATTGTTATTCAAGCATAGATGCCGATGAAGCATTTCTATATCCTTATTTAAAACCTAAAAAGTCTAAAAGAAAGACTTGGGTACAATTAAACATTTATGGTAGTGCTATTGTAGCAGCATGGAAGCAAATTGTTATTGTTTACTTAATTATGGTATTAACATCATTATTATTAGTATTTGATATTGTGCCTCAAAGTGTATTCCCGGTGGAAACATTTGCGTTCGGACATATTTTTGCAATTTTTTCGTTTTTGGTAGGTATTTACTACTCTATCGCCTACCAAAATCAGAGAGAGGCATTAGAAAATTTTGCAATTGATCTAATGGGTAACTCTATTGATGCTAGTATGAATATCGCTGCTTTCATAAACGAAAGTAGAGTATTAGATCAGATATCAACATTTCAATACGACTTTAATGGAGGAGTACCTAAGGAGGAAACAAAAACCGTGTATTGTGTGTTACAAGATCTAAACTTTATATTAAAGTCGATGCCATATGCTGTGAAACACAATTATAGAACATCTGAAGAATTTAATGCTGATAGACTTCCACTACCTAAAACATTGAGAAATGAAATTCTTAGTGGTATGAAAAATGGACTGGAAGGTGTTGAAGTGATGAGACAGATGTTTACAGACAGAGTTGGTGATCTTATACAAGCACAAGTAATACTTGCACCATCAGGTAATAACTTACTCGGTAAATCAGATTTGTATGGGGGTGTGTTTGGGAAACTAGACTACTTATTGAAGAGAGCTGCAATGCCAAGAATTTTATTTAATTTGACGATTGTATCACTGTGGATTTATTGTATCTACCTAGTGTTCTCCTTTTGGGAGTATTGGGCAATAAGATTATCACTATGGGCGTACTATCCTGTATTATTATTAATATCATCAATCTTATTATCATTGTTCAATGCAATTACAACAATATCAAACCCATTTGAGGATCCAGAAAAGTCAAACTTTATTTATATAGATACAGGTAGAATTGCAAATGAAAATGCACGCCAAATTGACGGCCATTTTAGAATAGTGAAGAATAAAATCCAAGCATTGATAGTTGCTGGTAAATTAAAAAATGTAAATAAATAAGTTTTATTTTATCTCAATCTTTTTCTTCTCCCAAAAATTATATATCTTCCAATATCTCTTCATTAACTCAATTAGTTCTTTACTTTTATATACATCATCTTCTTTTTGTTCTCTTTCATATCTTATACGCTCTATTCCAATATATATATCCTGCAATTCATTACTGGGCCATACATTGCCCTCACTAACTTTTTTTAATTTTTTATAAAACGACTGCTCAGCTATATTTTCTTGTTCACATAAAACTTTTATTGGTAAGTCTATGTGTTCAATTAAATCAATTTTTCTCATTTTTTATGTTTTAAAAATTTTTACAATTTTTTTTAAAAAAAATTTTACTCCCTCTACAACTAGAAGATTCACTAGAAATCAAAAACTAAAAAAAGAAAATTGAACTAAACATTCAATATTTTATGATTGGATAGAGACAGTCAAAATATAATCGAAAAATAGCGTCAGAAATTGGTACTATTAACATTTGTATTTGTTCGTGAATGTGAACTTTTTTAAATAAATTTTTATTTTCTCAAGATGCACAAAATACACTACAAACTAAAATTCATAATAATCTAGCCGGAAAATTTGATTTTTATTTTCTAGTGCATTTTCTGGATATTGAATATTTTATTGTTCATATCCAATAATTGAACAAACTCCCCGTTTTTAAATGAGAAAAGACAAGGTTGTGAGATAACTTGATGGTCTAGTATGAATTGTTTGTTAATTGAGAGATCAACAATTCCAAATGTCACATCGTCACGCTCACTTTCTTTCATCTCTTCGAGAATTGGAATATGTTCAGTTGACCACGGCAAGTATCCAAGAACAATTAGGTTTGGATCATTTGGTACATTACCATAAGATATGGTTTGTATTTTCTCTGGTTTTGTGAGGTCAAGAACCCAGTCATTTAAATCATCAAGCGTTCTTCCTCCCTTATAATCATGTACATCTCCATTGTGAAACATTTTGAGTGTTGGATATCCGCGTACACCATAATTTGAACATATTGCCTTTCCATCTTCTGATGTACAGTCTACTTTCAATACGTTATATGCAGCAAGATCAGCAAGCTCTTGCCATGTTGGAGCTAAACGCTTACAATGCCCACACCATGGAGCATAAAATTTAACAAAAGATGTTCCTGATGATGTTTGTTCGGTAAATTTGATTGGGTCATTGATTTCTGTGACAGAGTATACACAAAGGATGAACAATAATAAAAAAAAACAAAGATTCATAATGTATATGTAATATAAAAAGTGAGAATGAAGATAAGATTTATATGAATTAATGATAGAATGTATTTAATCGGTGTTATTTATTAGTTTAGTTACATTTTGAATAAATATTAAAACAAATGCAGTTTGAAATGGATTGCTAGCAACCATCGGTCTATTTTCTCTCTGTCTTTTCAACTCATCCTTTAAAAGAGAATCTATTTCTTTATCTCTTGCATGATTACAAACTATGTAATCTATGATGTTTTTTAATATAATAAAACATACAGTGCGATTGATTCCGGCAGAACAATGGACTAACATCTTTGTATCATTTTTATTATATTGATCAGCAAATTGCAATAATTTTATTAGATGTTTGGGGTTTTTTGGCATGTTGTTGTCTGTCCATCCAACATAGTGAACATGATATACAACTTTTGAATCTATGTACAATTTTCTCTTTACAATATTTCTATCACAGTAATATTCTTCATCTTCAAAAGATAATCTAATTTTCATTCCATTGTTCAATTCCAAAGTAGATTGTTTACTAAGAGAATCTGGCCAATACTTTTCTGAATTATCAAACTCAGTCAAGTTAAAAATAATATGTACATTTTCTTGAACGACCATTTCCCAGAACAGTTCAATTTCTTCTGCTAGTGGAGATTGACACGCAATGAACTTTTTCTCGTTTTTATAATCTGTCATTGGACTAGCATTGGTATATTTACCTTTCACTGTAATTCTATTATTTTCAAAAGGATACACATTAGAGTATCTATTTAGATGTGGATCTAATTCTTGATATTTCTGTGGATAAACATACTGCACAGAACTAAACAAGGATTTATAATACTCTCTATCCTGTTTTATATTCTGCTTTATATCACCTGTAGTAATGTTACATGAGTTGTATAGATCCTCATAATCCATGTTTATCAAATTTTAAAATTATATGATTATTTTATATCAATTTTTATTTAACTGTTAATAATTTACATGCATTGCAATTGTATGTTTCTATGCAGTTTGCTTCTTTTCTACTCATTTTAATACACTCCAAGTGAAACCAGTTCTCACAACTTGTACATTCAATCATGGCACGCTCATTATATCCAGTGTTGCATATACAATATATATCTTGTTCATTTTTTTGCTTGATTAACTGTTTGAAATTTACCAGCAATTCTGCACTATAAAGACGGTATGTAACACTGGGGTCTGTATTATCCAAATGCACTATTGTAGTACAATCATTTTGAGGTTTTGGTAAATTTATAGTTGTTTCCCTTGTAAATGATGGCATGCGCACATTAATATCACACATTTTGTTTATTTATTAAAAATACAATTTTACTTTGCTTTTCTACTCGATTTTGTTAAGGTTTTAAATATTTTATCCACTGATCTTGTGATAAAAAGACAAGAAAATGTGATGTTGTGCAATTGTAATGTTATTTGTATCTACCTCATCCTCTTTTACAAGAATAGAAAATCTACCGGAAGGGCGCAGCGTCTTTTATGAATAATAAAACTAAAAACACAATATGCACTTTAGTATGAAACTTGATAGTATTAAAGAATGGATAAGATGGACGAGAGCAGTGATTATGTTTGGCCAGAATATGTGATGGTCAATGCAGATACAGATCAAGTGTCTATTGATTTAAATAATGCTAAATTGAAGAAAGTAATTGATCTAAACAATCCACAGTTGAATAAATTTACAGAGAGTAAAGGTAACAAGAAATACTATTTGCTGCCATTTCCATTCTTGAATGAAGCAATTAATAAGTTGATTGAACAGGATAAAAACAATAACATAGAGAGAATGTACTTTTGTCCGTTCAGTAATTACATCATAAGAACACCGTTGTTGGTCTTGCTACTATCTGCAAACTATGACAAAACTCTTGGTAATTCAGCATATACGTTTTTACAACAGAGAATTAGTGATGAAGATAGGGCATTCTATAATCGATTATTAAAAGAAGAGGAAACAAAAATGAAAAGTTATTCAAAAGACAAACAATGGAACAAATACATTACTTTCTACAAAGTGCTTGAGATATATTACAATTTCTTGTCAGTGATTAAGGATGTGGATGGTTATACAGAACAAATCCAAGAATACAATAAACTGTATCAAAAAATATGCAACAATTTTACTGAAGCTCTCTATCAAGATCCTACATTTCGTGCTATAAAGAATAAATATTCTGAGGATATCAATTACACAGGATTACAGCCAAATGATTACAATTACCAAGAATTGGGAGAACAATATAGAAAACATGAGTTCAATTACATGTTTCAGTATATTCGATTGTTGGAGTTTTACATTATGACATGGATTGGAATGGACACAAAGATAATAAAAAACTTTATAAGTGACAATCACGAATTAAAATTTGATGAAGTTCCTGGATCGTACAGAAAATTTGCATTTGAAGAACAAATGAAGGCATATGAGTATTTGAATAAAGCGTATGGACTTTCTCCAGGTGGTAAATTACCATTTTCAATTGAAATATTAAAAAAAAGTAATGAAAACTATCAAGGCTATATGCCTTACTTTGGTATTATTGAAAAATATGAGTCTACTCTTGTTCCTGATATTAAAAAATAAATCATTTTATTTCAATAGAAAATAATGCGAGATCATTTTTGAGATCACTTTTAAATATTTGATTGAAAGCATCTATTTCTTTCTGCGAATAGTTTGTCTTTCTTTTTTTACGTGGGCTTATCGTTTTAAGTCCCTCGTTCAGTTTATCTTTTATTAACATTTCTTTTATTACGTCTACATCTCTCTCAGTAAAATTAGGGGTATATGTTGCATGTGTTGGTGTGTCTGCAAGTAAGTCTTCAAGCTCATTGTTATGATTAGACTCGTTGACTTTTCTCTTTTTACGTTTTTTGATTTTTTTAGTTTTTTTCTCTTTTAGTTCTTTTCTCTTCTTCATTGGAACATCTTCACAGGAGATCATATGGTCTGTATATTCTGCTTTATGCACAAATGTATCGCAATATTCACATTTTATATATTTATCGTTGATGATTTTTTGTATTTTTGAATTTTCTCTTACCGTATCTTCTTCAAATTCGGTTGAACAGATTGGACATATTTTCGGTTCTTCCATCTTCTCTATACAATTTGCACAAAAACTTGAGTCACAACATGTTACCTCACGATATTCATCTGGTAGTTCTTTGCATATTAAACACTGTATTGAAAGGACCATATTTTCATTGTCTTTGTCTGTGATTATATAGTCATCATCATCAGTTTGATTTTTTTTGATACACTTGTCCAATAAATTATCTAGTTCGTCCTTCCCTTCTTCCATGTATTCGATATAAAAAAATTATAAAATTTTATAAAAAAGAAAAAATTTTAATTTCTCAAAATTTTTTTAAAAAATCCGGTTTTATTCAAACTTGCAACTAATTAATGAGCTTTGACACAAAAGTGTTATATTTTCTTTTTTTAGTCGGGTTTGCATCTTCCTTTACTTCTGGTATTTTTTCCTTATTTTTAAAAATATTTTGTTTAAAAATTGAGACGACAATTCCTGGTGCAGGTTTATCTCCATTCGATGGACTATATTGAAAATCAATATATGTAACTGGTTTGTAAAGTGCTAGTGAATTATCAATATCAGTAATAGCTCCAGCCTTTATATGATGACGATAATTTGTAGCTATTATATTGTATTTTTTGTCAGAGACTTCAATATATATTTCTTCAGGGCCTGCAGATCTGTCAAGGGACACAAGTGCGTGTATGACATTTTTTACAGACATTGTATCTTCATCTTGAACAATTGCTTCAGAATTTTTAGATATAATTTTAGGCTCTTGACTAATCTCAAAACGGTTTCCTATTTTGTAAATATTGGTTTCAATAACTTCTAGCATTGTTTATTTAGTGTTATTATTTACAAATTTTCATCAGAATTAAGTACTTTATTTTGATTGTTTATATTAAACCACTCAATTAAGTAATTTACAAACTCCTCTATACTTTCTTCACTGTTTAACCAATAAACCAAAGCTGCAACAAAAATTAAACAAAACAATAAAAAAAGTAAAAACCACGGTTTTCTAGACTTGCTTGTGTAATTTCTATCAATTGGCAAATGCAATTCTCCATACGTACTTCCATTTGTCTCTGTCTGAAAAATAAAACGAACATTGGTAATATTGTGTTCTGAAAACTTTTGATACACTTTTTTTGTATCAAGAACACTGATATTATCTATTTTTATAACAATATTATCATTAACATCATAAAAACAATCTTCTAAATCTTGCACTATTGCTGTTGAATCCAGTTCGCTAAATACAATTTTTGCAATCTGATAATTTGCAACTTTATTGATCAATTGTTTGTTGTTTAGTTGTGGATTGTTTCTTATAACGTATCTTTGTCTAATATCACCCATTTGATGTAATACTATATTCTGATAAAACAAAGCAACTATTTATAATAAAATACAGTAGAGTTTAAAATTCGGATTTAAAAAATAAAAGAGGTACAGAGTTTATTTAAAAAAAAAAATTATTCATTTGGTCTTTGCTTTTTTTCTGCTTCTGCTTTTTCTCTGAGACGTTTTCTCTTTTGGAGTCTTGTCATTCTGACATTACGTGTTTCTATTTCACCTTCATCATTTTCGACATCTGTTTCAACATCTGTCATCACATCATTATCATCATTATCATCATTATCATCATCATTAGATAGTTCTGTTTTAGCTTTCAATTCTCTAAGTTTTTGTATTTCTTCATCTTGTATATCTTTAATTTTCTTTCTTAATTTATCAGCTTTGAGTTTTGAAAATTCAAACATACATTCTTCTACTTGATCAAGATCTGTTAGACCAAGTTCTTCAGCAAGCTGAGGATCATCACCTAATAACACAGCAGATATTTTTTCAGCACGTTGTTCTTCAGGGATAGTATTGTATACGGAGTCAAAGTTTGGACATTTATCAAAATCAATATTTGTCAATGTATAATATTCTTTGCTCTTTGTGTTGACAATATATGTTTCATCATCCAATTCAGAGATATTTTTAACACCAGGAAATAAAGAAGAAACAACTTTAGAATCAATCAATTTTTGAGAATCAAAATTCACTACTCTTTCTTTATTGTAATCATTGAAACGAATACCATCTTCAGTAACATATGGTTCACCTTCGTTATCATTTCCCATTTTCCTAGCAAACTTTTCATATACATATTCTTTTGTAACTTTGAATGCTTTGCTATTGTTTGAAATTAAATATTCATCAAATTTTGAACTGACAGATTTTGGAACAAATGAAGTTCTCTTGACATCTTTTTCTCTTAGCTCTCTAGTAAGAGTAGAGTGTTGGTCAAATGCAGCATCTTTTTCAATCCATGCCAACATAATGAATGGAAAATTTTTAATGTGATGAGGTGCAACTTTTTTGAACAATTCAAGGTTTTTAATAGGAAAAATTTGTGTTGCATGTTTTTCATATATGGTAAAAGTGATTGTAAAAGGTTGTTGGTTGGAAATACTAGTATTTTTAAGCAATTTTTTAGACCATTGAAATCCAGTAACATCTCCCTTGAGTAAACACTTGTTCTTTGCAGCTTGTTCTTCATCTTTTGGTTCAGGAATCATACAGAATTGATAAAAGTTTACGTGTGTTTGTCTTTTACCTTCATCTGCAATGTTAGGGTCATATATGTTTACTCCTTTCTTACAAACCTCCAATACATGGGTGGAATTGACAAATTTACGAACTTCTTCACTCATTTTGTTGTTCCATGCAATAGTTCTAGATTGTTTCATTTTTCTAGTATCTCCATTGAAGATTTCTTGGTTTACTTCCTTTATTTCATGAGGTAAAGGAGTAGCAACATCAAGTGCATAGACTGGAGAGAATCCACGTGGTGTAGCTTGTAATAATTTTTCATAAGTTGTGAGATTAGTGGGATATTTACTGATTGTATTAAAGTTCCATGCAAGTGGTGCATTTTCTGGACTTCTTTTTAAATCAATCATGTCCTGCAGTGCCTTTTGAATTATTTTTTCTTTTTCTTCAGCAGTCTTTTGTTTGTCATTCTTAGCACCTTGTATTGCATAATTTTCAGGATAATAAGTAACAGCTCTTAATCCACTAACACAGATAAAATCTAGAGGTTTCAATGAACGTGCAACATTACTATTATTTGGACTATTACTTTGATTTCTAACAAGAATACGAACACTAGTACCAGCAGATAAAAGTTCTTTTCTCCCACTATATTGTCTGTCCCATTCTTGTTTCTCATGATAAGAGTCAGGATTAATCTTTCTCATTTCCTCAGTAATTAAGGTTGTGTGCTTAACATTCAAAAGAATACCATCATCTGTCTTTTCTCCAACAACTGGATCAACATCAACATCATCAAGATCATTAATAAATATTTCAAGTTCGGTCGAACCAGCTTGAGTTTTTGAACTTTTTTTTGCGTCAAGCACAAGACAGACCACTTCTATGCCTCTCTCACCAATCTTGGTAGTCCAGTCTGTATTTTGTGAAATACTCTTCTGGGTTTCATTGCCTTGAGTTTCGTCATATAACGCGATAGATTTTGCAATTTCTTCAGGAGTCATTTGTAAATTTTTTTTTTTATAAAAATTAATAAAAATTTTGAATAGTTATCTAAATTTTTT